>MDTD01041195.1_pt1 | contig 37385 bp, 32 predicted proteins | sample 811221 | NCBI WGS metagenome assembly MDTD01 (sample SAMN05326646, study PRJNA326480) | marine metagenome | isolation source: seawater | place: Pacific Ocean: South West | collected 2011
AAATATTCTCAAGCGGCAGTTGAAAGGCAGATTCACTCATGTGGCAATGTTTCCAGCTTTTCAACCTATCAGGCCGACTGTTTGGAGGTATTAAAGCATAGTGATTATGAGAGCTATTATCAGAAGATGCAATGCAGCTGATTGTGAAATCCTAAAGAATTGACTGAAGATTAAGATCGCAGCTGAGTTGTAATTCAGTGGGAAGGGTGTCTAGGATGTGATTAAGGCAGCTGGGGAATGTCTGTGCACTCAAGGTATGTTCAAACCAAGCATTCAACGTTTGAGGGGGGAGGGTTTGGAATAATTGAACCAATTGATGTGTGCCCCAGTCTATTCCGTAGTGTTCGATTAATAGGGCTAAAGCCGATGCGGTCATCAGGACAGGCCATACTTGAAACATTGCACAATTCAAGTCAATTAAAAGCTGAGTCGTATAGAGTGCGTCGATGACGGCGTGATTGACCATAAAGCCCGTCGACCATCGTTGATCAGCCAGGCCGGATCGTATTGCCAGTTCCCATTGTTTCGAGCCGCCTGCTCCTTGATTGAGGTGGTCAAAAAAGTCAATGGAATCACTTAAGGGTTGGTTAAATATTTTAGGATAACACGTTGTGGCTGTGCACCACCCCATCAGGTTTGAAAAAACCAACGTATGGTTCATGAGCTTAATCTGTGCAGCTTTATCCGGAGCATCACCAAAATAATGAGGTTGCCCTAGGCACACCAGCAAAGGCTGTAGGCGTTTGTACAATTCAGGTTGACCGCTGGCCAATATTAACATGGTTTGAGATTGTGCCCCTTTGGGGCCGCCGGTTAAGGGCCAATTCACATACTCAATGTCGGCTTGAGTGCATAGGTCGTAGGCTTTGAGTGCGCAGCGTGGGCTGATGGTTGAGCAATGTAGAATAAAGCTTCCCTGAGGCAGGCATTTTAAAGCGTGTTGAATCAGTGGAAGGTCATCACCATTTTTACCCGCACAAATCACTAAACCGTCTAATGCTGAAGGCTCAAGCAAATCATCAACAGTGTCAACACAACGTGCGCCTTGAGCAACCCACTGTGCTCGACGCTCCGCTTTAATCGGATGTTGTCGCCCACGATCCAGCACTGTGACCACTTGAGCAGGGCATGGCTGAGCCTGTGATAAATGAAGTGCTGCAGGGCTGAGCATGTGGCCCAATGCTCCAATGGCCGCTAATTTTAAGGTCATTTATAAGCCAGATCCTGCTTTGAGTCCTTGAGATCCAGCATATTCCAGGCCACTGTGTTGAATATTCATCAATCCGCTTTGCTCGCTTCCAATAAATTGATCCAAGCCAGCTTGCCAAGGCGCGCTGTCGCACGCTGAAATCATTAAGCTTGCGACCAAGCAGGTGATGAGGGTGAGTGCACGCATAAGGAATCCTTTCAGTCAATTGAATCTTCATAGCATAGTGCATCATTGCGTTGACAGTCAATCAGTGATCTGTCGAGGATGTGATCGGCATGGGGCTATTTTTAAGTTGAGCGGCATCTTTGTCCGCTTTTTTGGTTTGGCTCTAGAGCGCTTTTAAAATAAGGGCCGCTTTGAGCGGCGCTCTTGATTTGCCGCTCTTTTTTGTTGTGCCGCTCTCGCGTTTTTAGTGTATTAAGATGATAGGTGCTCTATGTGTGGATGACTTTAAATCTTTAAGTGAAAAGATCGTTTTGAACCTTGGAGATGGCGCCTTGGATTAAGGCCTCTTTTGACTTTGAAAGCCATGATGAAATAGATTAAATGAATATCAGAATGATCAGCGCTATTTAATTGAAGGCTTAAAAGAGGATTGAATTGAAATGCTTTTATTCAGCGTTAAATGGACGAGGGATTATCCTCCCCATAAAGCAGGTTTTTGAACGGCTAGCGTAATGATAGCAATCAAAAATATGACAGGAATTTCATTAAACCAACGGTAAAAAATATGCGTATAGGGCGCTCGATCTTCTTTAAATGCTTTTAAATAATGGCCGCACATTAAATGATAAGCCCAAAGGGCACATAAGCAGAGCATTTTTAATTGCATCCAAGGTTGTGTGATCAATTGTGGCATTTGATGTAGTAATCCTCCCCCCGCAAGGGTGGTCACACATGCACCTGGCCAAGTGATGCCATAATATAATTTACGTTCCATCACCTTGAAGCGGGCTAAGCTAATCGCATCAGTTGCACTGGCGTGATACACAAATAAGCGAGGCAAGTAAAATAAGCCACTGAACCAAGTGACCATAGCGATTAAGTGGATAATTTTTGAGACGATCATTTACCGGCACTCCACTGAATGAAAGGTATTGCCTGGTTTAAATAAAGACGCGTGTCCTAAGTAAAGCTCTTTCCAATCACAAATGGTTTTATTGGGGAGCTGTAGGCGTTTAAGCTCTAATATCCCCTCACCTGTTTGAACCCAGCATGTTGAGGCGTTAACTTTAACCAATGTCCCCGGCAGTGCATCCGTATGATGAACATGGCATTGCGCTTCAAAAATCTTAATGCGAGTCGATTGTAATTCAGTATACGCACAAGGCCAAGGCTGAAACGCACGAATAGACCGCTCAATGTGAAGGGCTGATTGAGACCAATCAATACAAGCTTCAGCTTTATTGAGTTTTGGAGCGTATTCAACGCCTTCTGTGGGCTGTGGTTGAGGGGTATATTGAGTATATCGATCAAGGACTTCAATGAGATGATCTGCAGCTAAATCGGCTAAGCGTGTGGATAAACTCGTGCTGGTGTCATGGGGTTGAATCGGGCAAGTCACAGACGTTAATGTAGGGCCTGTATCTAACCCTGCTTCCATTTTCATGAAAGTAATACCTGTGAGGGCATCTCCAGCTTGAATGGCTCGTTGTATGGGTGATGCACCCCGCCAACGAGGCAGTAACGAGGCATGAATATTTAACGCGCCGTAGCGTGGTGTATCGAGAATGGACTGAGGCAAGATTAATCCATACGCAGCAACCACTAATAGATCGGCTTGTTGAATGATATCACATACATGAGGATCTTTTAAATGAGTGGGTTGATGAACGGTTAACCCGGCAGCTATTGCGCAATTTTTGACTGGCGAATAAGTATATTGACGTCCTCGTCCGCGACGACGATCCGGTTGAGTATATACGCACAGTACACGATGGGGGCTATTGATTAAAGCGTTTAAAGTAGGGCACGCAAAATCTGGGGTCCCCATGAAAATAATGTTCATTGAGTGCGTCGAGCAAACTTTCGATCAACCATTTTTCGTTTAAGACCTGATAAATGATCAATAAATAAAATACCATCAAGATGATCAATTTCATGTTGAATGCAGCGCGATAAGAAATCAGAGGCTTCAATCTCAAAGGATTCACCTGCTTCATTCAGGGCCCTGACACGAATGCATTGATGGCGCTTAACACGTTCATTGATACGCCCTCCAACAGACATACACCCTTCAAATTCATTCAGCATATCTGTAGAACGTTCAATGATTTCTGGATTGATTAAACATAACGGCTCATTTTTTTCATGAGAAAAATCGATGACAGTGATCCGCAAGGGGACACCCAGCTGAGTGGCTGCCAGTGCCGCACAATTGGATTGAGCATAATGTGTTGCAAACATCTTTTTGATAATTGCACGGATCTCATCATTCACCTCTTCAACAGGTTGACCCGGTTGTGAGAGCCGAGGATCAGGGTGCTGTAAAATAGGGTAGACATCTGTCATAGATATGAACCTTATCTGAATCTAAACAAACCCATTTTAATTAAATTACGCTTTAAAATCAAAAAAATCCCTCATCAATCATTCCCTTCTTAAGATTGCCTTCATTTTAATTGATTAATCTTGTAAAGATAGGAAGCAATTAGGTTTATAACATGAAATCTCAAAAGATCATGCATTTTAAGACAAAGGCTCAATGGGGTGATTGGGTTCATCAATTATCGGGTATACCAGGGTTAAGTCAAGCAGACCAACAGTATTATTTGACTCAAATTGAACATTGCCATCGTTATGGTATCAAGGGTGTTAAATCAAATTTAGTGCTCAATGAGCAAGTTGATCGATGGATGCCTGTGCTGTTTAAAATCTATGAATCGAATGAATACTTGAATGATTTGATTCATCTTAAGGTGCCCATTGATCCGTCACTTAAAGCTTTAAAAGAAAATCATATTCAGTTGAAGAAATCAATTTCATCCGTCAATAGACTTTTTAATCCTTGGTTTAAGCGATCGAGTGCTTCATTTCAATTAAGGATTCAAATCAATCAAATCCTTAAAGTTTATCTGACACTGATCGATACCGTTCAAACAGGTTTGATGCATGAAGGAATGATTGCTCAAGATCTTTATCACAATATTGAAAACATGAAGATGACCTATCAAGCACTGTTAGAAGTATTGAAGATAGAGCATCAAGATGTATTAATATATCGAGCGCATGAAAGAGCACAAGCAAAGATTCGAATATATTTAGCACAATGCCCTGCTCGAAGTCATCAAACCCTCCATCAGTTTATTCGAAAACTTAAAGAGTGTATTCGATGGAGCAGTGGAATTTTCGTGGTTCAACTCATGTGCTTAAGTTTTGGGCTCATGCTGTCATCGGATATTCAAGCAGCAGCCTGGATCCATATGATTCATCAATATAGCTCATTTTAATACCCCCATTCGCTAAAAGGACTGAGTGAATAAAACATTGGTCAAATTCATTTTTTAATTACGTTGAAGCGCTAGAATTGATTCTAAAAAGATGTACGTATCAATATAAAGCGTTAAATCGAGTGATATTCAATCACAAGCATAGGATAGTGTGCAGGGTATGACTCTAAAGGATTCGTTCAATGACAGATGATGCGAGAGCTTCTCATTTGATTATTTTGAATGTTGAGAGGATGACTTGGATATACAGTGGGCGGTCTCAAAAAGGCCAGATCTAGTCCTTTCCAAGGTCTGTGATTGTTTAGAAGATAGGTCATTGGAATGAGAAGGAGCAACAGACTCATTAACAAGAGTATGTGAAGATTCAGAAATTTGATCCTGTTGAGAGTTTAGAGAATCTCTTAGATCCGCAGGAGGTTCTAAAGAAGGTGCGCACACGGCATAAGATAATAGGGCCACGCCTGAGATGACTACAGTGGTGAGGCATAACAAAGTACAGGCCATCATTGCAGAGCAAGCCCCTGCAAGAGTAAGGACTATATAGCTGATTGTTAAGCCTAAGGCTAATAATTGGCTCAATTGCTGAGTGCGAATGGCCCAATGGGTGATCTCGAATAATGTTTTAATCCCCTTGAGTGGAGCCTTTTGATTTAAGCAACACACATCTGCATGGGGTGTTACGCCTAAGATGATGATGACACGATCAGGGCGAGGTTCAATGCTTTGATCATTGACGCCATCCCCAATCACAACGGTTGGAGTGTCCTCTAAATACGTGTCAAGCCAGCCTGACTTATCGCGAATGTCTGAACTAAAAGTCGTCGTGATTGATGTAGAGGTGGTGTTTTGATCAAGAGGTTGATGCTCAGGGAGAGGTGATGTGAGGGATAAGGTATTATCGAATTTTTCACCCCAATTCTCAAATAATTCTTTTTGAAGATCAGCTTTAGGATCACCTGATACAATATTCAGGTTAAAGCCTTGCTGTGCTAAATGCTGTAAACATGATTCAGCCTCATCACGAAAAGTATTGGGTTGGCCTGAAACTCGAGGATGGGTTAATGTGCCAGTTTTATCAATCATAACTGCTTTTTTAGAAGCTTTTTGAATTTGATAAAGTCGTTGTAATGTTGTAAACGTTGAATCAATATGGGGTAAAACAATCTCGTGTTGTTTGAGAAAATGAATTGTTAACGCAACAATGATCGGTTCAGCGATACAAAATAAACAAGGGCATGTGACCATAAGCAGCGTGCTGATCATGGGAATAATCGGCATGTGCATTAAAAATGCATAATAACCCGCTAGCACAGTCATACCGATTAAACCGGTGATCAAGTGACGTTGAAGTTGATGAACGCCCAGGCTTAATCCTGTCAGTTGAGGGGTGATGGAAGGTCGTAGGCTTTGGGCATCGTTTAAGGCTTTAAATTGTGGGCGGGAGTCATTGGAGCCACTAAACTGAATACGGGTACCTGCTACCAAAAAAGGAACTTTTTGATCAGTTATCCGTGTAGTAGGGTAGGGATGCCAACTGATACGGGCGGAATCCGTAGTGATCTCCCCTGTTACGGCTTCACTAGGAATCTCAAACTCAACTGGTTCTCCAACAGGAATAGCCGAGACAGGCAGGGCTTGACCTGATGCCAGACTGAATACATCATCCTTCTTCAGCAGAGGGGTGAGCTGTTTACAATTATTTAACTCAACCGTATAAGGTTGATGCCATAATCCATTTTCAATTTCAGAAAGAGTAAGGTTCGCTACATGATATTGAGCGCAGTGGTGTTTAATCCATACTTTTAAGATATGATTGCAGTGCAAAATGGCAATGATCAACAGGGGGTGAAATGTATGCATCATGAAGCCCGTGTGTGGGAATGCAAGGCTCAATCCAGCTCCACCTAATACGCTCATAATGGATAACGCTTGTGCAGTATACATATCTGCCTGATGACGATAAGCTTGAATAACCAGGCTGCCTAAAATGACGGCTAAGCTGAGATGCATGATCATCGGTGGACAATAGACCGCAAGGCTGGATTTCATTTGTATGACCGTCCAAATCACAAGTAAACCCACACTTGGCAAAATGGCATTGAGGGCTGTTTGAGTATTTCTAAAAATAGGGTAACCACTGATCAGGGTGAGCAAGCCACTGAGGAGTAGTAAGCCGATAAGCGTCAAAGGGGTATGGGGTAAGTATTGGGGTAAGATCCATAACGTAAAAGCACTCAATACCGCAATTAAAAGTGGATAGTAGCGTTCTGTTTGAAACAGAAAGGGTTGGATTTGGGCTCTAGTGTCTTTTCCAAAAAAAGGTGACAAATGTTTTAAGATCAAGGATGGAGTATGTTTCAGTGGATTATGATAGGTCAGTCGGTAGACACCACCCTTTAACGGCTCTAGGGCCGTAATTTGAATGCCATGTGTTTCGAAGCTTGATCGTAGCTGCTGCTGTATTGCTGAAAGATTTAAAGGGCTTGATAAACTTAAGGTGAAGTCAAGTGTTTCAGCACCCGAAATAAGATTAGGTGCCTCTCTCCCAATAGTTTCTAGAGAACGCTTTAAGTGACGCATTAAAGCGTCTGGAAAAGCGTCTGGATCTAGGGTCCCCTCAGGGTACCAGATGTGACAGCGTGCAGAAGCATGAGAGATCTCCACTGTGATATCATGATTGATAGGGATGTGAGGCTCTTCAGCCGCTTTAAATTTATCGTTTTCAAACGTATAGGATTGACCTTGAAGTTTAAGTGACGTTTTACCAGAAAGGAGGTTTTTAAGAGACTTTTGAATGGCTAGACTAATACTCTCTTCACAGCCCTGACACATGAGTTGATGGGGTTTAAATTGTAAACTTAGCGTTTTCATGGGCACGGCGGACTCCTCTTAAAAACAAAAGGGTGTGCACGTCCCTATGAGGCTATTCACCCATTAGAGCCAATAAACAAATACAAACAAACCTAACCAAACAACATCAACAAAGTGCCAATACCAGGCGACTGCTTCAAAGGCAAAATGATGCTTGGGTGTAAAATGACCTTTAAGCATACGGTATAAAATAACCATGAGCATTAAGGTCCCTAAAGTCACATGAAACCCATGAAATCCTGTCAACATAAAGAAGGTGTTACCATAAGCTCCTGCGCCCAAAGTCAAACCTAAGTTGTGATAAGCATCTGAATATTCATGAACCTGTAAATATAAGAAAAACAATCCTAATAGAATTGTTAATGCTTGAAAAACTGCGGCTTGAGTTATATTTTTTTTGAAGATACCCCAGTGCGCAATGGTAATCGTGACACCAGAGGTTAATAGAATCAACGTATTCAAAGCGGGAATGCCCCAAGCTCCCATGGCGGCTTTAGGACCTGAAATTGCTTGAGGATCCGGTGTATTTAACAAGGGCCATATGTTTTTAAAATCAGGCCATAAGATTAAGTGGGTCATGATGCCTTGGTCAATTTCACCACCTAGGTAGGGCAATACAAAGATTCGAATAAAAAATAATGTGCCAAAAAAGACTAAGAAAAACATCATTTCAGAGACAATAAACCAGCCCATACTCCAACGATAAGACAAGTCAATCACTGGATCAGTGTCTAAATGATGCTCTCGAACTTCTTTAATGACAGTTCTAAACCAATCAAAAATCATAAAAAGTAGTAAAGCAAAACCCGCCATGCCCAGATAAGGCCCATAATGTAACTGATGTAACCAACTGGCAAAACCAACAGCCATTGAAAATAAAGCAAAACAGCCGATTAAAGGTAGGTAAGTTGGGGGGACAAGATACGTTGAACGTGGCATGGTCAATCCTTAATGCATCTGAAACAAAGCAAATCCAATCATCAAGGGTGGAGTGTGCTTGGGGATGTGATGGGTTAAGTGCAAGGGAAGTGTAACGACACTAGAGGTCTGCGGTGAAACCGTTGTGCTAGGATAGCGATGTTTAAGGGCTTTAATTAAAGTTGCAGATGTCGCCGGCACAACACTCACCAATGCTCTAAATTGGACAGGTATCGTCGAAGGATTATAGACCTTAAAACTGAGTTTAAAATCATGCCCAGGTCGCACTTGAACGGTCTTAGGAGGCTCAACAACCGTCACAGGCACTTTACCTACATGTAATAAACCCGAAATTGAAAGGGCAGTTTGAGTTGATTGTGAGGGCGCTGTCTGAGGAGGGGTGACATGGTCATCAATTTTCCCGTTCACTCCAAATTGACGTGTGGCTTGGTCATATCCAAATTCCAAAATACCACTAAACAAAAACATGCCAATGGCTAAGCTAAATAAATAGATCCCTGCACGACCTAAACGAGGGTGACGAGCAAATAAAGCACGGGTATCGTATAACCAACGCAAGGACACGATCGACAAGGTTACCCAACCTGCATGAAATAACCAGAGACCTCCTGACATTTGATGTAAGTATCGCACCCCACCTAAAGCAATTAGAACAAGCGAAACTGTCACTAAAAAGGGTAAATAACTACGATCAGATGTGTCTTTGTTTAAAGTCATGCTCAGGTATCCGCTTTGATTTTAGGAGGGTTTGTGAAGGTATGGTAAGGGGCTGGAGAAGCAACTGTCCATTCTAAGCCATGCGCAGCTTCCCAAGCTTTTTTAGGTGCTTTTTCAGTTTTACCTCGCATTGTTTTAATCATGTTATAGACAAAAATCAGCTGAGCAAATCCAAAAATAAAGGCTCCAACAGTGGCCCACGCGTTAAAGTCTGCAAATTGTAAAGCATAATCAGGAATTCGGCGAGGCATGCCGGCCAGTCCTAAGAAGTGCATAGGCATGAAAGTGATATTGACAGAAATCAAAGATAACCAGAAATGGAGTTTGCCCATAAATTCTGAACAATAGTATCCTGTCCATTTAGGCATCCAGTAGTAGACCCCTGCAAACATAGATAATAACGTGCCTGCAACTAAAGCGTAGTGGAAATGCCCCACGACAAAATACGTGTCTTGGTATTGAAAGTCAGCAGGTGCAATCGCCAACATCAGTCCAGTGAGGCCACCTAAAGTGAACATGGCAATAAACCCAACAGCAAACAACATGGGGGTTTCAAATGTGAGTGCCCCTCGATACATGGTTGCTACCCAATTAAAGACTTTAATTCCGGTTGGAACGGACACTAACATCGTGGTGTACATGAAAAATAACATGGTGCCTAGCAACATGCCTGCCGTAAACATATGGTGAGCCCATACAATGAAGGACAGCACAGCAATACATAAAATAGCATAAATCATACTGGTTCGGCCAAAGAGAGGTTTTCGGCTGAATGTTGGAACAATTTCAGAAATGATTCCAAATGCAGGTAGAATCAGAATATAGACTTCAGGATGGCCAAAAAACCAAAATAAATGCTGAAAGAGTAGCGGATCACCACCGCCTGCAACATTAAAGAAGCTGGTGCCAAAATGTCGATCGGTGAGCATCATGGTTACAGTGCCTGCCAAAACCGGCATGACGGCAATTAATAAAAAGGCAGTCACAATCCAAGACCATGAAAAAATAGGCATATTCATTAATGACATACCGGGGGCTCTGCAGTTTAAGAGGGTTGCGATAATATTAATTGCAGCCAAAATAGATGAGATGCCTAAAATATGGATGGATACAATTAAGAAGTCCATACTGGGTGGTCCATAGTTTGTGGATAGGGGGGCATACATGGTCCAGCCAGTGCTGGGTCCTCCGCCTTCCATAAACAAGGTTGACATCATGATTGCAAATCCAAAGGGTAACAACCAAAAACTCCAGTTATTCAAACGTGGAAAAGCCATATCAGGAGCGCCAATAGACAGTGGGATTTGCCAGTTTGCAAAGCCTGCAAAAATAGGCATGAGAGCGCCGAAAATCATGGTTAATCCATGCATGGTGATTAAGACGTTATACGTGGCTGGATTGACTAATTGCATTCCAGGTTGAGCCAATTGTGCGCGAATAATAAGGGACATGAAGCCGGCAACAAAAAACATAGCAAACCCAAATAGTAAATATAAGGTTCCAATGTCTTTATGGTTGGTTGTGAATAACCAACGTTGAATGTAGGCAATAAAGCCTTTAGGGGCTGGGTGATCGTGGGACATTAGTTAGACTCCTTTGATGTTTTATCGTGGTCTTTAACCGCTTGCGTGGTGACGATGCCTCCTGCATGAGGCCCATATTTAGATTGATCATTATTGCCCCAAGCATTACGAGTGTAGGTGATCACTGAAGCAATTTCACTGGGGGTTAAAATATTGCGAAAAGATTGCATGGCAGCCCCTTGGACACCGTTGAGTAAAATATGAATATTGGGGCCTTGCGGGCCTGTGACAATCGCACTGCCCTTCAATGCCTTAAAGATGGGGGGCATCCCTTGGCCACCTGCTTTATGACAGGCGACGCAATGTTGAGTATAAATCGCTTTGCCAGCAGCTAATAGTGCAGGAGAAACCTGACTTGTCTTTTTTATTGTTTGAGTTTTCAAATCATTGGGTTGTGCCGATTGAGTTTGATCTGTTGAGACAGTCGTTTGTGTCATGCTTGATGTAGGGGGGGAGGCGTGATCAAGCTGAGGCGATCTCGCCTGATCAGTAGAAGACATCATCTTCATCATATTGGTTGCAGGTGTCTCAGATGAAGATTTTGAGGGCTTCATTGAGTATGGACGCCCCATACCAGATGACATTTGATTCATGCCGCCGGACTGAGCATCTTGAACCATGTTTTGTAATTCAACTTGAGATAAAGGAGTGTGATGTTTTTGATGATCCAAAAATTTCTTGTAGTTCGCATCATTCACAGCATAGACCACAACAGGCATAAATCCATGTCGCATACCACAAATTTCTGTACAAGCTCCACGATAAACACCAGGACGTTCAATTTTTGCCCATGCAGTTGTAATCAGACCTGGAATGGCATCTCGTTTGACGCCAAAGTCTGGGACCCACCATGCGTGATTCACGTCAGAAGAGGTCACTAAAAATCTGATTTTTTTGTGAATGGGCAGCACCAGTGGATGGTCAACCTCATGTAAATACCACTTACCTTTAGGTTCATAACCATCAAGTTGACGTTGAGGGGTTGAAAGGTTACTTAAAAAAGAAATACCTTCGTCTAAATATTCATATTTCCAGCGCCACTGCATGCCTGTGATTTTAATGTTTACATCCGTCTTTTTCATATCATGCATCTTGATGAGGACCTGAGTGGCCGGCACAGCCATGGCAACTAGAATGAGCGTGGGAATCAATGTCCAAGTGATTTCTAAAGCAAGGTTATCATGAAATTTTGCAGGCTTAGCGCCTTTTGATTTTCGATGTTTACAAAAAATATAACCCATGGCAACAAAGACTAATGTAGCAATCCCCACACAAATATAAAAAATGAGCATGTGTAGGTCATAAATCCAATGACTGATCGGGGTCACCCCTTCATGCATATTAAATTGATGCGTGTCAACAAAGGATCTCAAGCTCAATGCAAAAATCTTTGGGTGATATGTTAGGACAGCAGAAATTAAAACAAAGGTCGTACATTTTTCAAGCAATTTAGTATTCATGATTCATTACCACAGTTTAAAGTTTTCAGAAGGGAGGCTGGTTTGGAGCAGATATTTCACCGAAGCGATGACCTCCAGATTACTACAACTTACACATCCACCTTTTGCAGGCATTGCGCGGTATCCGTGTATTGTGTGTAAAATTAAAGTTTCCATGCCTTTTTTGATCAATTGACTCCAAGCTTTGACGTCACCTTGCTGAGGGGCATTTAATAGGTTGTTGTTATGACAACTACTACAGTGTTGATCATAGACTTGTTTGCCTAAAGCTAAAGAAGGTTGAGGCGCAGGGCGCACCGCCACTTGGTGAATTTTAACCCCTGCAGCACTTTCAGCATGTTCTAAAATGTAATCAACAGATTCCACAATGTCTTGGTCAGTACAACTGACACAGCCACCTTTTGCAGGCATGGCATTATAGCCTTTGATGGCGTTGTGATAGAGGGTTTTTTTGCCTTTCTTCAAGCGTTCAGACCAAGCTGCACTGTCTGTGATTTTGGGAGCACCGGCTGCACCTGAATCATGACATGCGGCACAATATTGACCGTAAATCTGTTTGCCTTTGGATTCCCCTGCTTGAATGGCCATCGGACCTCTAGGATCTTTCAAACTCTTGATGTAAACAGAAATGGCGCGAATATCATCGGGCTTTAGGTACACAAGACTGTCGTGGTTCACTTGCGCCATTGGGCCTTTGACCTGCCCTCCTCCAGGGAGTTCATCATGATAGAAAACGCGGGTAAGTTGATCAACAGTTACAGCTTTCAAGAGGGTGTCAGTCAAGTTAGGGGCATAGTAACCATCAATATGTCCGCCTGTGAATTTCAGGTCACGTTTAGGGGCTCCTAATAAATTAATCGGGGTGTGACACATGCTGCAGTGCCCTAATCCTTGGACTAAGTAAGCACCACGATTCCAAGTTTTTGATTGGTTTGGGTCTTCATGAAAAGGACCTGCATAGGGTTTGAAGAACAACAGTTTCCAGAAAAATTGAGTAAACCGAATGCGAAAAGGCAAGAATGCATCAATGGGTTTGTTAGGTTGATCAACAGCAGGAATGGCTTTGAGATAAGCCCAGATAGCCTTGATGTCTTCATCGCTGACTTTATTGTAGTATAAGTAGGGAAAGACGGGGAATAAATGACTGCCATCTTTACTAATGCCTTGTTTCATTGCGTGAATGAATTCTTGTTCAGTCCAATTGCCCAGCCCATATTGTTTGTTGGGTGTGATGTTGGGTGCGTAATAGGTTCCAAATGGGGTTCTAATGCCTAACCCCCCCGCGAAAGGTTTGCCATCTTTAACGGTGTGACACGCCACGCAATCGCCTGCACGGGTTAAATATTCACCTTTCTTGATTAAAGCCATGTCTGCACCAGGAGGCGGAGTGATTTCAGGGTAGGGTAGTTGATCTCTATAACGGGTTGCAGCGTGGGCGGCATGGACACTACTCAATAGTAAAGTGCAGCAGATCCAGTAAAGCATGAACTTAAAGCATTTCATATTCAAAACCATTGATAATTGATCCTATTCTATGATGTTTTGTTTTGATCATCAAGGATTTCATCGTTATGATAAGCGTTAAATCTTCATATGAGAGTGAATTGTGTTGAAAGGTGCTTTGATTGTAGCGATGACAAGATCAGGAGTGATCGGTCAACAGGGCCAATTACCTTGGCATTTACCCGATGAATTACAGTGGTTTAAACAACAAACCCTCGGTCGAATTATTATCATGGGTGCAAGAACATTCGAATCTCTGCATTATCGCCCTTTGAAAGGGCGTGAGAATTGGGTGCTGAGCCATCATCCTCAACCGCAGGTTAAGCAGTTTAATGCTTGGTCAGATATCATGAATGCAATCCCCCAAGACGCCGAATGGGTCGCCATCGGAGGCGCTTCCATCTATCGCTATGCGCTTCCTCACGTATCAAAGCTTTATGTCACTTGGGTTGAAGGTGAAGTGCCTGAAGGAGATGTCTTTTTCCCTGAAATAGATTGGTCTGCATGGCAATGTCAGTTTGAACAACCGCATGCTCAAGATGAACGTCATGATCGGGCTTTTACGTGTTGTATTTATGATCGGATTCAATTGTGACCGATCATCGAGCCTCTGTTTTAATCGTTGGAGCTGGAGCAGCCGGTTTAACGTGTGCGTTACAGTGTGCTGAGTTTACGGACGTTACTGTGATCTCAAAAGGAGTAGGGCCTGATGGGGCCACTGCCTATGCTCAAGGGGGAATTGCTGCGGCATCACTCCCCTCAGACAGTATCGATCAACATATTGAAGACACCTTGAAGGCAGGTGCAGGTCTCAATGATATTGAAGCTGTGATTCGTATTATCAGTCAGGCGCCCCAATGTGTTACCTGGTTATCTCAACAGGGGGTCCCTTTTGTTAAAGCCAAAGAAGACCAATGGGCCTTAGGACTTGAGGGTGGACACCAGCACCCTCGTGTTGTGCATGTTGCAGATCGAACCGGTTGGGCCATAAGTCAGACGCTGCGTGATCAAGTCAATGCTCACCCTAAGATTCAGTTTTTAGAAGGGTATATGGCTCTGGATTTAATCGTTCAAGATCAACGTTGTGTTGGGATTGATATACTCACACCTGATCACACGCTTCAACCATGGGCTACAGGGGCGGTGGTCCTGGCGACCGGTGGTTTTAGTGCGGCCTATTTACATGCAACACACGATCATAAAGCCAGTGGTGATGGTCTTGCCATGGCCTTGAGGGCTGGATGTGCCTTAATGGATTTGGAGTTTAATCAGTTTCATCCAACCTGCTTATATTGCCCAGGTCAGCCGCCTTTATTGCTCAGTGAAGCGTTACGTGGAGAAGGGGCGCGTTTGCGATTACCCAATGGTGAGTATTTTATGAAGCAGTTTGATGCAGATCAAGAGCTGGCTCCACGTGATCGAGTGGCACGTGCAATTGATTCAGAGATGAAACGTTGTGGATTAAATCATGTGTTATTAGATATCAGCCATCAACCTGCCGAAAAAATTCAAGCACGCTTCCCACATCTGTATAAACGGTGTCTAGAGCGAGGGTTTGATATGACTCAGGAGCCTTTGCCTGTTGTACCTGCAGCACATTATAGTTGTGGTGGGGTGCATGTTGATTCAAACGGCCAAACTGAGATATTCAATCTCTATGCTGTTGGAGAAACAGCTTGTACTGGTTTGCATGGAGCCAATCGTTTGGCTTCAAATTCATTGTTAGAATGCATTGTCACCGGGATGGAAGTGGCTCGTCAGATTCAAGTGGTGGGCTTTGAGGCGGGCACTCTTGAAGCAGTGCCTCAGCGTTTTGCGTTGTCGCTCAGTTCAATGGGTTCAATCGAACAACATTGGCATAAACTACAATCAATCATGTGGAATTCAGTTGGAATTGTGCGTTCAGATGCACGGCTCATCTCGGCCATGGAGGGGATACAAGTTGAATTGGAACGAATACCAGCTGTTGATAAATCCTCTTATCTGAATTCAATTGAATGGGCTGAATATCTGAATGTTCTGAGTGTGGCGGCTGAGTCGGTACGATCTGCTTATTTTAGGAGAGAAAGTCGAGGTTTGCATTATACTGTAGAATGCCCACAGTTAAATCCAATGTTGAATGGACAACATACTTTAATACGTCAAGATTGGGATCAACCACGCTACACTGATAAGGCTTAAACTGAGAGTCTCATTGAGTTGTTCGGGTAAGCAATCAGGATTTAAGGCTTTGTAGTGTTTTTATCTCAATTATAAATGCTTTAGATGTGATCATGGCTGAAGGGATTGAATGATAAATCTTCATTCAAGTGAGGATGAAGATTAACATTTAGCTTTTCTGAGGTGAGTGATAGGTGGTGGCGTGTGTGCAATGGTGGTGGATGGCGTGTGCAATCAGGCCGCCTAATGCCGCACCTGCAATGACATCACTTAAGAAATGGTAGTATAAAACGATTTGTGATAGAGCAACAGCAATTCCAATGATCGCCCAAAGCCAAGACATGCCTGGGTATAATCGATGAAGCCCAACCATACACGCAACGGTGATGGCGGTTGTGCCTGAAGGAAATGATTCATAAGCTGAACCTGATGTAAACCAATTGAAACCATAGACATGGTCACGGACAAAGGAAGGATTATTGCACACAAATGTGCCCGTCCAGTAACGTCCAAATATTTTCTTGATGAAAGACTTAACAAAAAATGTTGAGGCCGTTGTATACACCACCGGAAGTGCTGCTGAGCCTATAGGTTTGCTGAGCATAATAGATAGAGCATAGATCAAACAATACCCTGTGAGCGCAATACATAAGGCTCTGGGGATGCCATCAGATATCCAGTGTAGTGCGTGCCATTGACGTGTATGATGTGCGTGTAGCCAGGTGACAATGGATCGATCTAAATAATAGTAACTTAAACAGACTAAAGCAATGATGAAGGTTGAGATGATAAGGTATTTCAGAGTGTTAGACATGATAAAGCCTTATTAATCTCGCAACGTTTGACCACAACTGGTCAGTATTTTAGAAGGACGCATGGCACCACCTAAGCTGCCTTCAACAATAACAGGAACTTCATGAGTATCAAAGTAGCGTCTCAGGTCATACAGGTTTAACGCAGGGGGTTCACCTTTAAGATTGGCGCTTGTGGAAATGATGGGTTTTTCAAAAGCTTCACATAATGCCTGAACCGTGGGGTGTGCACTGTAGCGCACTGCAATGGTCTTGCCCGGACCTAACAGCCATTGAGGCAATTCAGGCGAAGCCGGTAAAACCCAGGTGGTTGGACCCGGCCAGGTGCATTTGAGTTGGTCTACAATAAGGGGAGGTAAATCATCTGTCAGGAAATCTAAATGAGATAAGGCGCCGATAACACAAATCCAGCCAGCACCATCTTGTCTTGCTTTGAGTTGAGCGAGTTTTTGGCAAGCGACTTCATCATAAGGATTGCAGCCTAAACCATACACTGCTTCAGTGGGGTAGGCGATAATCGATCCAGCCACTAAGGCGGTGGTCGCTTCTTTGGGGGTCGAAAGAGAAGTGACGGTACTCATTGACTGCACTTATGATGTTCATTAATCGATCAGTATACATGAAGGAGTGAGTGTCCTGCAACCAGAAGACATAAAATGCCCTTGTCAGTCCCTATACAGCGTAGCACAATCTGTCATAGCAATGCCTTGAAGGCTTTAAATTAACTGTCAATGTTGGAATCATAGGGTTCCTTAAAGTCGCAATTTTCTTCTGGACAAATGCGTTCTGTTCCCGATTTTTTAGTGGTTTTAACTGTGGTGATCGGGAATTGACATTGAGGACAGGCTTTCGCAATAGGTAAGTTCCATAAGGCATATTTGCAAGTGGGGTATTGATCACAGGCATAAAATGGTTTGCCACGTCGTGTTTTCTTTTCTATCAGTTGGCCAGGTTGACATTGAGGGCACCCTATATCAAGTGTTTTTTGAGTGTTCGAAGATTCAATATATTTGCATTTAGGGTATTGACTGCAGCCAATAAAAGCACCATACCGTCCTGTGCGGTGTATTAAATCACCTCCACACTCTGGGCAAGCATGATCGATCGGGGTTTGTGCTTCAGGCTCAGACTCCGATTCAGATGCTGGATTGAGGCTGCGTGTATATGTGCAATTAGGATAATCAGTACAGCCAATAAACTGACCTCGACGACCTAAGCGAATACTTAAAGGTTTTGAGCACTCAGGGCAGGCTTCATCAATTTCTTTTTGTGTGACGGCTTGTCGGCTGACAGTGCTTTCAATGTTATCGACTGTTGTATGGAAAGGTTCCCAAAATTCACGCATGACGGGGACCCATGCCTGCTCACCACGGGCAATGGCATCGAGTTGATTTTCCAATTGAGCGGTAAACTCATATGAGACATATTGATTAAAATAATCATTTAAAAAATCACTGACAATCGTCCCAACATCAGTCGGATAAAAACGTTTTTTGTCCAAAGTGACATATTCTCGATTTTTAAGCGTTGCAATAATGCTTGCGTACGTTGAAGGGCGACCAATGCCATGTTCTTCAAGCGCCTTCACTAAACTGGCCTCTGTAAATCGTGGTGGGGGCTCAGTAAAATGTTGAATGGGTTCAATTTCTTTTAATGAGAGTGTCTTGCCGATCTCTAAATCAGGTAAGGGTGGAGCCGTTTCTGTCGAAGAAGACGAATCATCATGCCCTTCGGTATAGACAGCTGTAAATCCAGGTGATTTTAAGACAGAACCCGTGGCTTTAAAAGTGGCCACTTGACAATCAATGAGGACCGTCATTTGATCATATAAGGCTGGAGTCATCTGACTGGCTAAGGTGCGTTTCCAAATGAGGGTATACAGTTTAAGTGTATCTGCATCTAAGACATTTTTGAGATCTTCTGGTCGTCTTGAGGCTTCAGTTGGGCGTATGGCTTCATGTGCTTCTTGAGCATTTTTTGATTTACTTTTATGGCGGTTGGGCGTTTTGGGTAACGCTGCAGCGCCATAAAGGTCTTGAATCACTGTGCGAATCTCTTCAATGGCTTCTTGTGCTAAATGAACTGAATCAGTACGCATATAGGTGATTAAACCCACTGTATCTGAACCAATATCAACCCCTTCATACAGTTGCTGTGCCGCACGCATGGTGCGTGTCGTAGTGAACCCTAATTTTCGTGCTGCTTCTTGCTGAAGTGTTGACGTCATGAAAGGAGGGGCTGGGTTGCGCTTTCGTTCACTGCGTTTAATGGATTCAACCGTTCCAACACCTTGAGCCGCTTCAATGATCGTCTGTTGAACTGCTTCAGCTTGCGTTTGAGTGGTGACTGAAAATTGAGTTTGTTTTTCGCCCTGATAAATAGACAACTGAGATTCAATAGGCACTTGATCATGATTGAAGTGCCCTATCAGGGTCCAATATTCTTCAGGCTTGAACGCTTGAATGGCTTTTTCACGTTCAACGATCATGTGTAAGGCAGGGCTTTGAACACGCCCAGCGGATAAACCACGTCGAATTTTCTTCCATAGTAAAGGTGATAGGTTAAAGCCAACCAGATAATCTAGAGCACGACGTGCTTGCTGAGCATCAATTAAATTGATTGATAAATCACGAGGCTGTTCAAGTGCCGCCTGAATGGCTGAGCGTGTGATTTGGTGAAAGACCACGCGTTGAACCTTTAAATGTTTGGGGCACTTTTTTTCTGATTTTAACCATTCTAATACGTGCCAAGCAATGGCTTCACCTTCACGGTCGGGGTCAGTGGCCAGTAGAAGGGTGTCTGCTGTTTTCAAAGCTTTTGAAATCGCGGCTAGGTATTTATGGCTTTGTTCCAAGGTTTGATAGTGCATTTTAAAATCATGATCGGTCTCAACTGCACCGTTTTTTGGGATTAGATCTCGAACATGACCACAAGAAGCCAATACTGTATAGCCTGAACCCATATGTTTCTTAACAGTTTTACATTTTGCTGGAGATTCAACGACAACAACTGTTGAGTGGGGCATAGAGATTCCTTAAATCATATGATGCATTCGAAAATATAACGTGATCAAAATTAAAAATAAAGCGTTGCTTGATGACAAAAATAGATTATTTTTAATTTTATTCATACTTGAAGGCTTGAAGATTAAGGCTTAAGTCTTGTGGGGCGGATTCTTGGACCTTTTGCTTCTCTCTTGAAGCGTTTGTTTGCCTCTAATGCTTTTGATGTTACTTTCCTTCGAGCGTTTTGAGCACTTGATGTTACTCTCCTTCGAGCGTTTTGAGCATTTGATGTTACTGTCTTTAACCCGACAGCCGCTGCCGATGATAATTCTGAAGCAGATACAGCTTGGGGTGGAACGGTCATGCGCTGATCATCTTGTTGTGAATCTATTTCAGCTTTTCTTGTGTTTAATATTGCCTCAAGCTGAGAAAATGATGTTTGTAAAGGGTGTTCTTGTGGTACCGATGCTTTAAGCTGATTCAGTGTTAATTGAAATGTTTTGACTTGATCTTGTGCTGTATTAAGAGGAGAGGTTACTTGAAAGGCTGTAATACTTGTTTTGATTGTCTCGAAATCATTTAAAACCTTTTTGCGTTCATCCAAGCGTGTTCGAGCGTTGCCGTTGCTTTCACGAATTTTTGATTCTAATGAGTTAAGTGATTCAAGATCAGTGCATGCTGCAATTTTAATCTGTAATTGTGTTTGTTCTGATCGAAGGGTTGATAATCGAGCATCAATTTGACCGGCTAAGGTTGATAGCTTATCAAGCCCAGAAATACCTTGTAGTGATTCCAGAAGCGATAATCGTTTTTCTAAGGTCGCTCGATGGTCCAAAAATTCATCCATTGTGAGTTCCAATGGTGTGTCAAGTGCTGTGAGCTCTTCTTGTATGCAGGGTGCGAGATGGTTTAATTTTTCGGTCAAAGTGTTAAGTTTAGATTGAAGTTCAGGTTGAATGTTTCTGCCACCAGCTTTTTTAAGTGTCTGAGTAGCTTCGATCAATTGAATTAGATTGTTGTATTGACGGATCTGAGCTCTAACTTGTGTTTTAGGGGTATCTTGATTGATTGATAATGTATCAAAATAACCGATGGCTTGTTCCAATGCGCTGTTAAACTGTCTTTCCGATCGAATATTTTTAATATCTGGACCAAACTCAGTTGATTGAAGTGCTCTTAAACTGTTGTTAAAGCATTTTTGTGTTTCTGTTTGATCGTGGGTGCTGATGGCCTGATCAAATGATTTTAAAAAAGTTTTTGCTGTGTGTGCTGTTTTTCCTTCTAATAATGTTTCTAATCGTTCTGAGATGCTTCGTTCAATTAAACGTGATCCAGCAGCGGGATCATGACCTGGTGGACTGAAGCAATCATCAGCTTTTTGAAATAAATCTTTGAAATCAGTTGTATCCAATGTCATTTGATTGAGCTGCTTTGAAAAATCTTGAAATTGTTGAGAATCTTTAATTTTTTGTTCTTTTTGATCAAATTCTAGTCTGTTTGGAGTTAATGTTTTCTGAGATGTGCAAAAGGTTTTGAATGATGTTATACGTTTCTTTAATTCTTGTGCATTTCTTTCTAATGTGTCTAAATTATTGTTGAGATCGATCAATTGAAATTGTTTGAATTCAGAATGATCTAAAGATTGTTTGATCGTTTGAATGTTATCTAAATCATCCGATAACTGCTGTTCTAGTTTCGATAACGACTTTAACGTCTCTTCTGGTTGATTTAATGTTTTATCATCAGTTACATAAAACTCTTCAGAAAAAACCTGAGTATGGGCCTCTAATTTTGATTCTAATTGTTCAATCGTATTTAATTTTCTCCTTGAAAGAGAATCAATTTTGGTCTGATTAGATCGATATACCGCGTAAGTCGTTGCAGAGGCCAAAAGCATCATCACACTGAAAGCCGCACTGAGCCCTATGATTAACAGACTGACGTTGGTGATGGCCAAGGCGATGGGTCCAGCTATTGAGATCAGTCCAATCGTTGCCGTCAATCGCACAGTGGTTAACTTTCCTTGATTTTTATCACGGATTTGAGCAGTTTGCTCAAGCTCTTTTGTTATCTTATCTTGGATTTGTTTGGGTTCAGATAATTGGGTATCCTCATCAGTGTGTTCTGATTTATCTTTCATGATGATGCTCATTATGCTCTATATTTCATCTAAGTATAGTTAATATAGCCGTATAAATGTTACCTTCAAACACACTGATAGTTTGAAGCCGTTATTTGTGCTGCAGAAGTGTTTCGTCACTTGACCTGATAGCAATCAATCTCATGCCTCCATGCCATAAGCCTTTGAAGATGAGTCTTCATCAGGTTGTTTTAAAGTAGAGTGCCACAATCAGTTGAACGTAGATCTAGGGTGATGGTTAAGGTCAGTACGCGATGGGATGATCAATGTCCGTGACTCAACTTTAGGGTATCTGATTTTTATAAAAATCCATGGAATGATTGATGTTTCAGTGCTTCATGATGAAATAGGATTGATTACACAGGGTTGATGTATGATTGGTTTTGATAGAGCGCATCATTACAATCCCATGACTTCATCTGCTTTTGATCCATGCTTTGAATCAGATCATCTGTTGATGTGAAACAAAGGTTTCTCATCGAGTGCTTCAAAGTGTTGATATAATCTTCGTGATCTTGAGTCTTGATCGCATTGAATACAAATGAATCGGCATGCATTTGAATCAACAGACGTCAGGTGATTCACATTGAGGTCTTGAATGCTGATAAGAGGTTTTAGGCTGTAAATAAAGCGCAGTATAGCACTTGAATACTGCAATAATCAACCAATGTCAGCTCATGAAGTATGCCATTTTTACTATGTTATCACTCAATGTAATCGGATCCAGCCCCCTCGAAACGGATGAATATAGCCTTCTTGCATTAACTGATGCAAACACGAGAGCAATTGTTGAGGATGGAGTTGTGAGCGCATTGAAATTGTTTGGAAATCTGTGCTTGAGAAATCAATTGTGTGCAGTACTTGAGCCTTTAAAGCGTGCAGTAAGGGCGGTTGATTGGATGTGGGTTGAGGGGCTTTAAGGTTTAAGTGTGTGCAGACGTGTTGAGGGGAGGTGACACATTCAGCGCCTTGTTGAATTAAATGTAAACATCCAGAAGATAAATCATGTGAAATAGCCCCTGGAATAGCCATGACGGTTCTATTTTGATCCAAGGCTTGGTAGGCTGTGATCATTGAACCACTGGCTTTTTGAGCCTCTACCACTAAGGTGCCTAAGGTCATGCCGCTGATGAGGCGGTTTCTTTTAGGGAAATGGTAAGGCTTTGGTGTGATATGAGGTGAGTGTTCGCTAATGAGTGCGCCTTGCTGAATGATTCGCTTCGCTAAGTTGAGATGCTTTTTAGGGGTCAAATGCAATAAACCTGCAGGCATGACTGCAATAGAGCACCCAGATTGAGATAAAACACCTTCATGGACAGCTGCATCAATCCCAGCGGCTAATCCACTGACTAAGGTATACTTCTGAGATGAAAAGGCTTGGCTCCAAGTGTAGGCGGTATGGCGACCTAGTGGAGAAGCTGCACGGGCTCCAACAATTGAAATGGGCGTTGGGTTGAGGGCTTGAAGTTGTCCGTAGACATAGAGTACAGCGGGGGGGTCAACAATATGACGTAATTGGCTGGGATAGCTCGATGCATGAAAAGGAACACAGTGGTGTAAGGGGTTTTGATTGAGCCAAATTAAATCTTTTTCGATATGATCCTTCCATTGATTTAAGCTCGATTGTAACGATTGAAGTAGGGGGGGGATGTGAGGGGCCTGTGCCACTTCTTGGAGGGATTTCAGCCCCAAATGTTGGCAAACCTCTGAAAACCTTTGCCAATGGGGGAGGCGATTGAATAACAGGGATAAAGATAACTCCAAAAGGCACTCACAATCAACGCAATATTCATAGTGTAAGTGCCTTTAGCATTCAATCGCTATACCGTAATCAGATTTTCATCGATAGGGCATAAGCCTTTGAAGACCAGTCGTCTATCCGCGTCCCCCCATGCGTCGTTGCAGCTGCGCCGTCGCTACCGCCCTCGTATTTTCTGAGCTGACGACAGGTATTGCTTGTGGTTTCTGCACTAGGAGGGTCCTGTTTCCGCTATTAATACGTTGAATGTGTTGATCTATGTGTTGAATGAGTCCATCTAAATCTTCTTCTAGGTCGTTTCCACCCTCTTCGACTCCTAGTCGTGGTTTAAGAGCCGTTAGGATGCTTTTGAGACCCTGAAAGCAGTTGCGCCAAAGGTCTAGTTCGCCAGGCTCGTAGTGACGCTTGTTAGGGAATTTGCCCTGAAGATATGGGGAATCTTCATCTCTAATTTTTAAGAATTGATCTATTGGGTTAATGCCCTCATGCTCGCAAGCGTCTAGTCGGATCCTTTGTCCTGCCGATGCATCTTCTTTGGGGTGGGTCGAACAGATAAAGCATGCTTCAATCGCATACCCATCAGTAATTGTAATGATCCTGCTGATCAATCGTTCAGGATAAACCGTTCTAACATAATCATTAAATACCTTGATTTCACCGCTTTGTTGATCACGGCATTGGACTATCATCTGAAAAGGCCCAGATAATCCATGAACAAACGTCATTAATTCTTCGAATTCACTCGCCATTGTGTCATAAGTGGCTCTTTGAACATGATACTCAGGACATGGGACATATACAGGCACAGATCCGCTTGTTTCAGCCAGTGCATTTTGTAGCTCTTCACCTACCTCTTGCCCAATAGCAATTGAAAATAATTGCACTGTTTTACAGTTAAATCCACGTTCCATCGCTGTAAATAAGTTTTGTTTGGCAGTCTGTATGGTTTGTCCGTAGCGTCCTTTGGGGATTAAATTACCAGATTCATAAGCGTCGTCAAACTCACCATCTGTCATTACAAAGACCTTGGTATCTTCAGCATCTTTTTTAGGATCAAATGCTGTACGGCGTTCTTGTTCAAACAATGCCTTGAATACTTCACCAGCCTTTTCAATGGCTTGACATAGGGGCGTATTGTTTTGCCACCAGTTGCGCGTTTGGTCGATATTCATGATCTGTGCAGCATAATCCCCTTCGTCCTGTCTTAGATGATCGTCTTCGTATTGTTGCCTCAATTGGCCGAGTGTGCATTGAAACAATTGGGCATTGTCTAGAGTCCCCTGTGTTCCAAGTGTTTGTACTATGATCAAAGAATCATCTTTCAACAATGCATCCTGGCATACAGTTTCCAAAGAGCGTATTAAGGCTTGTTTGGTGGCGTCTATACGAGTCATCATGGTTGCTTTTTCGAACGTCTGTCCCCGTATCTGCCCCATAGAGCCACTATTATCTACTATGAAAACAAGATTTTTCGATTCTGCTTCAGAAAGTTGAGGTCCTGTCAGTTGAATCTCTACATGAGCACCCATGGGTCTAATTGTACCAGGCGTATTACCCCTTATTGCTTGGGCATTGACACTCATTGTTGGGGAGAGAGTGTTTAGTTGATCATCACTTGAAGCTTGAGCTTCAGCGTTGTTAGCGGTTCGGTTCGGTTCAGTTGAATGATATCGGATATAGAACGCTTGACTAACCAGGCCAATAATCCGATTCCCCCGATCATTAAAACAGGAGGGCTCAATAGAGCAGGTAATAGAGCAGATAATGAAAATGAGCCTTTGATTAAAAAAGTTCAGATCACTCCGACTCCCATTCCGATGACCACTGAAGCAATTGATTTAAGGAGTCTTTCTAGTAATGATTTCCCAGTATTTGTCCAAGAAAATGGTTCCGGATTCAATGTTTGTCTCAATATAGTTAATCCGATTGAGTATACAATGAGACCGCTGAGCGCTCCTATCATAACAGGGGTTGACAGTATAACAGGGGTTGACAGTATTCCAGAAAGAGAGCGCTTCGCTCCAGTCAAGTAAAGTGCAAGCAAGCCTCCTGAAATTAATATAGAAGATAATATGATGACACTCATTAAGAATGAAAATACAATTTTAGTCTTCGATACAGATTGAGACGGGCTGTCTGTTTCTGGTAATAAGGACTCTTGAAGGGATTTATTTTGAGAATCTTGTTCAGCCATCTTTATTGCCTGTGAATCATCAGTAGCAAGTGTGGAGGCTGGTAAAGCGCTTGTTTGAAAAGATTAAATACGAATCTTGGGTGTAATCCCGTGAATAGGTTCATCTGAGCAGGTGGCTAAAATGGATCCTTCGGTCTCCGCTAAGGATAATGCGTTTACAGGTTGAGTAGCCATCGGCAGCGGTTGGGGCTCTACATGTTCAGCCTGGGCGAGCTCAGCAGTAAAATTTTCAGCAAATGTTTTAGATGCTGTATAGCCGTCTGGGTCACGATGTTTAGCTGTATTGGTTGGCATAAAAATAACCTATATTATTATTTTAGATCATGACATTAATAGACTATTTTTAGACAGTGTGTCCATTCGTTTTGAGTTTTTTTAGAAGCGTGATGATTCATCTATTCAAAGGGCTAAGGTCGGCAGTGTTTTGAGCTGATCATGCAATTGAGTCCATTGCTGAGGTGTTGAGACATTATGCCAAGTACTTTCAATGATTGAACCCGTTAAACGACGCTGTGCGCTTAATTGACGTAAGATGCGCCCTAAGGGGATACGACAGAGTGGCCAATCATTAAAACATCGAGGATGAAAGACCCCTATGTTGCCGTACCAATAAGGGCCAGGAGATTGAATTAAGCCCGATTGAAGGTCAAAGTCTGCTTGAGGTGTTTGTGCAGGCACGAGGCACAGATGGCCCCATGTTGGATGCTGCTTCATGAGTGGCTCAAAAGGATAGGTGGTATAAAGGTCGCCACTGATGACGCAAAAAGGTGCGTCATCAAGGTATTGAAGGGCTCGAATAATGCCGCCACCGGTTTCAAAGCAAGGCGGAGGTTCCCTTGAAAAGGTTAATTTCAATCCATAATGTGATTCATCTTTAAGATAAGCTTTGAAATCCTGACTACGATAACTGGTGGTGATGATGGCTTCATGGCATCCAGCAGCGGCTAAACGATATAAGTGATATTCGATGAGTCGATGAGGACCACATTGTAGCAGGGGCTTCGGGCATGTTAAGGTGTGCGGTCTCAGACGTTGTCCCTGCCCGGCTGCTAGAATTATCGCTTGCATGAGAATAACCCTGGCAAGTTAGATAAGGCCATGAGATCTTCATGGTGTGCTATGAATGTTTGAATGCGGTTAAGAATGTTAGGGATATATTTGAGATAAAGGGGTTTATGGTCACGTTCGGCCAAGCGAGCGAAGATGCCAAGAATTTTAAGGTAGCGCTGGATGCTGATGCGTTCATAGAGTGATTGAAAGTGATTGAAGTCATTAAATGCATGATGTTGTTGCTTATAAAATATCTGTAAATAAGCGTGTTGTTCTGAATCCTTAAGGGAGAGATAACCATCACCTAAGAGTGAAGCAAGGTCATATAAAGGGTGGCCCATCATCGCATCTTGTGTATCAATCACATAGAGGTTTTCTTCATGGATCATCAGGTTTCGGCTATGAAAATCTCGATGAATGGGAACCCATTGAGTGGGTTGAATACTTTCAATCAGATGATCACAGAGGATTTCATATTGGTGCTGGGTCTCAAGATCCCAATCAATTCCTCGATGAGGAATGAACCATTGAGGCAAATAGCGGCACTCTTCTTTAAGGTGAGCTGAATCCATTTTGGGCCAATGTGTGATAGGCAGAGATTGCCATTGATTGAGTATTTGAAGCGCTGCACTCAGTTGTGAAGGCAGCTGTTCACTCTGATGGCGTTGATGCCAGAGGGTTTGATCTCCTAGGTCCTCTTGTAATATCAAACCACAATCAAGATCGTAGGCATATATGTGGGGAACTGGAATGCCATGTGATGCAAGTTCTACATTGACATCAAGGGTGCTTTTTAAAGACAGTTGAGCAGGGTCTGCCACGGCTAAAATATAGTGGTGATTATCAAGATAGCAGCGATAATATCGGCGTGCACTCGCATCTCCCGCTAAGGCTGACCAAGTCCATTGAGTCGAATTGAGCTGCTCTGAAACCCAAGGAGCCCAGTCAAGATTAGCATGTGTTTCACAAACGGTCATCATGTACAATGTTTGGGATTTAGGGTGCAGTTTGCATGGGTTCAGGGTAAGATGCAACTGTTAATCATGCATTTAAAAGCGATTCAGCTCAACGAATATAGTTAGGGTATCGTATTATGCAGGGTCAAGGAGGGGTTAAACCATTAGAGCTAAACCGTATGGGAGCGGAGGCGTGAGAGATCATTTTCGAAGGTTCAAGTTACTGTATTGTGTGATGTGTTATGGCTGTGTGCTGAGCCAGGCATCAACCATGCCGTCTGCAGTTGAATCGAACGCAACATTGCATTCACCCTCAACACTCTTAGGCTGGGTCTATGAGAAAAACTCATTATGCCGAGGTTCTTTTAGTACGCCTGTTTTTAAAGCCAGCCAAGGCGCTATGGGTAGTTATCATTTAAATGCAGATCAAATTCACTTGAAGGGCTCAACCATTCAAGCACAGGGGCAGATTCGTGTAGATTGGCCACTGAAGGCATTAAGGGCAGATCGGTTGTGTATTTGGAAACCCAAAGATCAAGAGAAACAGTTGAGGCTGTCAGGCCGTGTTCAATTTGATTGGCCACAAGGGCGTGTGGTGGCTCAGCAAGCTTCTATGAGTGAAACAGCTCGTTCAGGCCAATGGTTGGACGCATGGTATCGACTGTCACTGACTCAGGCCCCTCATTCATTATGGGGTCATGCTCAGTCCGTCACTTTAAAAGATCATGATTGGCATATTCATCAAGCCAGTTACGCCATCTGTTCTCCTCTCAATCGTTACTGGCATCTTGAGACAAAAGACCTATGGATTGATGAGGCTCAAGGTCTTGCGCGTTTGAAATCAGCTCGTTTAAAGATCGGGGATATTCCAGTATTTGTTTGGCCATACCTCAGTTTTCCCATTAAAGGGCAAAGGGCCACTGGTTGGTTGATGCCACATATCAAGCACACCAACCATTCAGGCTCACGGTTGGTATGGCCTTGGTATTGGAATATTGCGCCTCATCAAGATTTGACGTTAACGCCAGAGTGGGGGCTTGACAGTGGAGGGGCATTGGGGGCGTATTGGCGACATTTAACCGTAGGAACTGAAAGTCATTTCAAAGGGTTTTTCATTTTTAATGATCGGGTGTTTGAGTCGTTTAGACATCGCGCCAGTGAGGCGTTCAACAGCCAGCCTTATCGAAAAGTGGGCGTCGATGCTTTAAAGCGGGATCAACCACAACGTTGGGGCTTTGATCTGTCTCATGTGTATCATCAACCTGCGTATACATTGGATTTGAAATGGGCGCAACTTTCAGATGATGAGTTGCTCAGAGATTTTCCTCAAGTGATTGAAACAGAAGACCAGGCGTATTTACTGCGTGCACTTGAATGGAGATGGGCGTCTCAATGGCTTCAAATGCACGGGGTGATTCACGACTGGCAAGTGATACATAGCGTATTGTCATCATTAATTCCTAATGCGTATGCTGCACAGCCACAGTGGTCTGGGCAGGGAATTTATCCATTAGGAGATTCCAGTCAAGTTCATTTATTTTGGGATGTTGCGCGATTTAATTGGCGAGCGCTACCCAATATGGGTTCAATGCCCACCGGGGATCGTCTGGTGTTTGATCCTGCTGTTCAGTGGCAACAATCGCTGTGGTCAGGTCTTTTGACCACCACCCTTGGATTGCACCACGTCGCGTATCATTTGAATCATTCAGATCATCATTCTGTTCATCATACCATTCCCAGCATCAGTGCTGTTTGGGAAGGAATGTACCCAGTGTCTCTTCATTCAGGCGTGACTGCAAAGCTATTTTATGGTTGGGTGCCCTTCAAAGATCAGCAGGACGTTCCTCGCTTTGATACGGTTAGCCGCACACAATTTTACCCTGAATTATTTGAAGTGGATCGCTTTACAGGGCATGATTTAAAAGCCGATACACATCATATTGCGTTAGGGGTCACATGGACACATTTTGATCGCAACACACACGAGCAACGTTCGAGTATAGCCTTGGGTCAAGCGTGGTCATTGGCACGTCAGCGTGTGTGTTTGAGTTCAACATGTGAGGGTGTTGATTGGCATGTGCGGTCGCCATCTCCACTCCAATTGATGGGACATTGGAGCCTCAATGACTCATTTAAGGTTGATGCATGGATGGCATGGCATTGGGCTTTAAATCACTTCATTGATACCAACATCTTAGCAACTTGGTCCAATGATCGGGGGACACAATTAGGTCTAAAAGGCTTATCCATGCATTGGGAGCGAGACAATGGTTTTGATCAAAGTATTTGGCCTCAAAGTATGAAACAGCATGCCTTTGAAGCCAGTGTTCAGCAGACGCTCAATACACATTGGAACGTGTATGCCAGTGGTCAATGGGACTTCCATGCCCATCATTTACTCAGTTTAAATACAGGGCTGAAGTGGGAAGAGTGTTGTATTTCATTGAAATTAGGCGTCACTCGACGGTATAATGGATTGCAATCAACAGGGCAGAGACAATTTTTTAATGGCGTTTATGTTCAATTGGGACTCACGGGATTAGGCCATTGAATCTGCTCTAAAATACAATGAAGCAAGTGATTGAATATAAGAGGTCAAATGATGATTCGATGGATTAAAATAACCCTCATGATGTTAGCCATGTTTGAATGTACAGTGCATGCTGAATTGTTAGATCGTATTGTCGCTTCAGTGAATGGTCAGGCATTGACGCTCAGTGAATTGAATCAGTCGGTTCAAGCTTTTCAACAATCAGTACCCACACAAGCTCACTTAGGGGTTCAAGCAATACAAGCTCAATTGCTTGATCAGTGGATTGATCGGCAACTACAGCTCGATGCGGCGCGCCAAGCGGGTATTCATATTTCAAAAGCTGAAATCGATGCAGCCCTGAATCGTATTGTGCAGCACCAGGATCTCTCTCTTCAGGCATGGCTAGAAAAAACGCATCAATCGCTTGAAATGGTTCAATCAGACCTTCGAGCGCAACTGATGATCATGCACGTTCAGCAAGAAGCTTTGAGCGATCAGATTGAAATTAAGGCCTCAGATATTAAAGCCTTGCAGCGTGCAACTCAAAGGGCTCATTCCCAAGCACATTTAATTGACTGGTTATGGCCTGTAGACGCCTCAAATTTTGAAGCCACACGACATGATGCCATCAATTTTGCAAATCAGTTGCGTCAAAACGGAAAGCCACCGACGACTTCAGCATGGATTCGTACAGATCTGGGGCGTAAAGCTTTGGACGATTTACCTGAACTGTTTTCAAATCAGATTCATCAAGTCATGCAAGATCGTATCATGGGTCCAATTCAAGCTCCCAATGGATGGCATGTTCTAAAAGTAGTGTCATTACATCAGCCTGCAACCATTTCAGACGACCAAGCCCATTCAATGTTGTATCAAAAAGCCCTCAGAAAAGCTTTGCCGGGTTGGCTCAAAGGGTTAAGATCAAAAGCTGCAGTTGAGGTGCTGTTATAAATGGCAAGATGGCCGTTACCGGTTAAGCGGTTGAGTCAAAATTTCTTAACTGACCCTGGGGTGATTCAAAGTATTATTGATGCGGTAGCTTTGAATATGAATCAGCCTTTATTGGAAATTGGCCCCGGTCGAGGGGCTTTAACTCAAGTGCTATTGGAGTTAAACCCCGAATCATTCACGGTTATTGAAATTGATCGAAGGCTGGCGCAGTCATTACACGCGCGTTATGGTGATCGGGTGCAGGTGATCTGTGATGATATTTTAAAAATAGATATAGAGGCATTGAATCCCGGTAACCATGGAATACAGGTGGTGGGTAATCTGCCTTATCATCTTTCAACCCCTATTTTGATTCAATGCTTAGAAGCATTAGACCATATTGAATCGATGTATTTCATGCTACAAAAAGAAGTGGCTGAGCGCATCAGTGCAGCCCCAGGGTCAAAGCAATATGGACGATTATCTGTGCGAACACAAGTGGTGTGTGAAGCGCAATTGGGTTTGATCATTCCACCAGAAGCATTTGATCCAAAACCTAAAGTTGAATCAGCAATGATTCACTTGCGGCCACACCCAACGATTCCTCCTATTCAATTTGAATCATTAGATCGTCTTTTAATTGAAGCTTTTTCAAAGCGTAGGAAGCAGTTAGGGAATGCATTAAAACCACTTTTGACGGTACCTGAAATTGAATCTACCGGCGTAGATCCAAGCCTTCGTCCTGAATGTGTGAGTGTGGATGAGTTTGTTAGGTTATCTGAGTGTTTGGCTTTGAAACGATGATTTATCCTACTTAATTAGATCTAGAGACATTGAACCTTCAAGGCTTGGTATTCATTAGATATCCATTGATTTTGTATCCTGCCTATAAAGGATTGAGTCATCTTGTTGTGCAAGCGTTCATCCGTCTAGTGTTCAATGAGCGAGCTCATTAAAATTACTTTTGAGGGTCTTCGCGATTTGATAGCGCAGGTTTAATTCAACTCCGTCACTCCAATGTGTTGGTTTTCGTCGAGTGAGTGATCTTTGCAAGCGTTTGAAATTAAAGGTATAATTCTTGATTTCGAGATGTTTGTTTTTTCATATTGAAATCGCTTGCTTTGGAGGGGGGACTTGATTAAAATGGCGCATCAACCAGGGGGGTAAATCTCTATCATTGAGGAGTCTTGTCATGATTAATGTGAATGAAGCAGTCAGTGTAAAAGGCTTTAGTCATCATGAAGATACCCTATTTGCTGGGTGGCATTATTTGTTAGACGTATATGGTGTGGATCGATTATCTGAAGCTGATTGGGTATTGGATGTTATGTGCCGTGCTGCGCGTGATGCTGGAGCCACGATTTTGCATACCCATATGCATCATTTTGGAGAAGGATATGGTGTTTCTGGGGTTGTTGTTTTAGCTGAATCACATATTAGTGTTCATTCATGGCCAGAGCGTGCGTATGCGGCATTTGATATTTTCATGTGTGGCCAAACCAATCCAATGCGGGCTGTTGAAGTTATTCGAGCCCACTGTCAACCCCGTCATGATAAATTACATCAAATTCAACGTGGAGTTTTTAAATGAGTCAATGGCATCACGAAATATTACATGATTCATATCGTCAATCTTTTGAGTCTGAAACGTTGTTGTTTGACACTTGTAGTGAGCATCAACGTATTCAAATTTTTGAAACCCCGTTGTGGGGCCGGGTGATGTTGTTGGATCAAATTGTTCAAACCACAGAGCGAGATGAATTTATCTACCATGAAATGTTCGCACATGTGCCTTGTTTTGCGCATGGAGCCCCTCGTTCGGTCTTAATCATTGGTGGAGGTGATGGCGGTTTATTGCGTGAGGTGCTTAAGCATGCGGGCATCGAGCGTGTGGTATTGGTTGAGATTGATGCGGAAGTCATTGAGCTGTGTAAAACTTACTTGCCTCAACATTCACAAGGTGCATTTTCGGATCCACGTGTTGAAGTGGTGATTGCTGATGGTGCAGCCTATCTTGATACCACATCAACCACTTTTGATTTGATTTTATCAGATTCAACTGATCCCATTGGACCGGGTGAGGTTTTATTTGAGCAATCTTTTTACCAAAAAGCTTTGAATCACCTCAATCCAAAAGGGATTTTAGTGACTCAAAATGGCGTCTCTTTTTTGCAGCTTGGTGAATTAAGAACCACACACCAACGATTATCACGTTGTGCTCAATATCATGGTTTTTATCAAGCCGTCGTTCCTACATACATTGGGGGTGCAATGCATTTCGCATGGGCAAGTCCGTCCGCGCCTTGTGATCAAGTCACGGTGGAGTCGCTCGCCTCACGTTTTGAAGCTGCACAGATTAAAACACGTTACTATCATCCCGCCCTACATGCGGCCTCATTTGTACTGCCTCAGTATGTCAATGAAGCCTGTATCAGGAGTACATCATGAACTCAATTCAAACACAGTTAGACCCAAAGGCTTCCATGAACCAAACCGCTCCTTGGGGGCAATCCGTGGCCATTGATTGTTATCGCTGTGATATTGCACGCATCACTGATGCAGATCAGATTAAAGATTTTACGGCCCAATTGATTGAGTTGATTGATATGAAAGCTTTTGGGCCTTGTCATGTGGTACATTTTGGTGAGGAGCCTCGTGTTGAAGGGTTCTCTATGTTTCAATTAATTGAAACGTCTTGCATCAGTGCACATTTTGCAAATCAAACAGCTGCAGCGTATATTGATATTTTTAGCTGTAAAGCTTTCGATGCCGCAACAGCTGCAGATTTTTGCCAAACATTTTTTAAAGCTGAAGCCGTGAATGTGCAAGCATTAACGCGGCGTTGATCATCAAGTCGTGAAACATAATTCGACTGAAGATTGGGGTTTAACTGCGCTGAACATCATGATAATAACCGTCAACGGGGGTGCTCATCCTACATGGTTGTAAGTATTGATCACGCTGTAAAAATAGACTCAATGCCTGCGTTTGAAACGTTTTGAATTCCTGTCTTGCAGGATTGAATCAAGGGGGTATAATAAAATTTTAAGTGCAATGAGCTGGGTCAAATCAATGCGCAAATGGATTGGGTTTTTATGGATGCTGAGTGCTTCAATACGGGCTGAAAGTTTAGTGGATGTCTGTCAAGCTGCTTTAAAGCATGATCCGACCTACCAAGCTGCGCGAGCCGAGTGGGCGATTCAACATCACCAGTATGGATTATCTCGTGCAGCCTTTTTTCCTACGCTGAATTTAACAGGTCTTTATGGCAAAGTCCGTATGGATTCAGATACATCAACGGTTCATCATAGTGGTCATCAGCAGCAATGGTCCATGAATTTAACCCAAACCCTTTTTGATGCACGTGCTTGGAATGCATGGGCTCAAATGACATATCAAGCACGCCAAGCTGATGCTGTATTGAGGGCTTCAGCGCAGTCTATTCTATCACGCACGGCGCAGCATTATTTTGCGGTCTTAATGCAGCATGCGCGTTTAAATATTTTAATCAGTGAGCAACGTGCTTTATTCAAGCATTATCAGTTGGCGCAACAACGATTCAAAGCGGGGTTAGTCACTCGAATCACGGTTTTGGAGGCCCAATCGCACTATGATATCAAGCGGGCACAACGCTTTAAGGCGGAAGCTCAATTAGAGGATGCACGACATCGGTTGAAAGCCATCACAGGTCAAACCTATACACGCCTAAATGGTTTAGGTCGATCAATGCCATTGGTGCCCCCTAAGCCTATTGAGGTGCAACCTTGGATCGATCATGCGCTTAAATATGCCCCTTCAATACAGGCATTAAGGTTGTTACAGCAGTCAGCAAAAGCGGGTGTGCTCAAAGCTGAAGCGGGGCACTTACCTCGTGTGGTCTTGAATGGTTCGATCACTGACCTTAAACAACCGGTTTATAGCTCAGCGAATCAAACATTTTCCAATATTGATTCGCGTACAGCCTTAGCCAGTGTAGGGGTGACCTTGCCACTATTGGAAGGAGGGCGAGTGAGGGTGGATACCCAACGTGCACAAGCGTTATATCATCAATCAGGGTTCAAACAGCTTGAAGCCATTCAACAGCTCAGTGCAGATGTTGCTCAAGCAGTCAGAGGGTTAAGTGCCGGCATCCAAACCATTCGAGCCAATCGTCAAGCCGTTCATTCATCGCAAGCGGCACTGGCAGCAAATCAGGCTGCATATTTAGCAGGCACTCGAACCATTGTAGACGTGGTCAACGCTTTAGCTACTTATAGCCAAACACAGCAACAGTATCAATTGTCACGATATGAATATTTAGGTATAGTGCTTAGCTTAAAAGCATTAATTGGTGAATTAAGGGGAGAGGATATTCAAGTCATATCCCAATGGTTAAGTCAACCCATTCGATTTAAAAAGATTCATTAAAGTATTTAAAAGTCAAGGAGTGTGAGATATGGCCCAAAGGTTTAGCAGAATATGCATGGCTTCAATTTTAATAGGGTATGGCGGATTAACGGCTACAGCAGGAACGCTGACGTTACCCGAACAACTTGCGGCACTTGATCAACGTATTGAGTCTTTGCAGTCTGAAGTTAAAACGTTAAAAGCACAATTAAAGCAACAAGGTCATGCAGCCCGTGGGGTTCCTGCTCGATCAAGTGGCCATGCTGATCCTATCACGACTTCAAATACAACACAGCTCTATTCAGAATATGATGGCAGTGATTTAGTGGTCAGCTATTCATCAATGAACCCAGACCTAAAAATCTTAAGGCAAAGGGCTCAATGGGGGAACCGTGCACAACATGGTGCATTCCGACCGAATATCATGCTCAGTGGAGGGCTTGAAGCACAAGCTCAGTGGCTTCATGATGCATCATCTGAATCAGCTGATATTGATTTAACCCGCCTTGAATTAGATATTCTATCAGAAATCAGCCCTTGGATCAGTGTCATGGCCACTTTTAATTATGACAGTGGTACTGCGGCAACTTTAGATGTCGCCTCTGAGGAACGCATTGAAAATAGCGCAGTTAAGTTAAAGCGTGCGTTCGTCACATTAGGTCAGTTAAAACAAAGCCCTTGGTACTTGTCGGTGGGGCAACTCCATATGCCCTTTGGTCGTTACTCGAGCTTAATGCTCAGTGCTGCTGATACTCGTCGCATTGGTCGAATCACCGGTCGTGGTGTTGTTGTGGGCTATGATGGTTCTGCTGCATCAGGAGATGGTTGGGTGAGTCAAGCTTTTATCATGCAAGGTAAATCCAATATTCTCACTCAGAAACGTCATCTAGATCAGGTTGGCGCAAGTGCGGCTTGGATGCATCATTTTAAAGCCCAGCAATACCTTCAAATGGGCGGTGGCTGGGTGCGAAATATTGCCGATGCAGATAGTGTCTTCAATGGGTTATATGATTTTTGGGATGATTCTAACACTTTAAAACACCGAGTACCTGGGCTGGATGCTTACATGGTTGTCGGGAATGGGCCTTGGCGTTTAGGTATGGAGTATGTGGGGACATTAAGGCGTTTAGAATATAATACAGAAAACTTTGGACACTACCATTCAATTCAAGCCAGTTTGGATTATGCTATGGATGCGCATCATATTCCTTCTAATCTCTATGCTGTTTATGGCCATACACATGCCGATAACAATGATCAAGCAGGCTTAGCATATTGGGCAACTGGGGCTTATATGCACCTATGGAAAAACACCATGCAAGCTTTAGAGTATCGCTTTAATGACCTCAAGTCAGGAGGTCATGAGCATCAGCTATTAATGCAAATTGGGGCTTACTTCTAAATCCCTGACGTAATGAATGACCCTATTCGTTATAGACTTTAGGGCTGTGATGACTCATTGTATTATGGCGCAGATTCAATATATTTAAAGGCTTACAATCAAGGTGTGATCAGCTGTTTGGACTGAAATAGTGCCATCACACTCCGCGATTAAATAGTTCAAATCATGCTGAGTCATTGTGGTTTCACTAGAGAGACATTAAAGTGGACATGAGATGACGCACTTTTCTTTGAGCAATTGATTGAACTAGGCCAAAGAACGATCATGTGCTCAACCTTCAACCTTCAACCTTCAACCTTCAACCTTCAACCTTCAACCTTCAACCT
>MDTD01009876.1_pt1 | contig 37384 bp, 33 predicted proteins | sample 811221 | NCBI WGS metagenome assembly MDTD01 (sample SAMN05326646, study PRJNA326480) | marine metagenome | isolation source: seawater | place: Pacific Ocean: South West | collected 2011
CGGGGTGAGATTCTCACCCCACCGATCAGGTGGATCACCGGACAGAAGGGCACGACGGTGACGATGCCCCGCTATGCGCACCACGATCTCGCCCGTGCCGCCGGGGCCGCGCGACCTGAGTGTGCTGCGTGAGCGTGGCCCCCCGTGACGCGCCTCACGTGCAACAGGCTTCTGTATACAGCCCCGGTGTCTACCGACCCTGAAGCTGCAGAACCCGGAGATTCCCCTCGGTTCCTTGGACGAGGATACGGTCGTTGCGTTGAACGATATCGGTCTCGCTGAGCACCGGTTCGGCGGAGCGGCGCTGCAACACCAGCTGGCCGTCGAACTCGCCGACGAAGTAGTCACCATCCACGGGTATCACCGTGAGAAGAGAACCGCCGACCGTCAGGATTCGAGCACCGGGGACGACCGGCGTGTCACCCTCCGCCAGAATGGCGAGTGAGGTCGGGTCCAGAAGCAACAGCTGCCCGGAATTCCGGTGAGCCACAACCAGGCCCCCCTGAAAGCTCACCAGATCCCTCGATGCGAGGGGAACCGTCTGCTCTCCCGCCACGGTGGCGGCGGCGAAATCAACCACAGCCAGCTCGAAGCCGTCACCCGTGTTCCGCAGTACGAAAGGCACCAACTCGGTGGCGCCGGTCGACTCACCGGTGGCCTGTTGGTCCTGCGCGGTTTCGTCGTACAGCTCCTGGACCCGATCGGTCAGGTCCTGTACGTCCTGTTCCTCCTGGTTGAGCTCCTGCTGGCGCTGCGTTATCTCCTCTTCCCGCTGCTGGAGCTGTTGTTGCTCCTGCTGGAGGTCCTGAGTCTGGCTGGCCGCCTCCTGGGGCTGCTGTTCCTGGGTGGACGGCTGCTCGGTCGCGGGCTCTGCAGGCTGTTGGTCCTGGGCGGGAGGCTGCTCAACAGTGGGTTCCTGCTGAACCTGCGGCTGCTCCTGAGCCTGCTGCTCCGTCGCCGGCTGCTGGTCTTGCGGCTGCTGCTCCGCCGCCGGCTGCTGGTCTTGCGGCTGCTGCTCCGTCGCCGGCTGCGGTTGCGCCTCAGTCGCGGGCTGCTGGTCCTGCTCCTGCGAAAGTTCCTGTGAAATCTGTTCCTGGCGCTGATCGATCTGCTGCTGTTCCTGGTCCAACGCCGCGCGCTCCTGCTGGATCGCGGTGGTGCGCTCCTCGATCACCCGTTCAATGAAATCGATGATCGCCTTTCGATCCTCGATTCCCAGGTCGGTTCTGGTACGCAACTGGTCGATCACCCGGGCGTCCACGAGCTGTTGCGGCGCCACAGCATCCAGAGCCCCGGGGGCACGGTCATCCCGGATCGGGATGACGATCTGTGTCCCGCCGGGCCAGTCACGATACGAGATCGCCAGGCCCGCGCGTTCCGGGACCAACTCCGCGACGACCGCCGGACGGTAGCGTTCCCGAAACAGGTCCATCGCGCCACGATTGACCGCGTTGTAGATCGTCGCGAAGCGGGCAAGAAGATCAGCGTCGTCGCGGCTGTAGTCCCATGCGCTTTCGAGATAACCGGAAACGATGCGCCGCAGGTTCTCGATATGGTCCACGCGGGCACCGCGTCCCAGTTCAATGATATCGGCCGCGAGTCCGGATCCGTCGCCGACAACGCGGAGGGCGGTGTAGCGTCCGCCGTAGTCGCCCCGCCCGCTCTCGCGGACACCGCGCCCGAGGACTCGCCCGATCTCACGAATCGCTTCCCGTGAGTCGATCTGATCCACGGGGCCTTCGTAGTTTTCGAACTGGATATCAGCACCGGCGGCGTTTTCGAGCTCTCCACGGTCAAGTTCCAGTGACACCACCGGAGCGAGCGGAAGGAGCCCTCCGATCAGGGCCAACAGGAGAACGATGGGCACGCGACAGATCTTCATAACAATGGTGAGTATAGCGTAGAATTTCCGACGCTGCCCAGTGCAGCCTCTTTTGTCGGCGCCGGTGGCGGGGGTATACTCGGCGGTAATGTTCGGATTCGTAATCAAGAAAAGCTTCTTCGACCTCTGGGACAATTTCCTCCCGGCGATTCTGGTGAATCTCGGGTTTATCGCCCTGCTCGTCGTTCCGGCAACACTTCCATCCGCGGTGTCCGCCGGTGGCCCTGCCGCCAGTCTGACCGTTCTCGGACTGGGGGTCGTTCTGATCTTTGTGTACATGGGAGGCGTGTTCGGCATGGCCCGGGCGATCACCGACTACCAGAGCCTCGAGTGGGCATCGTTTCTACAGTCGGTGAAATCGGCGCTCGCCGCGTCGTTGCTCCTAGCGGCGCTGGGGATCGCCCACGTGGTCCTGCTGTCGGTGGCCCTGCCTGTCTACAGCTCGTTCAACAACATGTTCGGGCTCTTCGCGCTGGCGATGCTGTTCTGGATGTCGGTGGTGTGGTGGATCACCGCACCGTTTTATCTCCCGCTCCACGAGCGACTCAACGGAACGGTCGGCAAAAGCCTGAAGAAGGCGTTCATCTTCAGTTTCGACAACGCCGGTTTCGCCATCGGACTCGCACTTGGTGCGGTGGTGATCGTTGTCCTGAGCTTCTTTACCGCGTTTCTGGTCCCCGGGGTGGCGGGTCTGGCGATCTGGTACCACACCGCAGTCCGTCTGCGGCTGTACAAGTACGATTACCTCGAGGAACACCCCGACACGGACCGTCGGGAGATTCCGTGGGACGCCCTTCTTTTTGACGATCGCGAACGTATTGGGAAACGGACGTTCAAGGGAATGATTTTCCCGTGGAAGGACTGACCGAGACGTCTCACGCGTCGGTGGCGGTCCCGTAGGTGTCCGTCCCGTCGTCCGCGGTCTGGTCGTCGGTGGTCTGATCGTCGGTGGTCTGGCCGCTGGCGGCGTTGCCGGTGCCGGACCCGTCTGCGTCCGCCGCATCGCGGTCATGGGAGCCGCCGCGAACCGCGAGATACAGAAACGGTGTGTCCGCCACGGCGACGATCGCCTTGAACAGGTAGGTCGTGATCACGATCTGAACGAGCACTGCCGGCGGAAACACTCCCACAAACGCCACGAGGGTGAACACAACGCTGTCAATCAGCTGACTCACGATTGTGCTGAGGTTGTTTCTCAGCCAAAGGGGCCCGGGAAACCGTTCCCGCCAGAAATGGTACGCCCAGACGTCGTGCCGCTGGCTGATCAGGTACGCCACGAGACTCGCACCGGCGATCCGTGGCAGGACCCCGAATACGGCGGCAAGACTCCCCTGCATCGTGTCCGACGGCGCCGGCTGGAACACGAGTGCCAGTTGCATGAGCACCGTGACGGACACGATTGCAAAAAACCCCACACCCACTCCACGACGGGCCGCGTGCCGTCCGTAGCGCTCGGAGAGGATGTCGGTCGCGAGGAACGACCCCGCGTACACGATGTTCCCCAACGTGGCGGTCAGCCCGAACAGTTCGATCGTTTTGCTGACCTGCATATTCGCCACGACCGCCGCCAGGGCGATCCACACGTAGAGGCCTGCGCGATCGAAAAGCCGGAACGCAACGAGAATCGCGACGAAGTTCAGCAGCAGCATCGCGATCCACAGGAACTCGTTGCTCCGCACGAGCGTCATGATGTCCACAGTTCCTCCTGGGAAAAGTCAACCGGTCGTCGGTTGTCTGCAAGGCGTCGGCTGAGAAAGTCGGTATCGAGCTGCAACCGTCGGACCAGACGCCGCAGGAGCACCTCGCTGATCAGATTCTGCTCCGCAAACAGAAACGACAGCGCCCGTTCCGCCAGACACGGTACGCGCAGGGCGTTGCGGATCAGGACCTCGCGTTCGGTCGTGCCCGGGTACGCCTCGGTGATCGAGATCCCGAGGCGCGAACGGTCCGGCCTGAGTTTCAGGTCTGCCAGCTCCTCCTCAAGGGCATCGCCCTCACCCTGGGCGGCGGCCTCTCCGAGCGGCTTCAAAACCAGGTAGGTGTAGTCCTTCCCCGGAAGCACATGGTGCCGGGAGCAGCGGGTCGCGTAGTTGGGTTCCCGGCCGTCGGACACCTGTCGATCACCGCCCACGATAATCAAGGGATCGAAGTACAGTGCCGGGCACTCCTCGCCGTCGACGAGGTAGTACCGGTAGGTGTGGCTGGAATCGGTGAGACACGAACGGTGCTCGCAGTACGCCGTCAGGGGAAACACGTCGGTCGTCACCTCCAGCAACAGCTGGGCCGTCGTGTTGAACACGGCGTTGCGGAAGTTCAAAATCAGCGTCGGGAGCACAAAAACCAGCCCCCGCGATGATGAGAGGCGCTGAATCACGTACGCCATCCGCTCGTCGTAGAACGACGCCTCATCGATAATCCACGTCCCGACTTCGGGGTGAGCCGCGACGAGCTCCTCCAGTTCGAAGGAGGAGGAGATTTCGGCGATCGAGGTACCGAGCTGTTCGTACCCACCGCGATACGCGAGCGCGTCCGCCGGATACTCCGAGAACCTTCGGGAGTCGAGGCGCGACCGAACAAAAAACACGTTCCGCAGGTCTGCTCCGTCAGCCGTACGGCATCCCGGAATTCCCGTGTCCTTGGCGCGAACGACCCGCGAGTCCCGCCATATCTGGGCCGCAAACCCGGTCTTCCCGGATCCCATCGGTCCCACGACAAGAATTCGCCGCCCCTGGCGGGTGAAATCGAAATGATTGGTGGGATGGTGGACCCGGAGTTCGGGCAGCCCCAGGGTCCGGTAGAACGGTACGTCGCTGTCGCTCATGCCCGCCGGGCGTCGCGTACGGAGTTCGTCAGCGTGCCGATCCCCTCGACCTCCACCTCCACGCGGTCGCCGTGGGCGATGGGCCCCACTCCGGACGGTGTCCCGGTGAGGATGATGTCGCCGGCGGAGAGCGTGAAGTTGCGGGAGACAAAGGCGATCGTGTCGGCGATCGGGAAGATCATCTGCGAGGAATTGCCGGACTGAACGACCGTTCCGTTGAGTCGCGTCTCCACCGCCAGCGCCTGAACGTCCCCGATTTCGGACGCGAGAACGACCCGTGGCCCCAGTGGCAGAAAGGTATCGAAGGACTTGCCCCGGAACCAGCCGGCGCGATCGCCGTTCTGGATATTGCGCTGGCTCACGTCGTTTGCAGCGGTCAGTCCGAACACGTGCTCCATCGCCGTTTCCACCGGAATATCGCGCCCACCGGTCCCGATAATCACCGCAATCTCGCCCTCATAATCGGTGCGTTCATCGTCGAAGCTGTACGATCCGAGAATCGACGGGATGACGATCTCGTCACCATCGCCGACGATACAGCTCGGAAGCTTCGAAAAGAGGATCGGTTCATCCGGTTCCACCGGGTCGAACCCCCGGACCTTGACCGACACGCTTTCCTGGATATGGGCCCGATAGTTCAGACCCAGGGCGATAACCTTTGACGGCGCAACCGCGTAGCGTCCGCCGGAATACGGGAGTTCTATGACGGTACTCATGGGCTACGATTGTAGGGTGGATTCCGCGGGAAACTCAATGGGAATCGGATCCCCGAGGACGCGAGGCTCGGTGCCGAGGACGTACACATCCAGGACCGCCCGGACACGGGCCGCGTATTCGCGCAACCGCACGCTGACCTGCGCCACTCCCGCGGCATCGGCAGCCACAAAGCCGTAGGCGTCGATCCCGTAGGAGCGCGCCAGAAAAAGGGCGCGCTCCACGTGAAACCGCTGTGACACAATCACGATACGGTCCTGGCCGAAAACGCGATTGGTGCGAATCACGGAATCCAGCGTCCGGAGGCCGGCGTCGTCCCGGACGATACGCTCCGCGGGGACGCCCCTGGCCGTGAGCGCCTCGGTCATCGCTCCCGGTTCATCGCAATGCGCGCTGGCGTTGTCGCCACTGACGATCAGGACGCGAACGGCCCCGGCTTCGATCAGTTTCGTAGCGGCGTCCATACGGGCCTCGAAGAACTGATTGGTTCGCCCACTGCGCGTATAGCGGCTCGTTCCCAGAACCAACGCAACATCGGCGGTGGGAACGCGGTGCGGGTCGGTGTAGATGCGGCCACGGGACGCGTCCCGCACGAAGCTGTGCGCCAGAAACACGAGAAGCAGCGTGAGAACCACGCCGTATTTGATCAGATGCCTGAGAATGAGGAGAAACCGGAACACGCGAAATGACGGGTGCGTACCCCGCCGCGACCGGCGGGGTGCGGCATGAAAACCGATCAGCCTCCGTGCTCGCGCATGTTGACGATCGCGTCAACCGCCCGGCGGCGAACGGTTCGGATGTAGGGGCTCGACGCGGTTTCCAGCAGAACGTTCAGCACCTCAGGGTCCGGTAGACCCCCGTTCTGCTCCGAGAGACGCTCGAGGGAGATGATCAGGGAATACGCGAGGTTATTGTCCGGTGTGGGGCTCGCGTTCTCCCGAAGGAGTGTCTGCACCATGTAGTCGGAGACCTCGTTGTTCTCGTTGATGCCGATCTGGCCAAGGGCGTACGCGGCTTCCGCGAGAACCATCGGTTCGGGATCGTCCCGCAGAATGCGAAGCAGCGAGTTTTTGGCGCGCTCTCCCCCGACCTCGCCGAGCAGCTCCGTTGCCTGCCGTCGAATCTCAGGGAAATTGTTCACGATCGCTCCGTTGGAGCGAACCTGGCGACCGACGCCTTCGACGGCCAGCGATTCCAGAATCACGTACACGCCATCGGGGGTCTGTCCACCTCCCTCGACGATGTCACGAATCCCCTGGAGTGCCAGTTCCTTCATCTCGCGATCCTGGGCGAGGGCCTGGCTTCGCATGATCTGCAGTTCGAGATCCTGACTCAGATACAGTTCCTCGATCGTCCGCTCGGTGGCCGGGGTATCGGACGTCGCGGCGTCTCCCTCCTGCGCAAAGAGGACAGCAGGAGCAAGCATCAGCAGCAGGATCGTGATCGAACTGATCGTTCGTGTATTCATCATCAGTACCTCGTTTCGCCCAGACTATACCTTAAAACGTGTCGATCTTCCACCGATTATCGACCTTTTTCAGCAGATACAGAAGGTACCGCTGACCACGCACCTCCATGATCGCTTCCACCGTCTGTTCATCCACAAAGACCAGATCGTCGAGGCGCGCGTTGGCACGGCTGGGAACGACGACGAAATTGAAATAGTCCTGCAGCGTTTCGAGACGGATATTGTTGCGTTCGAGAACCGCGGCCTGCGAGCTCTCCGCCAGGACGTCGGGATTGGAGTAGGTCCGCCGGTACGACTCGGTCAGATAGTCCTGCCACGCCGAAAAGTTCCGGTTGGCGATGACGTCGTTCAACTCCTGGATCGTCTGCTCGATCTCCGTGAACGTCTGGTCGTAGAGCTCCTCCGAAACCTGCATACTGCCGGGCGCGTCGGGCTCCTGCTTCGGCGGCTGGGGCGATTCCTCCGGCGGAGGCTCGGGAGCGGGATCCGGGGCGGGCTGTTCTGGCTCCGGCGACGCCGGTTCCGGCTGCGGCTCGGGCTGAGGAGCCTCCGGCTGCGCCGGCGCGGGTTGCGGCGTCGGAGCGGGTCCGGAGGCACACCCGGGGAGTAACAGCACAGTGAGAACGACACCGCAGACGGCGGCAAAAAGACGTCTGTCCATGGGTGAAGTGTAGTGTCCCTGGCAAATTGCTGTCAATTTCCGTATTGCCTCGGAGGGAGGCAGACCATACAATTGCGGTCCAGAGGTACAAATGGTTTCGGCGCAGAACATCCAGAAGGTACTCCACGCCTATGTCCGACGAAATGGGAGTCCCCATGTCGCCATGGATGTCCTGTCGCAGTTTGCGGCACGCTTCGCGAAACGTTTCTCGGGAGAACAGCCCGACTTCGCACCCCTCGCCGGGGATGACCGCGACGAACACATCGTCCGGGGGCTTGGCGAACTGGAGCGCGCCGGCGCCGTCCAGGTGGAACGCGACGGTGACGGCGCCGTCAGCTCGGTGTACTACATCGCGTTTTACGCCGCCGAGGTGGGCCGCTGGTACCGCCGTATGGTCGACGACAAGGAACAGCCGTTTCCGTCTGAGGAACACCTGGAGACAACGATCCCCTCGGGCCTCCTCCGGACGGTGGAAGTCGCCGACAGTCTCATGCACTTCATCCAGTCCGACGACGAGCCGCAGGGACAGATCCTTCTGTTGCGGTTCCCCTCCGGAATCCGCGACGTGGTGTGCACCGTCAAACTCCTGCGGGACGAGATGCTGCCGCTTGTGCTGGCGAAGATCCGCGACTACCTGCGCACCGACAAAAACGGCAGCTACATGGAGACCAAGCTGCGTTCCGTCTTCCGCGGGCGGGAGATGCTGGTCCACGAACTGCTGGAGTCGGCGCAGACGCGTCCCGACGACGCCCTGAAAACGGTTCAGGAACCGAACGAGTTTCAGTTTCACCTGTGGACGCAGATGTCCTCGCTGATCATCAAAGAGTACGGCGACAAGGCGGACAAGCTCGATATGGAGCACGGGTTCTGCCAGGCGGCGTACCTTCTTGGATACTATGCCGTGTTCTACAAGGGACGTCACCAGGAGGACAAGAAGCGCGAGGAAACACACCGGCTGCTGACGGATGCCCTTCAGAAACCACCGTTCACGTTTACGGTCCAGGACGTCTACAACCTCACCGACGACCGGGGAGTGCAACTGACAAAACGGGTATCGCGGGAAGAGATCAACCGCTGGCTGGACGAGATGCTCAAGCGCCCCAGCGAGGACCGTATCTCGGAGCTTGTCACGGTCAACACACCCGAAAAGAACGGACTCATGGTGCATTCGATGCAGTACATTCCGCTGCTGCTTCGACAGGTGAAGGCCGCGTCGCCGGTTCTGAAACGTGGCCTGATCAACGACATGTACCTGGTTCTGTTCGACGAACGGGACGAGGTGTGGGTGTACGACGAAGAAGAGTTCGAAAATGCCCTGACGCGGCGCGTCCGGGATGAGTTTCCCCTGCTCTTTGGTCTCGCGCAGTTTCAGACGCTCTTCCTGGTCATGGACGGTCAGGAGCTTCCGTCGGGGGTTCAGCAGGCCGCAATGCGGCTCATGGACGGCACCAACAAGGAGATGAGAACCTGGGGCGAGATACTGCAGATCGCCCGGGCAGATGTATACCGCGAGGCACGCCTCCGGCTGCCGGCGTGGATGCTCATTCCGATCGTGCGGGGAATCGTGCGGCTGATGCGCCACATGTTCTCAAGCCCCGGCGGCGGAGGCTCCGGCAACCGGTCCGCTGCCGGTTCGTCGGCGTCCGGCTCTGGCGGTGAGGTCCGCGATACCGACAGCGAAAAACTCAAAGCGGCAAAACAGAAGAAGTTCAAAGAATCGGTGGAACTGATGCAACGAGCGTACCTGGACGCCGGTGAAACGCCCGACCAGCGCCTCAAAAAGCTCCGGCAGCAGTGGAACCCGCTCATCGACCCGGTAGCCGCAGACAACCTCGTCGAGGACGTCAATGCGCTCTGCCGGGACACGCTCCGCCGCATGCGCTACACCCGAACGCTGCAGGCACCGGACGGTGCGCGGATTGAAGAACTCGCGAAACGAATCGCCGGTAATTCGGCCTTCGACCGGATTCGGCGTCGCAAGGCGTTTGAGACCTACCTCAAACTCTACATGCTCACTATTCTGCAACGGTCAGCGTAACATCGCCGCTGTCGACGTCGGCGTCGGCGGGAAACGAGCACACGAGCATCGTCATGTCGTCGTGCTGCGGCGCTCCGGCAACGAAGGCGTCAACCCGTGACATCACCTCGCTCAGCACGTCCTCGCTGGAAACAGCTTCGTCGCGTTCGGCGCAGATCTCTCCGACCACCTCCGCAAGGCGGCGGTCACCGAACTCCTGCCCCTCCGGGTTGAACGCCTCGATCACTCCGTCGGTAAAAAAGACCATCGTCGATCCCTCGGGAAACTCGATCTCCCGGGACGGATACTCTCCAGTCATCTCAATGCCGATCGGGAGCCCATCGGCGTCCACGGGTGTCACGGTACCGTCGGTTGACGAGACAAGCAGAGCCGGATGGTGCGCGGCGTTGGCGTAGGAGCAACGACGGCGACGGGCGTCAAAAACGACCACGCTCGCCGTTGCGAAGCGGTCCAGTTCCACGGCACCGGACACGCCGGCGTTGATCATTCGGAGCACGTCGCCGGCGTCGTCGGTCTGGGAGAGGGCCAGGTGGGCAATCGTCCGCACCATGACCATGACGAGCGCGGCAGGCACACCCTTTCCCGATACGTCACACATCACCACCGCGGTTCGCTCGTCGTCCAGGGGAATCACGTCGTAGTAGTCCCCGCTTACGCCGCGGGCCGGTCGACTGACGCCGGCGTAGCGGATGCCGCCGACCTCGCGCACCGGCGGAGCCTGAAGACGTCGCTGAATCTCTCCGGCGATCTCCACATCCCGTTGCAGACGGTAGCTGAAGTAGTTGTCGAGGGTCACGGCAACAAAGTTCGCCATCGTCCTGGCATGATCAAACTCCGCCGAGCTGAAGGGACGCGAGTCACCGCGCCTGGCCACGCTCACCAGTCCCAGCACCCGACCACGGACCTTCAGCGGCAGAACCAGCACCGACCGAAGTCTCAGCACGCGGTCGGCGGCGTGGGCCGCTAGGACCGGATCCTCGGCCGCCTCGGCGATGTGTACCGCCTCTCCGGTTGCAAGTACGCGTCCCCAGATCGGCGTATCGGTGCCGACCTCCATGCTGAGGACGAACTGTCGGAGCGCGCCCTGTTTGGTCGTCAGGATATCGGGAATCGGCACCGGCGGCGGGTACAGCCCGACCACGGCGGTAACCCGGGGCGTACCCGACTCAACGAGAATCGCCGCCGCAGCGTCGGCTTCTGTTGCCTCCGTCATCGTACCGATCGCAGCGTCCAGGATCGTTTCCGGATCCCGTCCGCCGCCAAGGGACTGTCCTACTCCGGACAGAAAATCGAAGATCGCGTGCGCGTTCTCCCGCAATGTGCGCACCCTGACGCGTTCCTCCCGCAGGGCGAGCGAAATGAGAAAGAGTGCGGTCATCGCGAAGGGAACGGACGGCAATACCGCGACGGTCGATTCAAACACCGGCGTCCTGAGTGGAACCACAAGGTACAGCACCCCCTGAACCACCAGGGCGACCTGCAGTACCGGTTTAAGATCCTCGATCTCGTATCCCCGGGAAAACACAAAACGGTCCACGCGAAGGATCGCGACCTGGGCGACGAGAAACAGCACCGGAGGCAGAAGATACAGGGTGAGCCGCGTGAAGAAACCGGTTCCCCCGACGGCATCGAAACCCACGGCAAGCCATGCTACCGCAGCGCCGACCGACGCCACCACATATGAGCGATTGGAAATGCGGAACCGCCCGGTCCAGAACAGAAACAGGAGGTAGGCTCCGGTCTCTCCGGCGACCCGCAGTGCCGGCAGCACCGCCGGATTCACCTCTCCCCAGACGATCGCCGTGAGGTCCCTGACGACAAGGAGCGCCGACGCCGCGGTGATCGGCCGGACGTCCTTGCGCCGCGTCACAACCCGTGCGGAACGGGCAACGAGCAGAACCGCGAGCGAGGCGAACAGTCGTGGCCACACCGGTGACGCCAGCAGCGAATTCAACATGGACGTGGTCCACAATCTATCACCGCCGGTAGGGGCGGTCAACGAAACCCTACGGCGGTTTTCCGATCGCACCAATCGGCGGTACATTGGGACGCCTATGGGCAGCGTACGGCAGTGTTACTGGACAGAGGGACAACTCGTGGTCGTCACCAACGGAGAGACGTTTCGGCTTGTGAGTACCGAGGCCGTGAAGGCACTGAAGCGCAACTGGTTCGATCCGCACCGCGCCGCAGACCGGACGGGACCGGCGGACGCCGGCACCTCCGAGTCGCCGGCGGCGGGACCGCTGTTCGACCCCGACTCACCCCGTCGGATGCTCCTGATCCAGGAACACCTTTCGGGGATCCGCGACTGACCGCCTCGACGTCGCGATCAGGAGCCGGCAGCCCCCATCGGTGCGTCGCGTTCAGCCATGTCGGAATCGGCGTGCCGTCGCAGGAGACTACGCATCTCCACCGAAAGCCATACCAGCGTGACAATCACCGCCAGGACGTCGGCGACGGGAAACGCGATCCAGACCCCCTCCCGACCGAAAAAGCGCGGCATGACCAGCACCGCGGGAATCAGGAAGATCACCTGGCGCGAAAGGGACAGAAACAGCGCCGGAATCGCCTTTCCGACGGCCTGGAAGAAGATCGACCCGACCACCTGTAACGCCACCAACGGAACGATGAGCAGCACAATACGCATGGCGTGCGCCGCGATCGCCACCAGCTGCGCCTCCGCGGAGAACGCCGAGGCGATCGCCGGTGCGAAGAGCATGACGGCGGTGAACGGTACCAGGGCCACGGAGAACGCAACCCGCCGGGTGACCCTTACCGCTTCTTCCACCCGCTCCAGCCGTCCGGCGCCGTAGTTGAACCCCACGATCGGCTGGAACCCCTGGCCGATGCCAACCAGCGGCAGCAGAGAGAAGATCATGACGCGGTTGACGATGCCGAAGGCGGCGATCGACGTCGCGCCGTACTGCCCAAGGACGTTGTTGATCAGGATGATAATCACGCTCTGCGACACCTGACGGACAAACGCGGGAAAGCCGATCGATACCGCCTGCCCCAGCTCCCGGGGATGAAACCGGACGTGGCGAAACGACACGGGAATCGAACTCCGTCCGCGGAGGAAGAACGCCAGACCGTAAAAAAACGCGACCGCCTGGGCGAGCACCGTCGCGATCGCGGCACCCCGGACCCCCATGTCGAGGACGCGAATGAAGATCGGGTCCAGTACGATGTTCAGACCCGCGCCAAGGAGCATGATCCGCATCGAGTAGCGCGCGGCGCCCTCGCTTCTGACAATGTGTGTTGCGGCGATCGATCCCGCCACAAAGATCATGCCGGGAATGATCACCGTCAGATACTCCCGCGTGAACGGCGCGGCTTCCGGCGTCGCGCCGAAGAGCGTCATGAGCGGGTCGAGGAACACGAGCCCGGCAGTGGTCACGGCGACAGACAGCAGGACGATCATGACCACCGCGTTTCCCAGGACCCTGGCGGCGCGTTCCCGGTCCTCCGAACCGAGGGCGCGACTGACAACGGACGCGGACCCGAGGCCGATCATGAGCGCCACGCTGAGAACGATGATCTGCACGGGGAACGCGATACTGACGCCGGCAATTCCGAGCGTTCCGACCCACCGGCCGATGAAGATCGTGTCCACGAGGTTGTATAGCGCTGTCGTTCCCATGGCGACCGTCGCCGGTATCGCCATGCGTGCAAGCAGCGGGGCAATGGGCATCGTGCCCAAGGCGTTTTCTTTCTGCATCGTTCCTCAAAATAGTAAGAAAACGTACCGGTAGCTACCGCCGAAGGCGCCATGTTAGCATCCCGACGGTATGAGAACTGCACACATCCGCCGGTCGCGGCGGTTTCGTTGTATCGCGGCCCTTGTGGGCGCGGCAACCATAGGCGTGGGTCCCGTTTTCGCGCAAAGCGCTCTGGACTGGCCCCCTGCGGAACGCGAACGTTTCGACGCCCTCCCGACGGTCGCCGTGGCGACCGACAGTACCTGGCCGCCCATGGAGTACATCAACCGTGATCGGGAGCTTGTGGGGTTTGACATCGACCTTCTCCGCGAGGTCGGACTCCGCGCGGGCTTTCGTCCCGAGTTCGAAACGGTGGCATGGGACGGCATCTTCGCCGGCCTTGCGGCACGACAGTACGACATGATCGCGTCGTCGGTAACGCTTCTGGAGGAACGCAAGCGGGCGATGCGGTTTTCCACCCCCTACTTCAGGGCGGCACAGTACCTCGTGGTCCGCAGGGAGGACGCCACCGCCGTTTCGGGCCTGGCGGATCTTGCCGGTGGAGCGGTGGGAGCCCAGATCGCCACCACCGGTTCGCGGCTGATCGCCGAGACCCCCGGCGTGGAGCTCCGGTCCTACGATGACCTGGGGCTGGCGGTGGAGGATCTTGCCACCGGTCGTCTCGACGGCATCGTCGCGGACATGGCGATCGTGGAGTACTTCGTCCTGTCCAACGAGCGCTACGAGCGCGCGCTCGTCGTCACCGGAGAACCCTACGCCGTGGAGGACTACGCCTTTGCCATTCGCCGCGACCGCCCCGAACTTCAGGCGCGGATCAACGCCGCGCTTGAGGAGATCCGCGCGGACGGAACCCTGGCCGCGATTCGCGACTTCTGGTTTGACCACCTGGCCTCCGGTCAGGAGTAGGCCGGCGAGCGCAGCTGTCCATGCCGGAACTCCCTGAGGTTCACACCGTCCTCGAAGACCTCCGTCGCGCCGGCCTCCCCGGTCGAAGAATCGGCGACGCGCTCGTCGAGTGGCCCCGTACCGTGGGGGGCGATGCGGAGGCGTTCCGGACCGCAGTTCGCGGCGACCGCATCGACGACCTGCGCCGGCGCGGGAAGTACCTCGTGTTCACGCTCGAGTCGGGCCGTTCCCTGCTGACGCACCTGCGCATGAGCGGACGCCTCTACCTGCAGCCGGAGTCAGCACCACGGACGGGCTACGAACGGGTGCGTCTGACGCTCGTCGACCCCGCCGGTGACGAACTGCGGTTTCACGATCCGCGGAAGTTCGGCCGGATGCTCCTGGTCGACGACCCGAGCCCGATCCTCGAACGCCTCGGTGCGGAGCCGCTGTCACCGACGTTCGGCACGGAGGTGCTCACCGCGGAACTCCAGCGCCGGCGACGACAGATCAAGCCGCTGCTTCTGGATCAGACGGTGGTGGCGGGGCTGGGGAACATCTACGTTGACGAGGCGCTGTGGGAGGCGCGCATCCACCCGGAACGCCCCGCCAACTCCCTCACAGACGCCGAGACTGCCGATCTGGCGGTGGCGATCCCGACGGTCCTGCGGCGCGGAATCGAGAACCTGGGCACCAGTCTCGGCACGGGAACGAGCAATTTCGTCTTTCCGGAATCCGGACCGCGGGCGCGAAACCAGGAAGAACTCCGGGTGTTCCGGCGAACCGGCGCACCCTGTCCCCGTTGCGGCACCCCGATCCGCCGGATCATTGTCGGCCAGCGATCCAGCCATGTCTGCCCGGCCTGCCAGACGCCTCCACGGTAGTCGTCGAACCGGCGTGGCGACGACACCGAATCACCACCGTCGACTCTTGGTGGCGCCTACTGCACCACCGAGCTCACCAGTTCCTCGACCTCGCCCCGTCGCGTCAGGCGAGCGATCCACTCCTCCGGGATTCCCGCGTCGCTGTCATCGGCGTACATGATGCCGGCGAGGCCGCCGACCACCATTCCCCGGCCACAACTGTCGCCGCAGGCGAGGATATTCCTGCGGACCGCCTCGGTGTAGCTCGACGACGTGAGCAGGTTGTGAATCGCCGCGGGGACGCCGCTTTTGAGTTCGCACGCCGGCCCGACCTTCATCGTCACCGTTTTTGTGTCATCCCCGAGGCGTTTGAACACCGGCTCCATCGCCTCGCGGATGTGGTCCGGCGCCTCGGCCGTGCGACGTCGGACTTCGGCTTCCAGACCACCGCGGGGGTCGTCCGACGCCAACGCCCAACGATAGAGCCCGGCGACGAAACGCGCCCAGTCAACGGCAACGTCGTTGTCGTTCGTTACGCGCACCGCCTCCTCGATCATGGAGTCGAGGTCGGCGTCGTCCGGAAACGCGGCGACCAGGACCGGCGCTTTCGTCAGTGCCGGCATCTGAACGTCGTCCGCACCGGGCATGGAACGGGAGCCCTCGAGAACTTCGATCATCCGGTGGGCCAGTTCGATCTGGTCGTCGCCGCCCTTGGTCATGCGGATCGCTTCTTCCACCTTTTCACGGAGGGCGTCGCCGCGGGCAAGCTGCGCGTTCCCGAGCACCTTGCTGGCGACCGCCTTTTTGGCCTTCTCCGGACCGTCGAAGGGAACCTCCATCGCGCGCTCAAGGATCCGGCGATTTTCCACGATCATGTTGGTCAGCGTCTCGCGGGTTGGCGTGTCGATGTAGCCGACGTATTCCCCGCCAAAGCCGAAATGCTCCTGGAACGCCTGCGCATAATGCTGCCAGTCGAATTTCCCCGATGCCGCCACCGAGCGGAGCACAACGAGAAGCGACTCACCGTACATCGAGAAATCACCGGCGTGGCGACCGGCGTGGGCAAAGTACGAAGGAACCCCTTCGTAGTTCTCGGCGTTCGGCTCGGCAAACTCAGGGGTATCGCCGGCGATATGCCGGATGCGTGGCTGTGCGTAAATCCAGTGGAGGCCCATCGACGCGGCATCGGCCACCGCGGTACCAAGTATCAGCGCCCGTCGGGCGGATATTGCATCACTCATGCGTTCAAGATAGGAACGCTCGGGAGGCCCGGGCAAGCGCACCACCGGACTGTGCTGCTGGCTGTATATAGAACCTTGTTGCAAAAACGCCCACAAGTCACGCAGGCAGAACACGATCTGCCTGCGCGGCATGCCCGTACACGCTAACTCGTTGCCCGCCCGCATGATGGGAGCGAATTCGCAACAATCTCCTGTATACAGCCCACGGTACTCCTGAACCTGTCCGAACCGACACAGTACGTTCGGCGGGTGCGGCGCCGGCGCGGAGGGTCAGTTGTCGAGAACCATGATCTCCACCCGCCGGTTGCGGCGACGGCCCTCCGCGGTACTGTTGTCGGCGATCGGCTCGGTGGCGCCGAGCCCCCTGAACAGCACCTGCTCCGGCTCCCGAATCCCACGGTCCAGGAAGAACTCGCCCACCGCCCGGGCACGGTCGATCGACAGCTGCTCCCGCCCCGCCTGGGTCCCGGCCAGAGCCGTATGCCCCGTAATCAACAGGTCGTTCTCCGGAAAGCGTCCAAGGATATCGGCGATGATCTCCAGTCGCCGGCGCTCGTCCGGCAGGATACGCGCAGAGTCCGGCGGAAACCCGATGTTCTCGAGGACCAGGAGAACGCCGTCCTGGTCGGTAGCCACGCGCGTGTTCTCGATACCGGCCTCGTCGAGCAGGCGCTGCATCGTCTCAACAACCGTGTTGCGGTCCAGCGGCCGGGCGTCCTCCACCGTGGTTTCCGCGTTGCCCTGGTAGGTGATCGTACGCCCGTCGGAAAGACGAAACTCGATCCAGTACTCCTCGTAGGTTCCGGCGAGACGTCCCCGGCGCGGGTCCCAGTACAGGCGTTGACGGGATTCGCCGCTGATCGTGGCGGGATACAGGAGCGCGTCGCGCTGTTCGCGGTGAAAGATATTGTAACTCGCGGAGATTTCGTACACCGCCTGCCCGTTCCACTCGGTGGGGCCGAGGTACTCGTACGAAACCGGAAAGGAGAAGCGCAACGGCTCCGAGAGGTTGTACCCCGCGGAGAGATCGTGAACCTCCCGGGCCTCGGCGGTCCAGGTGTCTCCGGGACTGAGCATGCGCTCGGGGAACACCGGCAGGTCCCGCGCCACGGGCATGACGTACTGCTCGTCGATCTCCATCTCGCCGAGCGGCGTCCGGCGGTACTCGCTCTCGTACTGGGATTCCAGTCCCACCGGTTGTCCCTGCTGCCGCGTGCTCTCGGTAAGGGAGAATACCGCGCTGTAGCGTCCTGCGCCGTCGGCGGGTTCCTGCGGTTCGATCTGGACGCGCGTCACGATCTGGGCGTCACGGACCGCGTACCCGTTGAGCGAAATCGTCTGATTGTTGGTTGAAATCATCCGGTACGGGCGGAGATCCGAGACGTCGAACCGGAACCGGGCAATATCGGGCAGCTCGGCGACCGCCTGCGCGACCTCCGACCTGTCGGGGGACTGGGCGGACTGCGCGGCGAGACCAGTGACGGCTCCGCCGGCGATGATCCACGCCGTCCATGCGCAGAGCGATACGATCCGCAGTACATAGCTCATACGGTGATTGTCGGCAGGTGGGAGCATCAATGAAAGTCCCGGCTCCCGGTGGCAACGGCGTGGTTCGGCAGCTGCGCGTGCCACGCGTCCTCCACGATCAGGTGAACCACCTCCTCCGCCCGCTGGATCACGCCCCGGACACCGAGGAACGAACCGGTCAGAAGGACGGGTCGCAGCGTCTCAAAGCGATCCTTCCACACAACCAGATTCACAAACCCCGTCTCGTCCTCCAGGGTCATAAACACCGTGCCCCCGGCGGTCTCCGGACGCTGGCGACAGATCACCATTCCGATCACCGACAGCCGCGTGCCGTGGTCCATGCGCCGCACGTCGGAGGCGCGCGGGTACGCCCGCTCCTCGAGCCACGCCCGGTGCGGCTCCAGCGGGTGGGCGGCGGTACTGTGAATGCTCGCCAGGTAGTCCCAGGCAACCTCCTCCGCCACCGCCAGCGGCACATCCCGGTACCCGTCGTCGGGTGCGGCGAAAGCGAACCCGTCGCGGGAACCGCCGTCGGCCGCGTCGTCGGTGTCGGCAGCATCACCGGCGTCGGTGGACAGCGAGTCGTCGTCCAGGGCCTCCCAGACCGCCGCCCGCCGGCCGGTCCGGAAGGAGCGAAACGCCCCTGCCCGCGACAGGGCCAGCCGGGCGTCGGAGTCCAGTCGCGCGGCACGCAGGAACAGGGCGAGCCCTGCGCGCCCCTCCCCCGGCGACGGAATCACTCGCCGGGCCGCCACCACCCGCTCCCAGTCGTGGCGACCGAGTCCTTTCACGAATCGCGCTCCCATACGGATCGCCAGATCCCCGTCGCTCCACGGCGCCTCACCGGATACCGGCTCCAGCGTGCATTCCCAGTCGCTGTGGAGCACATCCACCGGTCGCAGCGCAATCCCGTGGCGGCGGGCGTCGGAGACGATGCTCGCGGGGGAGTAGAATCCCATGGGCCAGGCGTTGAGCAGGGCGCAGGCGAACACCGTGGGATAGGTTGCCCGTAACCACGCCGTGGCGTACGCGATCAGGGAGAAACTCGCGGCGTGACTCTCCGGAAATCCGTATTCGCCAAACCCCCTGATCTGCTCGAACACGCGCTCGGCGAACTCTCGTTCGATCCCCCGTCCCACCATGCGCTCGACAATGCGGGTCCGGTGCTGTTCGATGCGGCCGGTTTTCCGCCAGGCGGCCATATCGCGTCGCAGCTGGTCCGCCTCGCCGGGGGTATAGTCCGCCGCCACCATCGCGAGCTTCATCACCTGTTCCTGAAAGAGCGGCACCCCCAGCGTCTTGGCCAGGATCGGCTCCAGGTCCGGATGAGGGTACTCCACCGGCTCCTCACCGCGCCGTCGGCGCAGATACGGGTGAACCATGCCGCCGGTGATCGGGCCCGGCCGCACGATGCTGATCTCCACCACCAGATCGTAGAACTCACGCGGCCGCAGTCGCGGGAGCATCGCCATCTGCGCCCGGCTCTCCAGCTGGAACACCCCCACCGTATCCGCCCGCCGAAGCATCGCGTACACCCGCGGGACGTCCATCGGGATCGTGGCCATGGACATCGATACGCCAAGATGGCGTTCCAGCAGACGAAACGCAAAATCGAGGTGGGTCAGCGCGCCGAGACCAAGCAGGTCCACTTTGAACAGGCTCATCTCCTCCACACCGTGCTTGTCCCACTGAATGACCGTGCGTCCCTCCATGGTGGCGTTTTCCTGCGGTACGATCCGGGAAATCGGATCCCGGCCCAGAAGAAAGCCTCCGGGGTGGATGGACAGGTGCCGCGGCATGCCGATTACCTCGCCGGCAACCCGCAGAAAGGCCGCCACCCGGGGACTGGTGACGTCCAGCCCGGCCTGCTCCGCCGCCTCCTCCATGGCAAGACTCCGGTGGCCGAGGAGTTTCGCCATCTGGTCCACCGTGATTTCCGAAAAACCGAATACACCGCCAACCTCCCGTACCGCCGATCGCCGGCGGAAGCGAACCAGGTTGGCAACCATCGCCGCGCGGTCGCGACCGTAGGCGGAATACACGTGCTGGATCACCTCCTCGCGACGACGGTGTTCGATATCGAGGTCGATGTCCGGGGGTTCCGCCCGCTCGCGGGAGACGAAGCGTTCGAACAGCAGCTGCATACGCACCGGATCGATGGCGGTGATGCCGAGGCAGTAACAGACCGCGGAATTGGCGGCGGATCCGCGCCCCTGGCACAGGATGCCCTGGCGGCGACAGAACATGACGATCTCCGCCATCGTCAGAAAGTAACCGCTGTAATCCAGTTCCTCGATGAGATCGAGCTCCCGCGCGACCTGGACCGCGATCTCCGAAGGCACACCATCGGGAAAGCGCCGCGCGGCCCCCTCCCGGGAAAGCTCCCGCAGCCACGCGATGTCGGTCCAGCCGTCGGGGCGGGTCTCACTCGGGTAGCGGTACTGGATTTCGGAGAGGGAAAACGAACACCGCTCGGCGACGCGCAGCGTCTCGGCGAGCCATTCAGGGTGGTCGCGGTATCGACGGCCCAGAGCGTCGACCGGTTCCATACCGAAGCTGGCGTTCGGCAGCAGCCGGTCGGCGGCATCGTCGAGTGTTGCGCCGAGGCTGATGCAGGTGAGGGCGTCGTGCACATCGCGGCGTCGGGGATCGTGGTACACCACGTGCGGCAGAGCCACCACCGGAATCCCCAGTCGCCGCGCGACGCGCAGCAGGCGCTCCTCGGCGGCGGCATCGCCGGGGCGAAAATGGCGCGACACCCCTACCCATGCGCGGTCCGGAAAGAAGCGGTACAGAAACGCCAGGTCCCCGTCGCCGCCGCTCTCCTCCATCCAGATCAGCAGGAGGTCCTCGCTGAACGCGGCAACCTCCGCCGGTGAGACGCGGCTCTCGCCCTTCGGCGACCGAAGCCGCCCCGCCGAGATCAGCTCCGACAGGTTGCCGTAGCCCGTGCGACTGGTCGCGTACAGCAGCACGCGGTACGGCGCATCGCCCTCCGGTGAACCGACGGTAACCTCCGCCCCGATCAGGTACCGGAACCCGTCGCCGGGAGCGGATACTTCCCCGGACGCGGCTCCCGGTACCGCACCCCACGCCTCCACAACCCCTCCCAGCGAGTCCCGATCGGTGAGCGCCATTCCCCGATACCCGAGCTCCGCCGCCCGTATCACCAGCTCCTCGGGGTGGCTGGCTCCCTGCAGAAACGAGAACACGCTGGTACACCAGAGCGGGACATACGCCGGAGAGCGCGTCATTCCAGCCACCCCTGAAGGCGGAGGGTCCCGTCGCACCGGTACACCCACTCCACGGCTCCGGGGGAGGTGCGGCGATAGAGGTACGTGCGATCCTCGCGGACCCCATCCCACCACGCCGAGGACACGATGAAAGGGCCTGCCACCGGTCGGGAACCGGAGCCCGTCACGGCGTGACGGTCGGTGCTGAACTCTGCAACGATACGCCGTATTCGCGGAACGACCGGCGCCCCCTCCGGCGTTCCCCCCTCGTCTGACAGGCTTCGGCTTCGTGACAGGCTTTGGCTTCGTGACAGGCTTCGACCGTGGCGGACCGGAATCAGCAGGAACCGCTCCTCGGGAAAACGTCCCGATACCACCGTTGCCGTCACCAGTGCATCAGCTCCGAGTTCCGCCTGCAGCGTTGCGATCGCCCGGTCCAGACGCCCGGCGTCCACGGGAGCAAACACCGTCGGGGAGTCACCCCCGGAGGCGGTACCACCGTGCGACACGGGTCCCATGGTTCCAAAGGGAAGTTCCTCCTGCCGCATCTCGCCCCGACTCACCTCACCGTCCAGACTGACCGCCGTCACAAAGCGCTGCCGCAGATGCACCCGTTCAAAGCGAAGGTCAAGCAACCGCAGGAGATACTCCGCATCCCGCGTCGCACGTCCGCATCGGATTCGTTCACGAAGCGGTTCCGCGTTCTCAAACGCGATCTCCACGACCAGGACCTCAAGCCACGCCATCTGTCGGTTGAGGCGACCGACCACATCCTGGAGTAGCCGTGCGGCGGCCCGCCGGACCGGTTCGCGACTGATGACCGGCGGCTCGAACCGGTGGGTGACCCACAGTCGCTCGTCCCCTACCGGCGACTGAACCGGGACAGCGTCACCGGCACCGGCGAGAAACTCCCGGATGCGCAGGGTATCTGCGGAGAAGCGCCGTGCCAGCGCCGCCACCGGGGTATCCAGAAAACGGCCGATCTGTGTCTGTGCCACGTGGCGCAGATTGTCCCGATCGCGGGGAGTCAGCGGCAGGATGTCCAGAGACTGACTGCGAAGCCAGTGGTACTCGGCGGCGGCGGAGGGAAAAACCGACGGTGCGTTTTCCTGGAGAGCGGCGCACAGCGTTCCTGCCCGCGTCCATCCTCGGCACGCCCGCACGTGCCACGCCTGGGCGGTACACGCGGCGCCCAGGCGTCGCATCCACGGTCCGATACCTCCGAACAGGTGAACCACGCCCCGGATATCCAGCCAGAACGTTCCCGGCACCAGCTCCGACGACTCGATCGCCGGTGAAAACGACTGCAGGATCTCCCTGATCGCCGTTACGGCACGATCGTAGCGGTCCTGGGAGACCACACCGGCGCGAATGTCACCGGAGAGCGAGAGCGCCTGGGCGTACGCCATGCCCGGCCGGACGCCGTGGACCTCCGCGGCGGCGTTGCACGCCTCGATCCGCGCCGACGGTCGTTCTGCGGGAACGAGAACCAGCGGTACGTCGGTGGGAATCTGCAGATCCCGGTGCAGAATCTGCAGGGGGAAATCAGGGAGACTAACACATACCAGGTGCGAACCGGGCATCGAGCACGCCTCCATGCAGGGGGCCACGACTGCGAAGCACCTCCAGCCTCACCCCCGTGGTGTGCCCGGACGTCTCTCCGTGTCCGTCGTCCCCGGCGGTCGCCCGCAGGTGAACCCGTACCGCCGGGGACAGCGCCCCGACCGTCCCCGGCGTGATCAGCACCACCGTTGCGCCTGTCCGCGCCGACAGGTGCATAAAGCGGCCCAGCACCCCCGGGTCGGGGGGCTCACCGGAGGCCAGATCCACCGCAACCACCGATACCAGCTCGCCGCGGACCAGGCGATCCACGGCGTGAAGACGCAGATCCGCCCGCTGCGACCGTACAAACAGCAGCCGTTGCAGATCGAGGCCGGCGCTGACCAGGTCCGGCGGATACGGAAGTGACGTCCCGTCGGAAACCCAGGCCGTCGGGGCCGGTCCCGCCTGTTGCGCCGACCGCAGGATCTGCGTCACCGGAGTGATCGGAGCAGAACCGGACACCTGGAGAATCATGCCCCGAAGGTCCCCGGGAAACCCGTGGAGCAGGAGATCGACAGCCGACTGCGAGCGCGCCGGAGAGGGAGTGACAAGTTGTGACGCCCGGACAAGTCCTGCCTGCATACGGCAACGATACTATACATACGTATAGCTTTCAACCTACTTTATCTTTCGAGGTCCTTCGTACTATAATCTTTCGGGGAAAAGGGCTGCTTCATCGTGTCAATCTACCGCATCCATTTCACATGGAAAGACAAACCCCGGACGCTCAAAGCTCGCAGCCTGGATATGACCCACCCGTATTTCGTCTCGATCCGGGGCCTGATCCTTCCGGAGGGCAACTCGGTCATCATCGACCCTTCGGAGGACGAACTCCACCGGGACTTCGGTGAGGCGGATCACATCATGCTGCCCTTCCAGAGCGTGAAGCTCATCGAAGAGCTTCCGGACCGGCCCTCGTCCGACACCGGAAAAGTCATCCCGTTTTCCACCCCGGAGGATTCCCCAAATGAATAAACAGGATACCAGTGCATACGTGCTTTCCACCCTCCGCCAGATCATCCGTGCGATCGATATCCATTCTCGACAGCTGTCCAAACAATATGGCCTGACCGGTCCGCAGCTGATCGTGATCAGCGAGATCGGCCAGTACGGCCCGATGACGATCGGTGAACTGGCGCGTCGCATCAGCCTCAGTCAGGCCACCGTGACAACGATCCTCGACCGTCTGGAAATCAAGGAACTCGCCACGCGAATGCGCGACGACCGTGACAAGCGTCGCGTATACGTGAACATCACCGACAAGGCGCGCACGATTCTCGAAAGCCACCCCAACTTCCTGCAGGACGCATTCGTCCGGCGTTTCAACGCCCTCGAAGACTGGGAACAGACACTCATTCTGTCGTCGATTCAGCGTCTGTCGGCGATGATGAACGCGCAGGACCTGCCCACCGAAGCGTACGAGATCGACCCGGAGGTCTGATCCCGTACGGGTGCGCCCGGCCGCACCAGGGAGACCCCGTATGGAAGAAAAGCGACGGGAGCTCATCAGTGAGCTCGACAACGAATGGCACACGCTGAAGCACGGAAACCCCGTGCCGGGACTCTACCCGCAAACCGGAACCGAGGTGGTCAAGGTCCGGGGATCCTCACGCGTCGACGGCGAGACCTCGATCACCACCTACGAGATTGTCGTATCCGACCGCGGCACCGTCGTCGGCCGCTACCGCGTGGTGGCTGAGGAGACGCTTGCCGACTACCGCGGGGGATATAGCGACGATGAGGAGACCCCGTGAACACCGACGCCACGCCACGCCGCATCCACCGCCGGGAACTTCGCGACCGCGTCGTCATCATCACCGGCAGCAGCCGTGGAATCGGACGGGAGACGGCACGTCTCCTCCTCCACGCCGGCGCCCGGGTCGTGCTCAACGGACGGACCGCGTCACGGCTGGAACAGACCCTTGATACGCTGCGGGCAGAGTTTCCGCCGGAGCCCCCCTCCGACGAAGGCCGGGTGTCCGCGATCGCCTGCGACATTTCCACCGAGGAGGGAGCCCGGGAGCTGGTGCGCCACGCAACGGAGCGGTGGGGCCGGATCGACGCCCTGATCAACAACGCCGGCGTGTCGATGCGCGGAGCCGCCGCCCAACTCCGGGCATCGGCGGTCGACTCTCTGGCCGCCGGGAACCTGCGGGCCGCGGTGCTGCCCACCGTTGCCGCCCTGCCGGAACTGGAAGCACGCAATGGACGCGTTCTCTTCGTCTCCACGGTTGCGGCGATCCACGGATTTCCCGGCGTATCGCTGTACTCCGCCACCAAGGCGGCGGTGCACACCTTCGCCGAGGCACTGGATGCGGAAGTCCGCGGGGCCGGGGTGACAGTGGGTGTTGTCATGCTGGGGTTTGTGGAGAATGACCCGGAAAAGACGACGCTGGGGGCTGACGGTACGGCGTTTCACCATGAACGGCGGGCGATGCAGACTCAAGCTCAGGCGGCGGCGGCGATCGCCACCGCGCTGGCGCGACGCCGGCGGCGAACGATTACCGTTGGTGCCGGCAGGCTCCTCGACATCGCGCACCGAGTGACACCCGGACTGGTCGGCGCGGTCCTCGCCCGCAGCGGCGGCCGGATCCACCGGGTCTCCCGGGACGAATAGCCAATCCCCAGCGGGACACGTATCCCCCGGTGCCGCCGCCGGCCGCCCGGGCGAACTACCCCTCCGCCGTCACCCGCCACGCGAGCCATTTGTCGCGCATCCGGAGCATCGACGGTTCCTGAGTGTAGCGTTCCAGGTCATCGGCACGAACCCAGGCCACGTCGTGGCTTTCGTCACTGATCACCGGATCTGCGGCCACGTCGGCTGCGAAGAGAAACCGGATATCGTAGTGAAAGTGCTCCGGCACGGTCCCGTGGGGCGGTATCGCGTGGATGTCGATATCGAACAACGCCCCGCCGGGGCGAACCGTCGAAAAACACTCAAGCCCCGACTCCTCGACGACCTCCCGCGCCGCCGCCGCCAGGAGGTCCTCTTCACCATCCGCGTGACCGCCAAGCTGCAGCCATTTGTCCAGTTTGCGGTGATGGGTGAGCAGTACGCAGGCCGATGCCTCGTGCACTACCCACCCCGACGCCGTGAGATGTCCCGGCATGTGATCGCGATGAAGGCATTGCGGCCACGTCGCGGCGAGTTCCTGGAAACGCGCCACCACACCGGCCTCCGCGGGCCAGCGCTCCGCGTAGTCGCGGAGCGCCGATTCGAGTTCATGATGATTCACGGTTCGTCGCTCAGTGGCTGCTGGATTCCGCCCAGAGGTTGATGTCGCTGTCCACCGCGTGACGGTCGATCTCGGCGAGTTCCTGGTCGCTGAACTGCAGGGTCTGAAGCGTTGCCACATTCTCCTCGATCTGCTTCACGCTGCTGGCACCGATGAGTACCGACGTCACTTCCGGCCGTCGCAGCACCCACGCCAGCGCCATTTGCGCCAGCGACTGTCCGCGACGCTCCGCGATCGCGTTCAGCGCCCGAACCCGTTCCAGCCGGTCCTCGGTGAGAAGTCCCTTGTCGAGCGCCGTTCCCGCGCGTGCCGCCCGCGAATCCTCCGGGACCGCCGACAGGTACTTGGAGGTGAGCATTCCCTGCGCCAGGGGCGAAAAGGCGATACACCCGATGCCCTCTTCCGAAAGCACGTCCAGGAGCCCGTCTTCCACCCAGCGGTTGAGCATCGAGTACGAAGGCTGGTGAATCACCGCCGGTGTGCCGAGCTCGCGGAGAATCGTCGCCGCCTCCCGCGTCTTTTCCGCGGAGTACGATGAGATGCCCACGTACAGCGCCTTCCCCTGGCGTACCGCCGTATCCAGCGCCATCATAGTCTCCTCCAGCGGCGTGTCCGGATCGAATCGGTGCGAGTAGAAGATGTCGACGTAGTCGAGCCCCATGCGGGAAAGACTCTGGTCGAGGCTCGCCAACAGGTACTTGCGGCTCCCCCAGTTGCCGTAGGGCCCCGGCCACATGTAGTACCCGGCTTTCGTTGAGATCACCAGTTCGTCGCGGTACGCACTGAGGTCCCGCGCCAGGATGCGACCGAAGTTCTCCTCGGCGGATCCCGCTGGCGGCCCGTAGTTGTTTGCCAGGTCAAAATGGATAATTCCGAGGTCGAAGGCGCGGTGGATCATCGCCGCCGCGTGGTCCAGGGCGGTATCGTGGCCGAAGTTGTGCCACAGCCCGAGGGAGACCGCCGGAAGGGTCAGGCCGCTGTCGCCACTTCGGCGATACACCATGCTGTCATAGCGTGAGGGATCTGCGTGATATGCCATGAGCAGAGCGTACGCCGCCGGATGCCGCCCGTCAACCGGATGGGTGGAGCCAGGGGTTGTATACAGGAGATTGTTGCAGCGTCGTCGGTACGTGTCGGTCTGGAAAAGATTTAGACACGTACACCCCCGCCGGTCGTCGAAACTCTATCTGCGACAACGACATCCGGTCCGCACTGCAACATTTTCCTGTATACAGCCCTCGAGTTGTCACCACCGGTCGTACGTATGCATCTTTGCCGCGATGTTTCAGGATATCTCGGGCCGCATTGAGCACAACCCGCCGCGTCTGAGCTACGGCGCCGCCGCCGCGGACATCGACGGCGATGGCCGTCCGGAGCTCCTGATCACCGGCTTCGGTGTCAGGAATCTCGTTCTCGACTGGCAGGAGGATGGTCGCCTGCGCGATGTCGCGCCCCCCGCGATCGCCGACCCCTCCCGTCGCGCGATCGGGATCGCCGCCGGGGATGCCGATGGCGACGGGGAGGAGGAGGTCTACATCCTCAACACCGATACCTTCATGGGTATGAAGCGATTCGGCGACCGGTTTCTGGACCAGGAAGACCCCGACGACGCCGGCAGCTGGTCCGACCTGTTCGAACTGCCGATAAACATCGAGAACCCCAATCTGAGTGCGGGGCGGTCGGTCGCGGCGGTCGACATCGACGGTACGGGCACGTACCGCTTCTTCGTAGCCAACTACGGCGGGCCTCTGCGTCTGCACGAGGTCGATGCCTACCGCCGTGTTCGCGACCGGGCGGGCGAGCTCGGCATCCGGATGGTCACCGGCGGCCGGTCACTGTGCGTGATTCCGGACCTCGACGAGCGCCCGTCCGTGTTCTGCGGCACCGAAAACGACGCCAATGCGCTGTTTGTGCCCGTCGTCGACGGCAGCTTCCGCAATCGCGCAGAAGAGCTGGCCCTGGCGGATTCCATGGAGCACGCCCGGGGAGTCGCGGTGGTCGACGCCGACGGTGACGGCCTTCTTGACCTGATCCTTGCCAACTGGGAAGGGCCCGCCCGCCTCTTCGTCCGCCGCCGTCCCGGTGACATCGACTCTCCGTTCACGGACAGGGCGCCGGCGCGATTCCAGGATCCACAGCGGAACCGTACCGTTGTAGCCGCCGATTTCGACAATGACGGTGCCGTGGAGCTGTTTTTCAACAACATGGGGGAGCCAAACCGCCTGTTCCGCATTCACAACGGATCCGTTGAAGAACTCGACGCCGGCGCTGCCGCGGAACCCGACGGATTCGGCACGGGAGCGGTGGTGGCGGACGCGGACGGCGATGGAGTCCTGGAACTGCTGCTTACGCACGGCGAGCAGGGCGAACAGCCCCTCAGCCTGTTCGCGGCGCGCCACGCGTCCGAGAACGGCTACCTCCGGGTACTGCCACTGACCGATTTCGGCGCCCCCGCCCGCGGCGCGGTGGTGCACCTGTACGCGGGGGACACACATCAGGTACGCTCCATCGACGGAGGATCCGGCTACCTGTGCCAGATGGAGCCGATCGCCCATTTCGGTCTCGGTCGTCGCCGTGAAGTCGACGCTGTCGAGGTCGTGTGGCCCGGCGGACGCCGACGCCGCATCGAACACCCCGGCATCAACCGGGAGCTTGAGGTAACACCATGAAACAGCAACCACTCCGCGACCGGACAACCGAGGGACACCTCGATTCGATCGCCGGCGACGCCACCGACATTTATCTACTCGCCGGCGGGACCGTGCGCATGGCGGTGGTCCACGGGACCACCCTCGTCAACAGAATGGCGGCGAATCACAACCTGAGCGGAACCGGGGCCCTCATTCTCGGACAGGCGTATCTCCTTGCACTCCTCGCCAGTTCCACCCTGAAAGACGAGGAGCGCCTCTCCCTGGTTGTCGACTGCGACGGTCCGCTGACCGGACTGTCTGCGGAGGCCAACTCCTACGGACATGTCAGGGGTTACCTCCGCAACAACGAGGTCCGACTGGCGGATTCAGGATCGATCGAGGATATCTTCGGTACCGGTGTTCTCTCAGTGATTCGTGCGTCCGCCGATGCCCGGCACCCGTTTCAGGGACAGACGGAATGGCAGCGCGGCGATCTCACCCAGAATCTTGCGTGGTACTACGCCAACAGCGAACAGACCGCCACGCTGGTGGACGTCAACGTCCACTTCGACGCCAACAAACGGATCCGCGGCGCCGCCGGTGTACTGGTTCAACAACTCCCCGGGGCCCGCGACGGCGTGCTCGAAGAGATCGGTACGGCACTGGACGCGGTGCGCCCTCTGGGGGCCGCCTTCGCCGCCGGCGCCACCGCCGCCAGCATCGTTCAGCAGAATCTGGGGCCGTGGGAGCCGGAACTGGTGGGAACGCGGGCCGCGGAGTTTTACTGCGGGTGCAGTCACGAGCGCTTCGGGCGGTTTCTGGCAGCGCTTCCGGAGGACGAGCGATCCGACATCCTTGAGAACGGTCCCTTCCCGCTCAAGACGACCTGCCACAACTGCAACTCGACCTACCGCTTCGAACGCGAGGAACTCGAGCGTCTGTTCACCGACGGTCACGAGAACGCGGGCGGCGACGGGGAAGCCCTCGATCCCCACGAGGACAGCTCCCACGAAGACCACCCCCACGAGGACGGCTCCCAGGGGCTGGCACCGTAAACCACAGGCGGCTACCGCAACGCTTCCGCCGCCCGGGCACGAACCTCGCGGGACAGGTCCGCGCGCGCGAGCAGTTCCACCGCCGCCTGCGCCACCTCGGGGTTGGTCCATCGGATCGACGTGTCCTCGACCACTGCGATAATCGACGGAGCGAGCGTCCGCCGCTCCACATCAGCGGCGCCGCGGAACCGCCCCACGGCCGCCGCCAGGGCGCCGGCGTCGTCAACGCCGTACCGGGCGAACGCCCTGAGCGCCACCGCGGCGACCGCCGGGTCCGGGTCCAGTCGAACCGCCTGTGCAAGCAGATGGCGCGAACTCCGATCCATGTACTGACCCAGTTCGGCGGCGGCGGCCCGTCGGATCTCGGGAAAATCGTTCACGACACGGCCACCACGCACCGCCGGCTCGCGGTACGCCTCCTGCAGGAGATCTCCGAGGATCGCCCGTGCCTCGCCGACCCGATCGTACAGCACCGCCCGGTGCCGCTGCGAAACCAGCGTTTCCACAAGCGCCGTCCGATCGCTGCGTGAAGCCCCCGCCAGTACCGCGTCCGCCCTCGCCCGCAGGGCTCCGCCGGTGCCGCCGGAGTGCGGGGCACCGGTCGAACCGGAACGGCGCATCGGCGAGTCGCCCTCCCCGCCGTCGTCGCCTGTGCCGACGAGCGCGAACGCCTGGATCGTCCAGTCGGCGTAGGTCACGATCGCCAGACCCGCTCCGGCGACCCAGGAAACCGCCGCCGGCGGCCGACCGAGTTGAAGCGTGGCTCGCACGCTCCCATCATCGTCCACGACCAGGAGCCGGTTGTCCCCGTCCAATACCAGCAGTCTGCCCCGCTCCGACGCCGCCACGGATACGATCGGCGTTCCCGGCACCCGCAGCGTCCAGCGACGACGGCCCCGGTCGTCGAATGCGGCAACGCCACCATCGGCGATCGGGATCACCGCGCGGGTTTCGCCCGTGCCTGCCGCAGCGGACACGATCGGCGCCGGCCCCCGGTCCCCGTCGTACCCGGACTCGACACTCCAGATCACGGTACCGTCGGCGGCAACCCGTGACAGCAGCCCGGCGTCGTCAAGAACAAACAGTCCTCCGCGTCCGTCGGACGCGGAAAACACGGCCACAGGCGCGCGGGGCCAGCGGAACGCAACGTCGCCGGTGCCGTCGGCGGCAAACCGCAGGAATCGACCGTCGGTAACCGCGACGATCACCGCACCGTCCTGCTCCAGCGCCGTCACCGGCGGCGACGGCAGCGGACGCTGCCACAACAGCCCGCCCACGGTGCTCGCCTGCCCGATCGATCCGGAGGCGGTGATCGAGTACACCAGGCCCTGGCCGTCGATCTCGACAAAGCGGGCACCGGGAAGTATCAACCGGTCCACGGATACGTTCGTCCCCACACCGCGCACACCCCCGCCGCTGGCATCGAGGCGGACCACCGGGGATCCCGTCCCGGGCGACGGCAGGACAAGCCACCGCGACGGCGACTCTGTGAGTCGTCCGGCAGGACGGCGAACGGCGGTAGTCGCCGACGCCACCACCACACCGTCGGGCCCGTACAGGCGCACCAGCCTGTCTTCAGTCGCCAGCGCCACGAGCCACGTCCCGTCGTGTTCCACGCCCCATGCCGGGAGAGTCACCGCACCGGGCGTCACCCCCTCCCAGCGAAGTTCGAGGTGATCCTGCGCCATCAGAACGCCGGTGCCGGCCGATGGCAGCATCGATGCGAGGGTCAGACACGCCGCGGTGAGGAGTGCCGGTTTCACGACCCCTCCGCCGACAGAATCGCAAGCGTCTCGATGTGTGCCGTCTGGGGATAGAAGTCGAACACGGTGAGGGAGTCGATCCGGTACCGCTCCCGGAGTGCACCGAGATCGCGACCGAGGGCGGCGGCGTCACAGCTCAGGTACACCACCCGCGGGATCGCCGTTCGGGGAGCGACCAGCCACCGCCGCAGCTGGCCCGAGACACCACCGCGGGGAGGATCGAGGATCACGGTGCATTCTCCGCTGCGCGGGACGGCATTGCGCGCCACCGCGCGCTCGGCGGTACCGGTGAACACGGAAACCGTTGTCGACGGCGCGGCGGAGGTGAGGTTCTCACGGATCAGGTCGGCGTTCCGTCTGTCGGGCTCGACGCACACCGCCTTTCGTACCGTCGCCGGCGGCATCGATGCCATCGCCGCCAGAAGGCCCGCTCCGGCATGGAGGTCGGCGATCGTATCACCGTAGACAGCAGCGCGTATCGCAGCGGCAAGCGCCGGCAGCAGTCCGTGGTTGGCCTGGGCAAAGCCCCCCGGATGAAAGCGCAGGTCCGTTCCGTCCAGAGAGATGTGCGCCTCGCGGTCCCGGTCGCTGCGGGCGATTCCACGCGCCGATTCCACCAGCACCGTCCGTGACCCCGGCCTCACCGGTGCGCCGGAGCCGATTTCCACGTTGATCGCCGGTGTCGCGACCGGGCAGTACCCCACCGGAACCACGTCCGATGAGCGCCGGCGTCGGAATCCCGCGGCTCCGTCGTCTCCGCCGTGGATCTGGACGCGACTGCGGTAGCCCCACCCGGGGCCGCTGATCAGCCCGATCTCCGCGGCATCCACCGACACTCCGCCGAGACGCCGGGCGTTCTCGGCGACGATCTCGCGCTTCCACCGCCGCTGACTGTCGATTGAGAGGTGTTGCCAGTCGCATCCCCCGCAGGTGCCGAACAGCGGACAGAGCGGCTGTACGCGATCGGGAGACGGTTCAACGATGTCGAGGAGTGACGCGACCGGGGTGGAACCGCGGCGAGCGACGGGGCCGACCACGACGAGTTCGCCGGGAATCGCACCGTCGACGAAGGCGACACCGGCGGGCGTTCGCACGAGGGCCGCGCCGCCGTGTACCAGTCGCTCCGCGCGCACGGTGTGGGTTTCTTGGGGATCATTTCTCGGAATCACTATTATTTTTCGCGGTCCCGCGCTATACTCAGGCGTCCCAGAGTTCGATCAGAGGAAATAGTACATGAAGCCTATGAAGCTCGCAAGTCTGCCGACGATCAAACGCCTTCCCTCCTACCTGCACGTGGTGGAAGCCGCCGCTCGCGAGGGCCGGCAGTTCATCTCCGGAACGGTTATCGCCGAGGAACTGGAACTCGAACCGATACAGGTTCGAAAGGACCTTGCGGTAACCGGCATCATCGGGAAGCCGCGGATCGGTTTTCCCGTTCAGGAGCTGATCGAGGCGATCAACTCCTTCCTGGACTGGAACCACGTGCACAACGCGATCGTGATTGGATCGGGGCACCTTGGCTCCGCGCTGATGGGATACGCGGAGTTTCCGCGCCACGGCATGCATATCGTTGCCGCCTTCGACCCCGACCCAGCCAAGATCGGTCAGGTGATTAACGGCGTTCCGATCTACAGCCTCGACGAACTTACCGACCAGATACGCAACAAATCGGTCGATCTGGCGATCCTCACGGTTCCGTCGCCGCACGCACAGGCGGTCGCGGATCTCCTTGTCCAGTGCGGAATCGGCGCGATCTGGAACTTCACCAACGTCAAGATCAAGGTCCCCGACGACGTTGTTGTTCAGAAGGAGGACCTGTCGTCGGGCTACGCGGTTCTCTCGGTGAAGATGCGCATGCAGCTCGGTGCTCCCGCCGGCTCATGACCAACGACCGCATCGAGGAACAGCAGACCTTTTTTGCAAACCGACTCAAGAAACGTTTCAAGCACCTGTGGAAGTACGCCAAGCGCGTGCAGACAACGGCGTTTCGCGTGTACCACAAGGACATTCCCGAGCTTCCATTCGCCGTCGACTGGTACGACGGACACCTCCACGTTTCAGAATACGCCCGCCCCCACGATCGCTCCGACGAGGAGCACGAGGCGTGGCTGAAAACGATGATGGAGACCGCCGCCCGGGCCCTGACGGTGCCGCGGGAACGCGTATTTCTCAAACGCCGCGAGCGCCAGAAAGGCAGCGACCAGTACGAACCCGTGGCGCGACGCGGATACACGCTGAACGTCGAGGAACAGGGGCTGCTGTTCAAGGTCAACCTGTCGGACTATATCGACACCGGCCTGTTCCTCGATCATCGCGAACTGCGGCTGCACGTCGCCAAACGCTGCGCGGGGAAGCGGTTCCTCAATCTGTTCGGCTACACGGGAAGCTTTACCGTGTACGCCGCGGCGGGTGGCGCGCGGTCCACGCTGACGCTGGACCTGTCCAACACGTATCTCGACTGGGCCAGGGAGAACCTCGAACTGAACGCTTTGATGGGACCTGAGCACGAGTTCCGGCGAGTGGACGTCCTTCGGGAGCTCGACGCCCTCCGCGAGGAGGGACGACGGTTCGATATCATCGTTCTGGACCCGCCCAGTTTTTCCAACTCCAAGAACATGGACCGAACCTTTGACGTGCAGCGGGACCACGCCGAGGTGATCCTCGACTGCCTCGAGCTGCTGGACCGCGGCGGCGAGCTGTTCTTTTCCACGAACAAGCGCAAATTTCAGTTCGACCGACAGAGAATCCTGGATGAGGCGGAAACGCGTTTTTCGGGACGTCGCGGTGGCGGTGGACGAAGGCAGGTGCGAGACACCCGCGAGGGCGGCGGCCGTGAACGCGCAAACCGCGCCGCCAACGATGCCGTCGATATCCGCAAGATCACCAAACTGACGATGCCCGAGGATTTTCAGGATACGCGAATCCACCAGGTGTGGAGCATCGTCCGCAAGCAGTAGCTACCCGTCCGGCGGCGACGGACGCCGTTCTCCCGGCCGCGTCAGCCGACTGCGAAAATCGGTTGGCGATATGCCCATCGATTCCTTGAACACCCGGTTGAACGTACTCTTCGACGAAAAACCTGCGTCAAACGCCAGGTCGAGCACGGTCCGGTCCGTGAGAGCCCCCTCCCGCGACCGGGCGAGAAAGTAGTCGATCCGGTAGCGGTGCAGCAGTCCCGGGACATGGGTTCCGTGGACGGCGTTCACCGCCCGCGACAGGCGGTTCGGGTGTACGCCGACGGCGGCCGCCATTCGATCGAGCGTCAGGTCCGGGTCGCGAAAGGCGCCGCTTGCGAGATATGAATCGGCGCGGGCTGCGATCCGGCGCTCCTCGTCGGTGATCACTCCGGAATGGCCCGCTCCCCGCCGATCCGGTCTGCCGGGCTCACCCGATGGAACCTCCGGTGCGACCAGCATGAGGAACGAAAAGACGTAGATCAGCACCGCCATCGCCACCGCCAGCGACACGAAGGGCCCCGCCTCGCCACCGGCGAGGCGAGCCGTCGCCGACGGACGGAGCGCCACCCCGGCGAACAGAACCAGTGACACCAGGGGCGCGGTGACCAGCCAGCGCAGCCACAGTCGCTGATGGCTTGTCGTCCGCGTGGCGGGGGCCGAACGGAACGCCAGCCGAATCGCCAGAACCACATACACCGCGTTCAGAACCACTTTCGCCGCATTGCGAATCAGAAGCTGCCGGGGCGGCGCACCGGCGAAAATCGCCGCGATCATCGCCGGATAGTCCGGTGTGGCGATCTCCAGCGCCAGCAGCGAGGTGTAGGTCACGTCCACCACGTACGGCGCGAGATGCAGAAGTGCCCGCGGCGAGCGCCACGGAAGCGGCGTTCCGCGAAGGGCGCGCGCATAGGCCCATAGAAGCGGCCCGAAGAGAAACGGCAACGGTGTGGTGAGCGGAAGCAGCCACGGGTGCGCCTGCATCGATCCCGGGTTCCAGAGTGGAATCGTAGCCAGGCGCGCGGAGTAGACGACCAGAAGCGCCGCCAGGGGCAGGTTTTCCACACGCCGATAGCGCAGGCCTACGAGGAGAAACAGCAGCGTTCCCTGGAGCGCCCCGACCGACGCGACCAGCTCCAACCCGGACATGACACCAGTATAACGCGTCCCGGTTTTCATTATGAGACGCCGCACAACCGGTTCCGTGGCAGCATGTGTATATGGAGGTCCCGATATGCACACCACACCGCCCCGGAACGTGACGCTGGCCCTGGCGTCCGTGATCATCCTCGTACAACTGGTCACCGGATGCGATATGTTCGGTCTGTTCTCCGACGACCCGCAGGAAACGCCGCCCCCGATCACCGCGGCGGATGCCCTCGCCGGCATGGAGGTGGTCGGAGGCCTGATGGACACCCTCTTCGAGGGCGCAGGGGCACCACCCTCGGGGGAACCACTGCCCGATTTTTCCGCCGGAAGCTACCCGTCCGGGATGGACGTTTCGCAGGCCGTGACCGGCGAACGCAGCGTCCGCCTCACGGTCACTATCCGCGACGTGACCCCGACGCCGGACGATGGTGACGTAGCCCCCGACGTGGTCTACAACGGCAGCGCCACGATCGGCATGGCCGCCAGCGCCGACGGGAGCGAACTCACCATCACGATGGACGCATCGATCACCGCCTCCGGTTCCGACGCCCTGGTATCGTCGGTCATCGTTCGCGACGCGGTTGCGGTGGTGCCGGTGGATCCCGACAACGGACCCGGCGATCCACGCAGCATGCAGGGTACGCTCACCGTAGACGGGGTTGAGTACGACATGTCCCGAATCGACACCGACGCCGGAACTGACGACACCGACGCCGTCCCGAACCCCACCGACGCGCCCTATTTCCTGATGTCGTACTGGGTGGACAACGGTGTTGACCGCCCTCAGCTCGTGTACTTCGCAACCGTCGGGTCCTGGGGCACGATCCACCTGTCCGGAACGGGGACGCTTCGCGACGGTGCCACCGACAATGAGGGGCGCAGTGTTGCGGTCGGTGACAACGGCATGATCTTTTCCACCGACGACGGCGGCACGTGGACGCGCCGGGGAGACGGACTCACGACGAATCCGCTCAACGCAGTCAGCTGGGCGAACGGCCGCTGGGTTGCCGCCGGCACCGATGTTCTTCTGGTCAGTGACGACGGCGCGGCGTGGAGCATCGCCTGGTCAGCCGGCGCCACCTCCGTAGACCTGCACGCCGTATCCTACGCATCCGGCACTACCTGGCGCGCCGCCGGCGCGGCGCCACAGAACATACTCGAAAGTACCGACAACGGTGCGTCGTGGACGCTTGTCGTCGCCGATCTCAATCTCCGGCCGCAGTACCTCGTCAACCAGTTGCTGTGGACAAGCGACGATACCCCGTGGATCGCCTTCACCGGCCAGACAACACTGGGCGCGATCTACGACGGGGGAACCTCGGACACCGACAGCGACGGCAACAGCTGCGAGTGGACTCCATCGGTGACCGGTGCGGGCGGGTCCCGGGCAGCGGCACGCTTCGGGTCGGCAATCGCCGCCACCGTATACGACGGTACCACTCGACTGCGGGTCACCACGGACCTCGGCGACAGCTGGTCAACGGTGTTGCCCGGCGGTTCGCCCAACGGCTACCCCGTGGACATGGCCGCGATCGGGAACGGTTTCCTGGTTGTCACGAATATGGGAGGAATTCTCCGCGGATCCGCCGACGGCCAGACGTGGCACATGCTCACCGACGAATCCTACGGATCCTGGGGCGTGCTGTTCCGGCCGTAGCAGTCCTGACGGGATCCCGTCGACGGCGCTCCGGCCGTCGGCGGCGTACACAAAAAAGGCCACCGGTCCTCGAGACCGGCGGCCTGTGCATTCGACACCGTGTGGTGTCACATCGACGGTCTGCCTACCAGACGATACCGACGTTGACACCGGCCATGACGCTGTTGCCGTCGGCGCCGTCGAAGTACAGCATCACCGGCACGTCCAGCTTCACCGGACCGAGATTGACGCCGAGACCGGCGGTCAGGCGCGGTCGCAGGAACTGCGGGCTCTCGGAGTTGGAGAC
>MDTD01080390.1_pt1 | contig 37324 bp, 25 predicted proteins | sample 811221 | NCBI WGS metagenome assembly MDTD01 (sample SAMN05326646, study PRJNA326480) | marine metagenome | isolation source: seawater | place: Pacific Ocean: South West | collected 2011
CCCGCGCGCATATTTTGTTGGGAAGACTCCGCACTTAGACGATTGATGAGAGATAACGAACAAATCAAGGCTGGAGCGCAGGCGGCGTTTGGTGTCGGATTGGCTGAAAAGTTACTCACGACGCGCGTGATGAGTTCGAAGGCGTTTACACAGGATCCAGCGCGCGTGCGCGGAGCGCTGGCGGGAGTGTAGTCGAATGAACGGCACCGAGTCGCTCGTGCGCCGTCGATGTATTATTGTCCTACGTAGAATATGTCAAACACAGTGTACTAGTATTGTAATCTACATTTTCACGAGCCCAATTGTCATCGTTGCGCCGCTCACAATGCGAGCCTCACATGACGACGCAACTCGACGAGCCCATCGCCGGAGGCTCGAACGCGCCAAATCCCACCCGCTCGCATCTCGCTAAAACCCCTACACGATACTTTTCCCACACGTGTTTCCTCGCCCGCGCGCTGTGCATCTCGTAATCCTCCGTGTTATCTCGCATCATTCCTCGCAAAATCGGCGCCTCGCCGCTCGGATGCATCGAGACGAAATCCGTCGCGTCGTACACGACTCCTCTCGCCACGAGAATCGCTCGGCCTTTCGCTCTCGCCGCGTTCACGACGCAAGGCGTCCACGCACATCCATCTCGCGTCGTCACGCACGCACACCGCGTCTCACCCTCAATCTTGTCCTCGCCGACCTCGCGCGGCGGAACCCTCGTCCTCGTCCCCGACGTCCCGACCTCTTCGTCTCCGAACACCGCCGTCGCCGCCCTGCGTTGCTCCAACTCGAGCGAAAACCCCTTCGTCTGCTCGAACGCGCTCGCCTCGTCCTCCCTCGCCGGCTCCGTCGGCGGGCGCAGGCGAACGTCGAGTCGAGATGCCGCCTCAACGGCTGAGTTGTCCCGACGAACGCCCGCGCGCGCCCGCGCGCGACTGAGCGTTCCCATCGTCCGAGACGGCGACGAAGAGCGCGGGCGAGGACTATCTATCTATCGGCTACCTATTCCCTGACCGCGCGCTCGATCGTCGCGACGACGACAAAAGTTGTGACTCGCTCGCTCGGGAGGCGAGGAGTGCCGCGACGACGGATGGGGCCCACGTCGCGCGGTCCGCGGGAATGCGTGTTGTGCGCTAAGAATTCTCTAACAATTTTACTCTATGTCTCCAGAGGAGCGAAAGGTCGCCATGGCGGCGGCGGTCGAGGCTCGAGCGCGTCGGCGAGTCGCGCGCGCGTCTTTGCTCGATTTTTCGCTCGCGGCGGCGTTCGAGGGCTCGGACGGCGGTGAACCGGGCGGCGGTGGCGGTTGGTCGTCGATGGTTTTCGTGGACGATGGAACGACGACGCCGGGAATCGTCGGTGGGAGACCTCCAGGCTTGGGGGCGGCGGCGGCGGGGGCGAGCGTTGTCGCCGCTGCGGCGGCTTCCTGCGCCTGCCAATCCGCCAACAATTTCGCCTGAAGTTCCTCCGCAGACGTGGGCCAACGGTGCATCGCCTCGATTTCGTTTTCTTCGTCTCGTCGTCGTTGTTCGCGTTCGTCTCGATGCGGTCGACGTCGTCCACCCCCGGCGTTTCTGTGCTCGTGAGCGCCTCGCGCGATTCTCTCGTCCCATTTGCGAGCGTTCGCCATCTGTCTCTCGTGAATGCGTATGTGTTCGGTGAGCCACGCTTCGTGCTCCGCGGTCGTTTCTCGCTGACCGGGTTGCCAATTCTTCGGTTTCGCGTACACGCGACCGGCTGACCACGTCTTGTGCGGCACGTCGCCTTCCCACGCGCTTCGACCGCCGATGAGACGCACCTCCGTCACGCAGCCAGTTTGAGAGGCGTCGGCGCCATCATCCGCGGGGTCGAGCAACCACGTCGCCTCGAGCTCGCCGAGCTTGCTGAACGGCTTCGGCGCAGGCTTGTTCATCTTGAAGAACAACTCTCCAGCCACGGTGACTCGCTCTTCTCGCGACGGTTTCAGGCGAACGAGACTCGCGTCGTCATCGTAGTGCATCACTCTTCCCTGGTAATAAGGCGTGCGTCGGCCGCCCCGTTCGATGAGCCTGTACGCGATGATGTCCGATCTCTTCAGAGACGTCACGAGCGGGAATTCCTCAACCTCTTCGTCTGGAATCTCGCATCGAAAGACTTTGACGACCCAGACGTCTTCGCCGCTCTCGCGCACGCTTCGCTCGAATTCAGCCCTTCTCTCCATTTCTCGTCCCAGTTCGCTCTCGGGATCCGGTCGCACGTATTCCCCGATGTGTCGATAGTCCACGAGCTCTTTCGGTTTCGGTTTAGCGTCGTAATCAGGCAGAGGTTTCGGCGCGTACGTCGTCTTCCACGGGTCACCCGGTAAAATTTTCAGCGGCGACGGCCACCGCTCCTCTTCTCGCCGACCCGCGTCCTCGGCGTCTCGCTCCTCCCCGTCCTCGCTCATCACCTGTAAATCTTCTATCGTTTGGTACTCCTCTCGCCTTCTCGCGCGCTTATTACTCTTCCTCCTCGCGCTTCGACTCCGTCCGCCGTCTCGACGCTCCCCCTCGACCCCCACGTTCGGCTCTCCCTCCTCATCGCTCACCGGCGGCGCCAACGGTTGTTTCAACACATCCCCGATCGTCGCGCGCGTCCCCTCCCCGCCCTCTCTTCCCCGTCCCCATCGCGCGCGCATGACGTCGTCGTCCCGCACCACGTCCCTCGCCGAGCTCTCGTCCAAGAGCGCGTACCCGTCGACGTCCAGCGTCACCTCGCGCGCCTCCGACCGACGCTCGTCGTCGTCGTCGTCTCCCGCACCGTTCGCGAGTCGACGAACGACGCGCGCGAGGCGCTCGCGGACGTCCCGAACGGTGTCCCGCGCGCCGATCGGCCACATGAAACGCGCCGTCGTCGACGCGGTGGCGTCGTCTCGCACCTCGACGCGGGCGCGAACGGTCGACGGAGACGACGACGCGGACGCGCGCGCGAGTTGGCGGGAACTCGCGGGCGCGAGCGGACGCGAGGGGGACATGACGGCGGCGGCGGGGAGTGAGGCGCGGCGACGAGCGTCGACCGAGCGACGCGCTACGGGAGGCAATGCGACGACCAGGCGTCGATGACGTCGGGAGATCCGTACCACGGATCGCCGATGTTCGCGCCGTGGTACACGCCGGGTAAGATGACGTTCTCGGCGCCGTCCAGGGAGAGCGCGGTGGCGACGGGACAGACGCCGTCGCCGCGAGCCGACGCGTCTCCGCAGTTGGCGGCGTAGGACACGCCGACGACGTACGCGGACCATCGCTCGCGAAGCCGTTCGAGGACGGTATTCTCATCGTCGTCGTCGCACAGAGCGCCGATGACGTCGAAGGATGGCGATCCCGCGACGACGTCGCCGACGACGTTGACGTATCGCACGCTCTCGTAAAACGCGCCCGGATACTTTAAATTCGTGTACGCCAACGACGACCCTCGCGCGTCCTCGGGGAGGGAGGACGCCTCGCCCTCACCGCGACGACGCTCCGGAACGCGACCGAACGGGTACCTCTCCATCGACGCGTGCGGCGCGCCGAGGGTCACAACGGCGTCGACGAATTTCTCGCCGCGATACGCTTTCCCGCAATACGGCTCCGAACCGAGATACAATCGCGTCAACCACCCCCCAGCGCTGTGCGCAACGACGCACACCTTCGCACCATTGACCTTGGCCGAGCACTTTCGCACGCTCGCGTCGATCGCGTCGACGATGACAGAAAAATCTCCGCCGGCGAGCGTCGGCCACCAATCCGCGCCCGCCACCCGCGCGACGTCCACGACGACGCCCCCCCCCGTCGCGCGCGCCAACGACCGCTCGAGCGCCTCCGCGACGTCCACATACGCGCGCCAGTCGCTCAAAAACCCCGGAACGAGGACCACGGCGCGCGTCGCGCCGCGTCCCGACGTCGTCTCGACATCATCATCATCATCATCATCATCATCATAATCATCGCGCCGTGACGCGCGCGACGCCGCCTTCGCACCGCTTCCTCGCGCGCGCCACCTCCTCGCTCGCGCGTGCGCGCCCCCTCGCGCGAGCGCGCGTCCTCTCGCGCGCGACGCGTCCCGGGACATGGTCGCCTCGCGCGTCGCGATGTGGATAAACAGATAAAACCACCCACCCACCACATCCCTCGTATATAAAACCACACGAAGAGCATCAAAAAACACGACACCGACGCGCGCGACGCGGCAGTGCGCGCCTCGACCGACGGATGGTTTTCATCCTCGATTGGTTCTACGACGTCCTCGCCAGCCTCGGGCTGTGGCAGAAGAACGCGAAAATATTATTCCTCGTGCGTTTCTCTCGCTCTCGCGCGCGCGTCGACGTCGCGGACGACGGAATCGACTCGAATCGGTTCGAGATTCGATTCTCGAACGAATGCGCGGGATGGAATGGGATGGGATGCGTGAACGCGTGATGAACGATGACTGACGACGACGCGAACGCAGGGATTGGATAACGCGGGGAAAACGACGCTCATGCACATGCTCAAGGACGAGCGTTTGGCGCAGCATCAACCGACGCAGTACCCGACGAGCGAGGAGTTGTCGATCGGGCAGATCAGATTCAAGGTGAGGCGCGCGAGACGACGAGACGAAGAGCGAAGGACGCGAGGGAGGGTGAGGGAGGGGAGAGTGGGAACGGGTCGATCGATGATGGATGACTGACTGACGACGACGACGCGCGCGAACCCGCGTAGGCGTTTGATTTGGGCGGACACGAAGTCGCGAGACGCGTGTGGAAGGATTACTACGCCAAGGTGGACGCCATCGTGTTCCTCGTCGACGCGGTGGATAAGGAGCGATTCATGGAGAGTAAGAAGGAGCTTGATTCGTTGCTCGGGGATGATTCCCTCGGGAACGTGCCGTTTTTGATTTTGGGAAATAAGATTGACGTTCCGCACGCGGCGAGCGAGGAAGAGTTGCGTCACTGCCTCGGGTTGACGAATTACACCACGGGTAAGGGTAAGGTGAACCTAGAGAACACGAACATGCGACCGATCGAGGTGTTCATGTGCTCCGTCGTTCGACGCATGGGTTACGCCGAAGGTTTCAGATGGGTGTCGCAGTACATTTAAAACGACATCGTCGAAACCTTTAGCGACACGATAGCACAGCACAGCACAGCACAGCACAGCACAGCACAGCACAGCACAGCACGGGTTGGAGTGACCTACTTGTATTGAAAAAACGTAATACTTTCCTAATTCTACTTCTGGAGTCGCGACGGAAATCGGAGCGCGACGCCGGGCAAGTCGTCGGCGAAATCTTTCACGACGCGACGCAGCGCTCTATCGGTTCCCGAACGAACGAACGCCGCGATCAATTCGGCGTTAAAGGCGTGAAACGTGCGCGTGTCCACGTCACCAATCATACCGAGCGCTTTTTTCGCGACTCCCAGAAAGAAGGAGACGTCGGAAAAACAGTGGTGTCGCGAACCGGGGACTTCGACTTCGACGAACGGCTTGACGGCGCCCGACGGACCGGGCGATTTCAAAATCCTCTCGTTCGGCGTCTTCGCGTTCGCGCCCCATCTCTCAGATTTAATGCTCAGCGTCGGACGCATCGCGCACGCCCGCGCGATCTCGTCTCGGTCCGTCGCGTACTCCAACCACGCGTCTTGAAGCACGACGCGCGCGAAGGCGTCACTCCTCGCGGACACCTTCACCGACGTCCCGCCGCCGAACGAAAACCCCATGAGCGTCTTGTCGCGCGGTCGTAACCTCCCGACGAACATCATCGACACGTCGAGCGACTTTTCCGGCAGCGCGTTCGGCGCCGCGGTCCCGCGGTGCAGCTCGTCCACCGTCTCCGCGCACAGCTCCGTCTCTCGCGCGCGCGTCTCCGCCTGCGCGCGTCGCTTTGAAAACACCCCCCCGTTCGACGCGTACGTCCACCATCGCGCGCCTCTGCCTCCATCACACGACGCACTCACCTTACTCACCGCGGCGCTTCCGTCTCGGTGTTGGACGGCGAACACGACGAATCCTCGCGACGCCAACTGCAGCGCGACGCCGGCGTTGCACGTGGCGAACCCGGCGAGCCCGTGGGAAAACAAGACGACGTCGAAGCGTCCCGGCGCCAAGGGCGCGTGTTCGACGGCGTCGAGCGTGGCGAAGAGTCTGAAGACGATCCACACGCCGCGGCAGAGGACGGCGACGAGGGCGCGAAGAGGGAGAGGCCACGCGTCGACGCCGAACATGAAGACGGTCATGCCGTAATAGGCGAGCCAGGTCTCGACGTTCGGTGGACGGGACCACGGACGGGAGGACGGGACCGCGGTGGTGGGATAATAAATTTTATACGCGCACTCGCCGCGCGCGGACTCGTAATCGACGCATCCGACGCGATGGCGAGGCGACGGGAACGCCATCTCGTTCGTCCCGGCGTCGACGAGTGACGCGCCTCGGGACGCGGGACGCGGGACGGCGAGGCGTCGTCGCGCGCGAGTGTGAGTGAGAAATGAAGTGTAATGTAGCATTTCAAGTGTGCGTAATTCTTATCGGAATTACTGTATGTTATAAAATGAAACAATCAATGCGAGCGGCGTAGACTCGAAGCCGTCGTAAACGCGAGCGTGTATGTATTCGTCAGAGACGGGACGAGGACAGCTTAGAGAGACTTCGTGTACTTGCCCTCACCCTTTTCGAAACCGACGGTCGGGAACTGCGTGGCGAATTCCTCGACGTCCTTGGTGAGCTTGGTGAGCTCCGGCCACTCCTTGGACTCGAGAGCGGCGCGGAAATCCTTGAGCTTGGTACCCTCAGACTTGGACTTGACGTCCACGGCGATCTTGATGCCGCGGATGATGAAGTCAGCGACGGCCTCGAAGTCCTTCTCCAAGAAACCGCGAGAGGTGAGCGCCGGCGTACCAATGCGCAAACCGCCCGGCACCATGGCGGAGACGTCGCCCGGCACGGTGTTCTTGTTGCACGCAATGTGCGCGAGCTCCAAGACACGCTCGACGCGGGAACCGTCGACACCCATCGGTCGCAAGTCGACCAACGCGAGATGGTTGTCCGTACCGCCGGAGACGAGCTTGACGCCGTGCTCGACGAGTCGGTTAGCCATGGCTTGCATGTTCTTCATGACTTGCTGTTGGTACGCCTTGAACTCCGGACTCGCCGCTTGCTTCAGCGCGACGGCAAGACCAGAGATGGTGTGGTTGTGCGGACCACCCTGGAGACCCGGGAAGACGGCGAAGTTGATCTTGTCCTCGAAATCGTACATTATCGGGTTACCTTTCTTGTCCGTACCCTTTTGGCCCTTGCGGAAGAAAATCATCGCGCCGCGCGGACCGCGGAGAGACTTGTGCGTGGTCGTGGTGACGACGTCGGCGTAGTCAAACGGCGACGGAACTTCACCCGCGGCGACCAAACCAGAGATGTGGGCCATATCGGCGAGCAAGATGGCGTTGGACTTATCCGCGATGGCGCGCATGCGCGGGTAGTCGTACAGACGCGCGTACGCCGAGGCGCCGGCGACGATCAACTTGGGGCGAACGAGCGCCGCGGTCTTTTCGCACGCGTCGTAATCGATCAAACCCGTGGATTCGTCCAAACGGTACGGCACCGAGGTGAAGAAGATGGACGTCGCGCTAATCTTCTTCGTGTCGGTTTGGTAACCGTGCGACAAGTGACCGCCGTGCGGCAAGTCGAGCGCCATAATCTTGTCGTGCGGTTGCAAGAGCGCCGTGTACACTTGGAAGTTGGCCGGAGAACCGGACAACGATTGAACATTGACGCCCCACTTCTCCGGATCCAAGTTAAACGCCTTCAAGGCACGCTCTTGGCACATCTTTTCCGCCATGTCGATGAACTCGTTCCCGCCGTAGTATCGCGCCCCCGGGTACCCCTCGGAGTACTTGTTCGTCATCACCGATCCCACCGCGTCCATCACGGACTTGGACACAAAGTTCTCCGACGGAATGAGCTCGAGTCCCTTCCACTGACGCGCCTTTTCTCTCTCAATAATTTCCGCCATCTCGGGGTCCACCTCGTCGAGCCCCTTGTTGATGATCTCCGGCCACTGCGCTCGTCGCGAAACCACCGCGCGCGTCCTCGTCTCGTCAGTCGAACGATTCATAAAATCTCACACCCCGCGCGCGTCTCCTCTTCGGTTCGCCTCTCCCCCTCGATCGCGTCCCGCTCCCCGCCGCCCCCCTCGCGTTCCCGCCTCTCTCTCGCGCGCCTTCGTCTCTCGCGTCATCCTTCACACGCACCGTCACCGACGCGTTCACCGCACGAATCTTCGCGTACTCATCCGCGTTCGTCACCACTCCTCCCGCGCCCTGCGGCACCGCCTGCGTTCACACCCCGCGCGTTCGTCAGTCCACGCACGCGTGTCGTCATCATCACGTCATCGCGCGCGCGCGTCATCGCGTCCGGTCGTCGACCGACGCACCGCGAACGCGCGCGCGAGCTCCGTCGCCGGTCTCGCTCTGTTCGCGCTTCGTCTCGCGCATCGTCTCGCGATCGTCGCCGCGGCGCGCATCGCGTCTCCACGGCAAGTCGAGTGATGAGGGCATCTGCGCACATGGGGGCCTCGCGTCCCCGGGACGCCGCGGGACGGGACGACGGCGGGGACGAGAAAAGAGGCGCGAGCGAGGGTCGAGAGGAGGGCGGAGGAAGCGATGGTGGTGTTACGATGGGTGCGGGAGGGGTGTTTGAACGGGGAGAGAGGGGACGTCGCGAGGTGTGGATGTGGACGGGGCGCGGAAACCGCCGGAGACGGCGCGCGCGCGGTCGTCGGCGACGTCGGCGAGCGCGCGGTCGCGGAGCTCGGATTCGGCGAAGAGGGCGGTGATGAAGGCGCGAACGTCGATGGCGGTGAACCCGAGGTTGGATAACGCGCCCGATCGCCAATCGGCGGCGAGATCGAGGAGAGGGACGACGAGCATGGAGGCGAGCGCGGCGGCGCGGCGCCAGTCGACGCCGACGGCGTCGACGAGGGCGAGCGAGGGGTCGTTCGAGAGGTCGGAGGGGGTGGTGGTGGCGTCGGTGTCGGTGGAGACATCGGATGGAGCGCCGATGAGACCGCGGGCGTCGAAGGCGGTCGTGAGAATCTCGGAGAGCGCTTCGGATTCCTCGACGGAGATGTCGTCGAGCGCGAGAATCTCAGACGTCACGCGGCGTGCGTACTCCGACGCCAACGCCGCGGTGTCTCGCACGCCGACGGAACGCGGAAGAAGAAACATGCTCGTCGTGCCGACGCGATTGATGACGCGTCTGGCGCGCGCGATGGATTTCAGGATGGTGTCCTTGACGCGCGTCTCGCCCGAGCGCACGAAACCGCCGGCGACGTCGAGCGACTCGCGGAGCTCCTCCGACGCGCGACGGTTCGCCGCGGTGCACACGTCGTCACCGAGCGCTCGCAGAGGTTCCACGGGCCAAAATAACGCGGGCGCGCGCCCGATGCGTCGCTCTAGATCGGCGCGTCGCGCGCACACGCTCGCGTTGAATCGATTCGCCAGGTGATGACAATCGTTTCGAAACACGACGGCGGAGGCGTGTATCGATTTCAATCTCTCACCGCGCGTCGCGGTCGCGCACGCGCGAAACACGTCCAAACAATCAGCGGCGGCGGCGGCTAAATTCTCCGCCGCGCGATGGGCGTTTTCATCCAATTCGGTGGCGTCTCGCATGACGTCGTCGACGTGCGCGGCGAGCGCGTCCGCCGCGGCGCTCACCGTGCACGCCTCCTCGTCCAGCGCACCGCACCCCGAAGACGTCGACGTCTCGTCGCCCGCACCGAGACCAACGCCACGCACGCCCGCTTTTCCGGACGTTCGGGCGACGACGGCGTCGTCCATCATCGCGAGCGCTCTCGCGCGCTCGAGGACGCTCGCGCGACGTTTCTCCATCTCGCGCATCTCCGCGGCGAGCGCCTTGGCCTCGAGCGGTCCCAACGCCCCGCCCGCGTGCGCCGAAGCGCCGTCCGACGGCGGTAGGACGAACGCACACATCGCGGCGACTTTCTCCACGGCGCACGCGCGATCAATCTCCCGTTCGGTGGGGTGATTGGATAACCACGCGCGCACGCACGTCTCGGCGAGTCGTTCCCACGCGTTCGCCCCGAACGCCTCGGCGACGTCATCGTTCGGAAACTCGTCCCGTATCCATCGTAAACACGTCTCAAACGCTTCGTGCGCGCCGTGGGGATAGTCCGCGGTCATCGGCGCGTCGCCGAATCGAACGCGCAACGCGCCGTCGGCGTCGACGTCGACGCGCGCGCCCTCCTCGACGACGCGCGTCAACACTCGATCCACGAGCGTCGCGCTGACGCCCGCCATGCGATCGCGCGTTTCATGTTCACTGAGCTCGCCCAAATGCGCGCACGCGCGCGCGATGCGCGCGCCATCGATGGACGCGCGCGTCCCGTCCTCCGCCGCGTCGACGGCGAGTCTCAACTCCTTCTCCACGGAATCTCTCAATCTCTTCGCCACCGCCTCTCGCATCTCCACCGCGCGTCGCCGATCCTCCTCGTCATCATCCTCCGCGATCTCCATCGCAAACATTTCTCGAACCGCGTCCACCGCGCGCGCGTATTCACCGCTCTTCGTCGCCTCGTCCACGGTCGCCGTCGCCGCCTCCGCCGCGGCCTCCCTCGCGTCTCGTCTCTCCGTCTTCACCGCGCGCGTCCACGCCTCGGACGCGTCGCACCACGCCGACGCCGTCTTCACACACCTCTCCATCGCCTCTTTACCCCGTCGATCACCCTCGCTCGACGTGAAGGTGGCTAAAATGTCCGCCGTCGCGTCTCTCGCGTCCCGTCCCGACGCCCCGTCCCCGTCATCCCCTCCGCACGCGCGTTCCACCCGCGCTAATCGCGCCAGTCGCGCCGCGTTCGCACGACGACGATATGCGTCACCGAGACGCTCGAACGCGCGCGCGGTGGACGCCGCGGCGTCGACGACGGGGACGGATTCTCCGTCGTCCCGGTCGTTGGCGTCCCCGCCGAGGTCGACATCTTTCTCGACGCGCGCGCGCGAGAACGCCTCGCGAGACGCGCGAGGGGCGAACAGCGTCGACGACGACATCGTCTCGACGAGTCCTCGCGTCGAGGCGTCGAACCGAGACGCGCGCGATGATGTGTGTCGATGATTCGTGCGTGCGTATAGATTACATTGTTTTTCTCAAACGGCGGCGCCGAGGGGGACGTCCTCGGGGACGAGGGTCGTCGCGGGCGCGGGCGCGACCGCGGCGTCTGTGATGACGGCCTTCAAAGAGTCCACGTCGGCGCGAATCTCGCGTCGACGGTCGTCGGAGAGGTCGCGCGCGTCGGTGAGATGAGATTCCACGGCGTCGCGTATCTCGCGCCACGTCGCGCCGGCGACGACGAGCCAATAGCGAAGGGTCTCGGAACGGGACGCGTTCGCTCGAGCGTAGCGCATGGATTCCATGAAGCGAGTCCACCAGCCGCATTCGAAGATGACGCGCGCGAAATCGGCGTCTTCGAGGATTCTGACGATGGTGTACCCGGTGAGATGACGAACGACTTCGACGACGAATTCGTCGCGGTGCGCGCGGAGCGCGGCGTCGGCGGAGAAACGATCGATTAATGGACCGCACCAGTACGAGAGGAGGTTTTCCACGCGCGCGCGCTCGACGTGTGGCGCTTGTTCGACGTGCACACAGATGGATCTGACGGCGAAACCGCACAGTGTGGGGTGGAGGCGGTTCCTATCCGTCTCGTCTTCGAAGATGTCGAGCAGCGTCGACGTGACGTCGTCCATCGTCGCGAGCGCACCGGTGAGTTCGCTCGCGTTCAGTCGACCCTTTTGATCGCTGAATTCGATCTTCCCTTTCTCTTCGAGATCCGCGATGGTGACGACGGAGCGGACGACGCGCTCGAAGAGCTCGAGCGCGTCGTTGGTGCCGTGGTAGGCGTCGGCCCACTTCGTCGGGTCGGCGTCGTCAATCTTCGGCGCATCGTCGCGTAGTAACGTGTGTAGATTCACCTGAAGCTCCAATCTGACGATCTGCATGACGAGAGCTAAGAAGGAGGGCACTTTTCTCTTCGCCCCCGAGCTCACCGCGCCCGCCAAAACGGCGGCGGGAGGTTCGGCGTCCTGGGCCAAGAGAAACGGCGCGTCTTCGGCGCACTCCTCGTCCTCGTCCACCATGCATTTCGCCACCCTCATGGCCACCATTCGCACACTTTTCGGCGTTCTCGAGCTCAGAACCACCCACAACCCGACTGCACAATCCGTGCGCCACGTTGGACGCTCTCGAAGATAGCGCGCTCGCCACTCGTCGTCGAGGCCCGCCGGAAACTTAAGTCTCAGAACTTGCGCCAACAAGGACACCGCCGCGATCGAGACCACGTCTCCCTCCGAATGGCGCATGACGGCGCATAGTTCCGGCACAATGGTGGCAAAAACGTTCAAATAGCGTTCGTTCATCGATTCCGAGCGCCGCGCCTCTCTGACGAAGACCGATTCGATCCAATACAGGGCGTGATTACTCAACCTGCCGTGACCGCTCTCCGCCGCCCGTCGCAGCGCCGCCAAGCTCGCCTCGAAGACACCATCCGGGATATACTCCTCCCCTCGCGTCGTGTCCGCGTTTCTCGACAACAACACGCACTCGAACGCGCACGACGCCGTATCGTCGTCGCAGTCCCGGTACCGAACCGTCTCTCGTCCCGCCGCCTCGACGAAATCCTTCATCCAGTACCGCATCGTCTTCGACGCCGCGAATTTTTTGCTCCGAGCGAGCAAGGAGACGATATCAAACCCCAACTGCGCCCCAAACTTCCCGTCTTTCGCGTACCGCGCGATCGTCTCGTCGTTCGCGGGCGTCCCCGCCGGCGGCGGTTTCGCGCCGCCGATGAGCCAATCCATGAATTCCGCCCCGAGCGCGCGCGCGACGGCGTCCGACGCCGCATCGTCCGGTCCATCTCGGCGGAACACGCGCGTGATGAGTAAGACGCCGACGAGTTTCTTATCGCGCGAGCTCGACGCGCAGAGTTCGAGCGCGTCCTCGAACGTGGGCGGCGGCGCACCCGCGGGCTCGTGGTCGCGCAGCGTCTCGACGTCGTCCTCGGGCGGCATGACGCGAGGAGACGGCCGCGCGAGGCGCTCGTCGTTTCGGCGACGCGGTCGATCGGTCGGTCGCGTCGTCGTCGTCGAGGTCGTCGCCGCCGTCTGGCGTTCGCCGGGGACGATTCAACGATGAGATGGGCGTCGGCACTTCGAGGCGCGTCCAACGCGTCCCTCGACGCGGTCCCTCGACGGGACGGTGGAGAGAAGGGATCGTCGCCATGCGTCGTCTCGACGTCCTCGTCCTCGTCGTCGTCGTCGCGCACGCGGTGTGGGCGCCCCATTGCAAAGTTGAAGAGTCTTTCGCGTTACAAGCGACGCACGACGCGCTGCATCACGGCGTCGACGTCGGGGCGTACGATCACCGAGAGTTTCCCGGTGTCGTTCCGAGGACGTCTCTGGCGTCGTTCGCGCTCGCGCTCGCGTCGGTGGTACCGGTCGGCGTCGTCTCGGCGTTTACGCGAGCGACGACGAAGACGTTTGAGCAAGTCATCTGTCGCGTCGTCTTGGGGGCGTACGTCGCGATGTCGCACGCGAGATTCAGAGACGATGTGCGTTTGGTGTTCGGGGACGTCGTGAGCGCGTTCACGGCGATCGCGTCGTTGTGTCAATTTCATTTTTGGTTTTACGCGTCGCGGCCGCTCATGAACGTCTTCGCGTTGGGAATGACGCTTCTCGGATGCGGGGCGTGGATTCGAGCGACGCACGCGCGTCGTCAGAGAGACATGGACGAGGCTGTCGTCTGGGTAACGGTTTCGACGTTTTTATTGCGATGCGACGTCGCGCTTTTACTCGCGCCGATGGGTTTACACGCGCTCGCGAGCGGTTTAATATCTCCGCTTCGCGCGTGCGTCCTCGGCGGGTGTGCGGCGGCGGCGACGGTGGCGGTGTCCACGGCGGTGGATTCATGGTTTTGGAACGCGCTCGTCTGGCCCGAGGGCGCGGTGTTGTACTTCAACACGGCGTTGAATAAGAGTTCGGAGTGGGGGACGTCGCCGTGGCACTGGTACGCCTCCTCGGCGTTACCCAAGAGTCTATTATGCGCGTATCCCTTGGCGTTGACGTCCGTCTTCATCGAGCGACGCGCGCGGCCGTTGATGTTCGCGGCGGTGTTTTACGTCGGTCTGTATAGCTTTTTACCGCACAAGGAGTTGCGTTTCATCTTTCCGACGTTGCCGCTCTTCAACTGTTGCGCGGCGACGGTGTTGGCGAGACTTTGGAATAACCGGCGTAAGCGTCCATTCATCGCTTTCTGCGCGCTCGTCGCGCTCGTCGCGAGCGCCGCGCTCGTTGCCGTCTTCACCGCGGCGTCTTCGGTGAACTACCCGGGAGGTGAGGCGTTTCGTCGATTGCACGCCGAGGAGACGCCGGGACGCGCGCACGTCGACGTCCCCGCGGCGATGACGGGCGTCAGTCGTTTCGGGGAGGCGCGAGACGCGGACTCCGGGTGGTCGTATAGTAAAATCGAAGGACTAGGGGTCGAGGATTTCGCGAAGCACGGGTTCGAGTACCTATTGAACGCGCACGAGCGCGTCCCCGGGTACGACGTCGCGTTCGTGGTCGACGGGTACGCCGGTTTACGTCTCGATCTCAAATCCGCACCCGCGGTGCTTCGCGTGAAGACGAAACCGGTGATTTACGTCCATCGGCGCATCGTTTGATCAACTCGTGTGTATTGTTTGTATTATTTATTAGCATCTATCGCGTCTTCTGTCGTCTCTGTCGTCTCTGTACCGTCGGTCGTCGCGGCGGTACGGTTCGTATCGTCTACTCCCGCCTCTTCGATCGTCTCTGTCGTCCCGTCCTCGACCGTACCCACCCCGTCGTCCGTCGCGATCGCGGTCTCGGTCTCGGTCTCGGTCTCGGTCTCGGTCTCGGGAGCGCGACCGCCGCTCGCGTCGTCGATCGGGCGACCTCGAGCGTCCGCCGCTTCGTCGTCGCTCGCCGTCCGCATCGCCGTCGAGTAACCCGTCCCGCTCGTACCGCGCCAACGTCTCCGCGAGCTCATCCCGCAGTTTGCGTATCTGTAACCACCCTTGATACTGTTTCCCCGCCAAGTGATCCGCCCGTCGCTCCTCCGTGTCCGTCGAGCTCAACAGCGTCCCGCTCACCAAACACGGCTCGGTCAATCGATATTCGTGCAACGACTCCAACTTCTTCTTCACCTCGGCGTATCGTTTCTTCAGCGTCTCGCAGTGCTCGTACTCAGCCTCCGCGCCGTCCACGTCACCGTCCTCGCCCAATCGCTCCGCCTTTTCCGCGCTCGTCTTCATCTTCGCCTCTAGAAGTTTCAGCGCGTCGGCGTCCGCGCTCGTCGCCGCCTTGGCCATCGCCTCGTCTCGCTCCGCCTTCGCTCGTACCGCCCCACGCTCGATGCGTCGATCGCACTCGCGTATCATCCTATCCAACACCGCCTTGGTATCCCGCTCGTAGCCCGTGCGCGCGCGCTCGGCGGCGGGCGCGGCGGCGAAGTCTCGGCGCAACGCGTCGTCCCGAAGCGCGTCTTGTTGTTCGGGACCGACGATGCGCAAAACGTCCGTATCCGAGCGCGTGTTCTTGAAACACGTCACGTCGAAACCACACAGGTAATATTTACACACTTCGCGGTCCTGCGTCGAGAGGGTCGCGGTCAGTCGCGCGCTCGAAGAGATTGGCGCGCATTGGGGACAGATTTCGAATCGCGGTCGCGGTCGCGTCGCGCGCACCGAGTAGTGTCTGCCTCGACCCGTTCTTTGATCAAGAGGGACGTCGCGTTCGGTGCCCATGAGCTCGTCGAGCATGGCGCGCATCTCGGCCGCCATGGCGGGCGGTTCTTCGGCGTCGAGTCGGGAACTGAGGTGGAAAAGCGCGGGCACGGGACTTTGGTTTCGGCGTAAAGAATATTCCTACAACAAATGTGCGCGGATAACGTGCGCGCGCTAACGTGCTAATCTTACTCTCGTTCGACGGCTCATCGTCGTTTGAGTCGGTCCATGGATGGAAGCGATTCGCCGCGTCCGCGGTTCTCGGCACCGCGCGCGACGTCCCACAACCGTTCGACGTTGGACGCCGCAGCCTCGCGCGCTCGAGCGATGGCTGATCGCGCGCGCGTCACGATGCGATCGGGAGACGACTGTTTTGCGCACCACTTGGGCGGGGCCCCGCCGCAAAAGGCTAATGCGCGCGCGTCTTCGGCGTCGACGCCGACGGAGACCAAGTCCTCCGCCGAACACTCTCTCGCGTCCACGACGTCCAAGAGATCTTCCTTGACGTAGAGCGGTTGGAAATAGGCGCTCATGCCGATTCTATGCAACCACATCTCGACAGTTTCGGTGGACTTGATCGCCCTATCGGTCGACGCCGCGTTCGTCTGTCGAGTAGTCTCTCGGAGAGATTGCGCCGCCGCCTCCAACGCTCGTTTCCTATCGATCGCGTCCACGACGGCCGCGAACTGGTCCTCTAACTCATCAGCCTCTAAATCGTCGTCCCCAACCTCGGGCGTCTCGGCGTCGAGTTGCGAGAGAACCAACGCGCAGCCTCGCGCATGACGCTCCGCCTCGAGCGCCGGGACGTCTCGAAGATTGATTCCGCACACGGGACACGCCGTCTCCTCATCGTCAATGACGATGACCGACGCGCGCGCGGCCGTAGACTCGTCCGCGCGACGCGCGGGGGAGATGGCATCGCGTCGCGCGGACATGCGGCGACATCTGACGCGCGAACCGGGGGCACTCGGGGGGACGCCGTCTCGAGCTCAAACTCTACCGCCAAACTCTACCGCCAAACTCTACCGCCACACTCTACAGCCACAATCCAACGTAAAACCCAGGTATTAGCTCCAACAGAGGCCCGCCTGCGACGAGTAATCGCGTGCCGGTCGGATCCCACTCGTGCGAGAATATGGCGGGCGCGTGCAAGTCATTCAACGGCTCGCGACCGAGACGTCCTTCGAGATGTTTCAAGTACCGGCGCATGCGAACGTCAAAAAAGTCGACATTCTCGCGCCCGCCGCCGATGGTGAGGATGGATTCGTGTGGAGCAAACGAAAGACTTCTCGTCGCCGATAAAGAGAGACTGCGGCGGCGAGTCGAGTGGACGGCGAACGAGGCGACCACTCCTCGCATCCGAAAATCTATCAAACCGATGTGCGCGCGCGAACCGACGGCGACGACTCGTCCGTCGGTCGCCACGCACGAGGTCTCGGCGAAGCCTCGTAATTTGTACTCTTGACTGACGACGTGAGGCGTCGACGCGTCGAATTGGTACACCGTTCCCGAAGAAGAAATCGTCGCGAGCTGCGGTGACGGCGCATCGTACACGAGCTTCACGCCGCGAAGCTTCTCCGAACTCCGCGACCCGCATCCACCCCGGGTGGGCTCGATCGAAACCACAGGACTCGCGCACACGGCGCACTCTTCCTCGCTCGTCTCTCGCGGGAGTCGAAAAATTCTCAACGAACCGTCTCGAGACGCGCTCGCCAACGCGTCCCGATGGATGAAATCCATCCCGAACACGACGTCCTCGTGTCCTCGCAGCGCGTACGCGGGAACGATGGCATCGCCCTCACCTCCGCGCTCGAATCCGATAACATCATGCCCAGGTCCACCCGAGACGCACAACCGGTCCCGCGTCTTCGTCTGCGCGATGGCGCGCGCGCCGCCGCGCGCGCCGCCGCGCGCGCCGCCGACATCCATCGCAATCTCGCGCCGACGCGCGCTCGCGCCTCCTCCTCCTCGTCGAAAATCGAACCGAAACAATCGATGACACTTGGTCGACACCAACGCCGCGCGCTCGTCCAACCACGCGCACGCGAACGCCTTATCCGGCGCGCGCGCGCGCCCATCCTCTTCCTCTCCCGTCATCATCCCATCCAGCGGATTCGACCGCGGTGCGAGCGCGCGCGCGCACCGCACCGCCCGTCCGCGCGCCGTGATCATCCCGTTCGGCGTCATCGCGACGATGGCGTTCGTCGAGACATCGCGCGCGCGTCCACGTCGCCGTCCATCGTCGTCGTCGTCGATTCGTCCGAGACGCGTCTCTCTCGGACGTGGATACGAACAGACGGCGCCGTCTCCCCGCGCGCGACGTCTCGACGAACGCGCCGGGAGACGCCGAGCGGACGCGACCGTCGATGGAGGCGATGGAGACGACGAACGGCGCGTCGGGACGAACGCGCGTCCGCGGTCGACGATTGGAATGATTATGATGGCGTTCGATGGGAGTGTGCGACAGAGCGCGTCCGTCGCCGCGCGTCGTCTCGCGCGTCGTCTCGCGCGCGCGGTGGATGGAGCGCGACGATGGACGGTGACGACGCGTCTCTTCGCGCGCGCTCGAGGAGAGGCGTGCGCGCGACGGTGGCGAAACGACGGAGGATGGATGATTCCATCGATCCATCGAGCCTCGGCGTCGACGTCGCGTCGCCGTCGTCGTCGGCGCGCGGGGGTGATGCGTCGCGCGCGCCGCGCGGACGCACCGCGCGCGAGATCGCGGCGACGCTCGGGGTGTCGCTTCCGTTCGATCACAGAGAGGGAGATTCGTCGTCGTCGGCGGCGGCGGACGACGGCGTCGGCGCGTGCGGCGCCGAGGCCAAGACGCGCGCGGACGAGAGCGAAGAGGAGTGGAACGACGTGGAGGATGGAAGACGACGGGATTACGGCGCGTGCGTTCCGGACGTTGAGCCGGAGGAACGGGTGACGCTGGAGGAGGATCCCGCGGAGACGACGACGACGACAAAGGCGAAGAAATCAAAGACGGCGGCGAGGAAGAAATCGAGACGTTTGACGGACGAAGAGCGCGCGAATCTGTTGGCGACGCATCACACGCACGTCATGTGTGTATTCGCGCGAGGGATGTTGGTGCGAGCGGCGGCGTCGAGCGCTTTATTGCGAGCGTTGGTGTCGTCGTGCGCGCCGCTGGAATTGGCGAGAAGCGTCGGCGCGGCGTCGTCTTCGTCGTGTTCGACGATAGAGGTCGGGACGTTGGCGAGATTGGTGGATTGGTTCGCGGATGTTATTGCGCCGCCGATATGTTTAGACGAGGAGGAGGAGGAGGAGGAGGACGAGAAGAAGAAGAAGACGCGCGTGAAGGACGCGCGATGGCGGCGCCGCGCGTTCGGCGTCGCCCTCAGTCGCGCGGGCCGAGGCGTCGACGGCGGCGCCGCGCGTCTCGCGGCTCGACTCGCGCACCTCTGGTCAAAACGTGGAACCGTGCGCATGAGCGAGGAGGCGTCCGCGGCGCTGTTCGCGGCGCTATGTCAGGGATTGGGACTGTCGTGTCGATTGGTGTCGTCGTTGGAACCGACGCCGATTCGCGCGAGCGCGGCGAAACTCGAATCCATCGGGGCGTTGCGTTCGTCCAAGGTACCCTCTGTCGACGCTGACGTGCGAGACGCGGGCGACTACGCGCGGCACTGGTGCGAAGTGCTCTGCGCGAGACGCGAGGAGAACGGCGAGACCATTCCGCGATGGGTGTGCGCGGCGCCGACGACGCGCGGCTCGTGCGACTCCCCGGAGATTATATTCGGGAACCGAAAACGCACGACCACGGCGGACGCATCCTCGTCGATGCCGTACGTCGTCGCGTTTTACCACGATCTCGGCGCGAGAGACGTCACGCGCAAGTACGCGCTCGCGTTCTCGCAGGCGTTGCATCATCGAACGCCGGATTGGAAGTGGTGGGAAAAAATTACGACATTCGCCGAGCGCGCGCATCGAGACGCCGTGGCGAGAGATTGCGCGCCGGAGATGCGAACGCTGCTAGAGCGTGCCGACGCGGCGGAGATGTTCGAGATGGACGCGAGGAGTTCGAGAGAGCGCGTGCCGAGCACGATGACGGAGATTAAGAATCATCCACTCTGGGTGGTGGAACGTTTTTTAACGCGTTCGCAGTGCGTGCATCCGAGACATCCCGTCAAGGGTCTCATCGCCGGTGAACCCGTGTTCCCGCGATCGTGCGTGAAAGAATTGAAGAGTGCCGAGCGGTGGAAGAGCGAGTGTCGACGACGGGTGATGGACGCGTCGTTGAGCGCCCCCGTGCGTGCCATTCACAGTCGCGCGTCGCAGGCGCGCGTGCGAGGATTGGCGCGCGCGCGCGAGGGATGGCTGATGACCCAGGCCGAGGGATCGAAGGAGCGATTAGAGAACGAGGAGTGGCGATTGACCATGTTCGCGCGGGAAGATTGTCCCGAGGATCCGCAGAGTGTCCCGGGAGATATCGCGTTGTACGGCGAATGGCAGACGGAGCCGTGGACGCCGCCCGCCGCCGTCGGCGGTCTCGTGCCCAAGAATGATTACGGGAACGTGGATCTGTACGGGAACGCGTTACCGCCGCCCGGCACCGTGCACGTCAATCTCCCGCGCGTGTCCAAGACGGCGAAATCGATGCACATCGATTACGCGCCCGCGCTCGTGGGGTTTGAATACAAGGCGGGCGGAAAGACGCTCCCCGTTTTCAACGGCGTCGTCGTGTGCGAAGAATTCAAAGACGCGCTGTTGCGCAAACACGAAGAGCTCGAGGAGGCGCGACGTCTCGCTCTCGAGGCAAAGGCATTTCGAGACGCCTGTCTTCGATGGCGTCTTCTCCTCGGCGCGATTTGGACGCGCGCGCGTCTTCGCGAGGAATTCCAAGACGGCGCCGTCGACGACGAAGATCACACCGCTCGTCGTCTCGCCGCCGCCAAGGCCATGAACGACGCCTCGACCGACGAACTCCGAATAGTCCCGACGACCGCGATCGAACCCATGACCCTCGGCGCGGACGCGTACGTCGAGGAATTGTAAAATACCCCGCCGTCGCGGAGGCGCGCGCTTTTTCGCTTTTTCATCCCCGGGACATCACTCGGCGATGCTCGCGAGTCGACGCAACGCCCGCGGCGCGTCCGACCCTCTGCGCCTCACGTGCGCGTGCGACAACAAAGGCGTCGTCGTCCTCTTCTACAAATACGTCCAGATCGACTCTCCCGCGAGCGTCGTCGCCCGCATCGTCGAGTTTGGTGAATCGATAGCCAAAGGCGCCGTCACCGGGAAAATACGCGTCGCGCGCGAGGGCATCAACGCCACCGCCGCGGCGGACGATGAGAAAACCATGTTGTTGTTCACCTCATTCATCGAGTCCATCGACGAGCTCAAACTGCGCGAACGCGGCGGTGGGGTGGATTATAAACCCGAACCTGGGTGTCGACACGCGTTTCCGACGCTGAGCGCGCGCGTCGTGGAGGAGTTGTGTCCGTTCGGTGAGCGCGAGTTATCGACGTCGGAGACGTGCGGTGGGGACGTGCAGAGCGTGAGTCCGCGCGCGTGGCACGAGGCGTTGATGACGAGACGCGAGGAGGAGATGTCGGTGATCGACGCGCGGAATTTTTATGAGAGTCGCGTCGGCGCGTTTGGCGGGAGCGTTTTGGCTCCCATTCGACGGTTTTCGCAGCTCAAGGAGTGGCTCGAGCGCGACGGCGTCGTGGACGCGCACGTCGCCGGGAAAGATGTGTACATTTATTGCACCGGGGGCGTGCGGTGTGAAAAAGTGGCGACGTATCTCGCGACGCGTTTGGATGAGAAATCCAAACCGAAAAGCGTACGGAAACTCGCGGGCGGCGTCGTGGCGTACGCGAAAGAGTTTGACGCGAAGGAATCGTTGTTCAAGGGATCGAATTTCGTCTTCGACGCGCGTGGGTCCGTGCCCGTCGGTCCCGAAAACGAGTTACCGGAGACGTCGTGGTGCGATGGGTGTCGCGCGCCGTCTGGACGATTGTCCAAGTGCGTCGGCGTTCGATGTCACGTCGTCTTGATCGCGTGCGACGCGTGCGGTGACACCGTGTACTGCTGCGAGGGCTGTCGCGAACAGACGGTGAAGAGCCGAGGCGTGGAAAAGTTTAAGCGACGACCGTGCGAGTGCGATTGTTTCGAGAGTCGCGAGCGTCGGTGCGCGGCGCCGAGCGTCGACGTCGGCGCGTCTCTCGGCGGCGCGCGCAAACGTTCCGCCAACGCGTAGAGTGTGTATTAGTTTCTAGCTAGGTGTAGACAATAGTGTGTGTGTCATTAATTACACGGCGACGACGGGACTCGTGATCACGGTGCCGACGCCGGAATCCGTGAGAATTTCGAGCAACAGGCTGTGCTTGGCTCTGCCGTCGATGATGTGCGCGCTCTTGACCCCGTTCGTGATGCTGTTCATGCAGCACTCCACCTTGGGAATCATACCACCTGCGATGACACCGTCCGAGATGGCCTTTTCGGTCTCATCCATGGTTAATTCGCGAATGAGCGTGTTCGGATCGTCCTTGTCGGTGCACACGCCCGGGACATCCGTCATGAGGATGAGCTTTTCGGCGCCGAGCTTGGCAGCGATGGCGCCCGCCGCGGTGTCCGCGTTCACGTTCAGCGCCTGACCTCGCGCGTCCATGGCGACGGTGGCGACGACGGGAATGTACCCGACGCTCACGAGTTCACGAATTAAAGAGGTATTCACTTGCGTCACGTCGCCGACGAATCCGAGCTCTTCGCTCTTCACCTGCCCGCGCAATAAATTCCCATCCTTACCACAAATCCCCACAGCCTTCCCGCCCGCGCACGAGATGAGACTGACGATGCTCTTATTCACCTTACCGGTGAGCACTTGCTCCACCACCTCCATCGTCGCCGCGTCCGTCACGCGCAATCCGTTCAAAAATTTAGGCTCGATGCCAACCTTGTCCAACATCGCGTTGATCTCCGGCCCTCCGCCGTGCACCAACACCGGTCGAATCCCGACCGTCGACAACAACACCACGTCACGTATCACCGCCGCTTTCAATTCCTCGCTCTTCATCGCCGCTCCACCGTATTTCACGACCACCGTCTGTCCCGCGAACCGCTGCAGATACGGCAACGCCTCGGAGAGCACCTTGACGCGCGTGCGATTCTCTTCCTCCTCCTCCGCGCTCACCACCACCGCCTTTCGCGCGATGCTCGCACCCTTCGCGCGAAACAAACGGCCCGCGTGCGTCTTCTCGTCAGTCTCCGCGCGTCTCGCGTCTCCTCGCGTCTCCTCGCGTCTCAAGATGGGCGCCAAAGTCGAGGGAAAACCTCGACCGACGCACCCGCACCGATCGCGCGAGACGTCCTCGCGCGCTTCCGCGTCCCGCCGCGCGCGTCGCCGACATCGTCACCGACGTCATCGTCGTCGCGCGCGTCGTCATCGAGCGTCCCGGACGACGTCGAGCGACGATGAGTGACGCGCGCCCATCGTGGGCTGGAAAACGCGTCGCGCGCGCGAATGGGCAGGGATCGGCCGCGTCCGCTTCCGGTGCGTGATCTCGACGCGTACGTCGCGGGATTGACGACGGAGGTCGCGTCGAGGGATTCGCGAGCGGCGAGCGCGAGTGGAGGCGATGGGAAGGCGCCGCGCGTGGCGCGGTGGATGGGGAATGAAAAAGTGCTCCTGCTGACGTTTCCGGACGCGGCGACGCAGCGTCGCGCGCTGGGACGGGCGTCCATGTACCTGGAGGATCCCGAACATCGCGGTCGCGTCGCGAAGGCGCTGCCCGCGGGGGCGAGGGGGGGGGTGGCGAATTACAGTGGACACAACGCGCGGGTGCGCGAGTTGGTGGCGTTTTATAACGACGCGCGAGGGGACGACGGACGCGGGGTGTGGGAGGACGAACGAGCGATGATGGAGGCGTTGGTGGACGCCGGAGTGGTTCGTAAGGAAAAGTGTGGACGCGTGTCGGTGTCGGCGGAGTGGTCGAGAGGGCGAGGGCGGGACGAGTGGGGGGACGGCGAGCCGTCGACGACGAGGAGAGACGTCGTCCCGGAGGCGTGTGTCATCGCCGTGTGCGCGAGCGGGGACGCGAGAGAGGTACAAGACGCGCTGTTACACGAGGCGATGCACGGTCTGTGGTACGCGAGGGACGATTTTGCGAGATGGTGTTACGATTTTTATCTCGGCGACGCGCTCGACGACGCCGAACGCGCCGCGTGGGTAGAATTCCTTCGCGAACTTCGCTACGACGTCTCCGTGGAGGAGATCGTCGTGAACGAGTTTCAGGCGTACATGGCCACCGAGCGCGTTCTCTTCGGCCCGGACGCGTCCGCCGGGAAATCCTCCTCGTCCAAGAAATCATCCGGCGGACGACGGCGCGCCGTCGACGCGCTCGCCGAGACGCAACGTAAATTTTGCGCCGCCGCGCGCGACGTCATCGTCGATCCCCCTCGATGCGGCAATCTCACCGTCGTCTGGGTCTCCTCGTGATCGATCGAGCGTCGAAAACAGCGAGCGATGAAGGAAGAGCGTTCGTTGAAGAATGAAAGAATTTGAATACATAAACACCGTAGTAGAACAGTTTCCGCGGCGCTCGAAGACGCGCCCCAACCTCCACACGACTCGACTCGACTCGACGCGCATCACCGATCAACACGCCGCCGCTTTCGTCATCATCCCCGTCCCCCAACTCGGTCGACTCGTCATCCCTCCCACCTGTCTCCTCCGCGTCTCCGCCTCGCGTCTCGCCGCGCCCGCCCCCCTCTCGCGCGCCTCCGCCTCCTCCTCCTCCCCGTCCCCCTCCTCCCCCGTCGTCATCTCTCGCGTCCCATCGACGCTTCGACGAGACATCCACCCCCCATTCATCCTCGTCTCCACCCGTTCTCCATCGCTCTCCTCGCAGTGCGCGTACGCGTACGCGTCCACTCGAAACTTTTTGGGCGGGACGAACCCTCGCAGTCCCCACGTCGTCGCGCGTTCGTCCCGCGTCCCTCGCACGAACGTCCCCATCGGCGACTCGTTATACGACGACGCGTAATACGATTCCGGTCGTCGCTCCGTCTCCTCGTTCCCTCGTCGTCGCGGTCGTCGCGTCGTCGTCGTCGTCGTCGTTCCCATCTCCACGTCCCCCGTCATCTTTTTATCCACCCTCGGAATGAATGAATGAATGAATGAATGAATGCGTGGGCACGCACGACGCGTTCGATGTCTCTCCTCGATCGACCGTCGCACGAACGACGAGAACGGTGTTTTCGCACAGAGTTCCCTCTCGACCGACCGCGCGTCGACGTGTGCGCGATCGAACGCGTCATCCGCATTCGTCCCAGCCTCCACGTCAGCGCGCGGGCGGGCGGTCGGTCGGTCGCGAGGGGACGCGTGGACGCGATGCGTGGACACGGACACACGGTACGTAGTGTAAACGCAAAATCTCCCATGCGTATACACGGATGTGTATACCACCAGAGACCACCATACTGAAGGTGTCTCTGATGCGATCGATGCCGTGTAGGTGGAGACGCGCGAGACGTGACGTCGACGCGAACGCGCGCGTGGCGCTTTGCCTCGTACTCTCGATCGAGACGGATCGATGTGGTGCGCGCGCGGTGACGCGACGATAAAAAACGACGGGACCGGTCGGTCGCCTCGTACTCTCGATCGAGACGATCGATGTGGTGCGCGCGCGGTGACGCGACGATAAAAAAAGCGACGGGACCGGTCGGTCGTGGATGGATAGGGACGGACGCGCGGGCGCGGGAGAGCGGGGGGGAGAGCGCGACGCGGGAGGGCGCGCGCGGGAGCGCGGGGCGTCGATCGCGTTCGTTCGGTCGTTCGGTCGGTGTCGTTCGGTGTCGTGTTCGTGTTCGTCATCGTCGGGGAGACATCACGTGACATCACATCGACTCGTGACGATGACGACGACGCTGACGAACACGACGACGACGACGACGACGCGCGCGATGGATCGGCGAACGTCGTCGCGACGAGCGTCGACGAGCGGGAGGGACGACCGTTCTCGCGCGCGCGGGGAATCGCGGGCGACGCGCGGAGGAGGGAAGGACTCGGAGGCGCGGCGCGGGACGCGGACGCGCGCGTGGGACGGGGACGGCGCGGCGGCGGCGGGCGTCGCGCGCGCGGCGCACCTGTGCGCGCGCGAGTGCGCGGAGCACCACGGGGGGGTGGGGCACGCGTTGGATTTTATAGGGGACGCGACGGCGAGATCGTTCGAGGCGTTGAGACCGCGGATCGATGCGGAGAGCGGGGTGACGCCGCTGAGTTTCGTCAAGCGCGGCGTGTCCTTGGCGCAGGACGCCATGGGATTGGTCAACGGGGATAGGCCGGAGGAGACGTTACCGACGGGTGAGGTGGTGCGCGCGCTGGAGGATCCGGCGTTATTCGTTGAATCCATCGCGGATACCATCTCTCGCGAGGCTGAGGCGGGGGCGGTCATCGACGATCAAGAGTGGACCAAGGTTTTGAAATCCGTCGACGTCGACGTCGGGTTATTGCTCGCCTCGGTCGTCGTCATCGTGCCGTTATTCAGCAGATTAAAGCTGAGTCCGGTGCTCGGGTTTTTAGGCATCGGACTCGCGCTCAATCGCGCGGGATTATTCATCGAAAACCAAGAGGTGGATCAGTTTTGTGAACTCGGGATTCAATTTCTGTTATTCGAGATGGGGTTGGAGTTGTCGTCGAAAAAGTTGAGCTCGTTGGCGAAATACGCCTTTGGACTCGGACTCACGCAGGTGTTGTTGGTGAATTTAGTCTTCGCCGCCGCGCTGTTGCCCGCCGGGGACGCGCTCGGGACCAAGGTTTTGGAATTCGTGCAACCGGGGCACGACGAATTGTTGCAGGTGTCGTCGGCGCTCGAAGCCGTCGTCATCGGATTCGCACTGTCGCTCTCGTCCTCGGCGTTCGGCTTACAGCTCTTGGCGGATCGGAAGATGTTGACGACGAAATTCGGGACGGCGAGTTTAGGTTTACTGCTGTTTCAAGATTTAGCCGTCGTGCCGTTCATCATCTTGTTGCCCGTGTTGCAGACGCTGCGCGCGGGCGCGAGCGACGGCGTCGACGTCCCCATGCTCGCCGCGGGCGGGGCGACGTCGTTTCTCGATCTCGGCGCGCTCGCATTCGGTGGGCGACAGATCGCATTGCTCGGGTTTCGCGCGATTTGCAAAGAGAACTGCACCAACGACGTCTTCGTCGCCATGTCGCTCTTGGTGCTCTTCGGGTTTAGTTTCGCGTCGAGCGCCATCGGGTTTTCCGATTCTCTCGGCGCCTTTCTCGCCGGGATCATTCTCGCCGATACCCCGTATTCGCACACCATCATTCGAGAGTTACAGGCGTTCAAGGGGTTATTCTTATCCCTCTTCTTCGTCACCATCGGCACGACGATCGATTTACCTCTCTTCATCGAGTTGTGGCCCATCGCCCTCTTGATGACCGTCACGCTCATGGCGAGCAAGACGGCGGTGATCACCGCGCTCGGACCCGCGGTGGGATTGACGTGGCGCGAAGCGCTCGTCGCGGGCGCGTTTTTGTGTCAAGGGGGAGAGTTCGCCTTCGTAATCTTCGGTCAAGCGACGTCGGGATCGACCGGGTCTTTGTTTCCCATGGGATTGGACGAGTTGCTCGTCATCGTCGTCATCTTGTCCATGGCGCTCACGCCGCTCGCCGTCGACGCGGCGTTGAAGATTGTCGGACCGGATTTCATGACGGAAAATTTCGATGCGGAAGACGAAGACGCGATCGACGTCGCAGTGCAGTTCGAGGGGGACATGCAGGCGCTGGACATCGCGTCGATGAGTAGAGATTCCTTGGGAGCCACCGTCGACGAGTCCACCGTCGACGTCGAGTGAGACGTGCTACCTAGGATTAACATACAACCTTGTGTATAATACAACGAGTGGTCACAATTAATTTAATGTAACGCGACGCGCTCACTCGCAGTGCGCGTCGTCCGAGCGATCCATGCTCGAATTCGTCGCCGTGTACTCGAGCGTGGTGTTTTCGAGCGACGCCTCCATCTCGGCGATCTCCCGCTCCAATTTCATCATCTCCTCGGGATTCAAATTCCCAATCTCGCTCGACGACGCGTCGTCGGACGCTTCGTCGTACTCCTCGGTATCGCTCGACGCGCCGCGCACAAAGGCGTGCAAGTCGCCGTTTTCTCTCGCTAAGCGCGCGTTTTCTCTCGTCAGCGTCGCCTTTTCGCGCATCAACGATTCCACCTGCGCGCGAAGCTGCTCCACGAGCGCTCGCGTCTCGTCGTCGTCCCCTCTCGATTTCCTCTCTCGCGCCGCCTGTCGTCGCTGAATGGCCAAGTTTTGTCGTTTCAAATCGTCGACGACGCCGTCGCGGCGACGAATCTCGGCGTCCGCATCCGCCAGACGTCGACGCAACGTCTCAATCTCTCTCGCATCGCTCACCGTCGTCGTCGCCCCGGACGCGGGCGTGGATTCAAAACGCATCGCTCTCGGCGTGACGACGCCCTCTCTCCCCCTCGGCGTCTTCAACCACGAATCACCGTCGCCGTCGTCCTCCTTTTTCGCGCGTCCCGCCGAATCAAACGCGTCCCCTAAATAATAACTCGCTCCTCGACTCAACGCTCTCACCGCCGCCGACGTCGCCCCGATCGAACCCACGATCACCGCATCGATCGCGTCGTCCATCACCTTCATCGCCGATTCCGCGTCCACCGTCGTCGCCGTCGTTCGAAGACTTCGCGCGCCGCGCTCGCGTTTACTCGGCGTCCCCTCGGCGTCGTCGTCATCATCTCGACGCTCCCTTCGACCGTTCCCGTACGCGCTGTCCGGATCCCGTCCTCCCCGCGCGCGCACCGCGGGTTTACCGTTCGCACCCGTCCGAGTCTCTCTCGAGAACCAATCCTCGTCGTCGTCGTCGCGCGCGTCGAGACGGCTCGGTCGAGGCGTTCGTTCGTTCCCCTTCGCGACGACGCGTTCGGTCGCCCCGCGCGCGCGAGGGAGTCTCGCGCGAGACGCGTCGACGGGCATGCGAGGTGAAATTCGTTCGGTCGATCGGTCGCGCGCGCGCGCGAGGACGGAGGCGACGTCGACGGAGACGCGCGCGTCGACGAGTGATGGATGGCGTCGCGCGCGGGTGTGGATCCGTGTCGTGACTCGTGACGAGTCGTGACTCGTGCGGGTATCGATCGATGATGACGCCGACGGGCTCTCGCGCGCGTTCGAGCGCGCGCGCGCGCGAGAGCGCCGCGAATGACCGTGGGGAATTTTCAAGCGTCGGGCGCGCGCGAGAGTCTCGCGAGAGTCTCGCGAGGGGCGCGCGAGAGAGGCGTGTGATGAATGATGACGATTCGGATTCCCGAGGGTCGAGGGTGGGCACGACGGAGACGCCGAACGTCACACGGGCGCGCGCGATGACGACGACGGGGACGTTCCTGCGCGCGCTGGCGCTCCTGGCGAATCTCGTGAGGCGAGCGCAGAGCGCGCGGGCGCCTCCCGCGGACGCGCTCGCGCCGCTGGCCGTGCGCGCGACGGGGGGAGACGCGGCGGAGGCGCGCGTGCGCGCGTGCAGACGCGCGTGCGCGAGCGAGGCGTTCGCGCCGACGTGCGCGCGAACGATCGGGACTTTCGCGAACGCGTGTTGGGCGAACTGTGCGTTCGCGAAAGGGTTGTTCGGGGTCACCGGACGGGCGAATGAGGTACTGGCGAGCGGGGAGTGCGACGACGACGGCGAGACGCGGTTTCGAAATCCCGATTACGCGTGCGCGAGCGCGTGCGTGGCGTTGTACGCGCCGGTGTGCGGAGAGAATGGGATCACGTACGCGAATGAGTGTTTGGCGTTGTGTTCGAACGTGCGCTCGATCGACGGGGCGTGTTACGAGGGACGGTGGTGATACAATTTCTTTCTTTCGCTCGAATTCATTCCTCGGAGGCGCGAAACCGCCACGTCTTGATCGTGCCGTCGTCCGAGGCGGAGATGAGCAGGGACGAATCGTGCGGCGACCACTCGACGTGATTGACGTCGTCGTCGTGCGCGTTTTCCGCGCGCGCTATCTGGCGCCACTCGCCGTCGACTTCGCCGTATATTCTGATGGAATTATCGCCCCCGCCCGCGGCGACGAGCCCATTCTTCCCCCACGAACAACTCAACACCGCTCGATCGTGTCCGCACGCGAACTTGGTCCCGTACTCGAGCTCGGTGTTACAAAATCCCACTCCGTTCCACACGATCAACGCGCCGTCGCCACCGCACGTGACGCACCGCGTGCCCACGCGTCCGTCGTCTCGCGCCCTCGGCTCGAAACTCGCGCACCACACCGTTCCCTCGTGTCCGTCGCCACCCTTCCCGTCCTCCCCTCCGAGCACGCGCACGCACGACCAATCGTCACCGTCCATGTCCTCTTTCCAAATTCGCACGCTCTCGTCGTAACTCACGCTCACGAGGACGTCCTCCGTGGGATGCCACGTCACGCGTTTGACGTCGCCGCCGTGTCCGTAGAGCGCCGCCACGCACTCAAAGTCATCGTCCCCGTGCGATTCCCAGATCCACACCGTTCGATCCCGTCCACACGTCGCCAACAATGATCCCGAAGGCGACCACGCGCACGATTTCACCTCGCTCTCGTGTCCCTCGACGCAACACGCGCGTCGCCACCGCTCGTCGTCCGTCGCCTCGACGCCGTCCCCGTCCCCGTCTCGTCCATCCGACGCCTCGCGCGCGTGTCTCGCGTACACGAACCCGGTGCCGTCGAAAGAGGCGGTCGCGAGCGCGCGTCCGCACGGAGACACCGCGCAGTGACGCACGGCGCGGTCGTGCGGCGCCAAGCGCTCGACGCATCGAAACCGACCGTCCCGCCCGCGCCTCAATCTCGACGCGTACCCGTCCGCCCCGCACGCAAAGGCGACGTCCGCGCGCGTTGGATCGAACACCACCGCCCACATCGCCTCTTTCCGCGCGAAAGGGGTGTCTTCGCGCTCGAGTCGCGCCATGGCGAGACGACGCGCGCGATGTGGCGTTCGGGCGGCATTCGCCGACGCGACGCCGCACTCGCCGACGCGACGCGACGCGACGCCGAACGACGCCGAGACGAACGCGTTCGACGCCGACCGAACCGCGCGCGCGCGACGAGGGCGAGGGAGCGCTCGCGAGGGAGAGACGGCGCGCGAGAGACGACGCGGTCGGTGGTGATTTTCAAATGAGCTCGAAAGATTCAGACGCGCCGGACGCGCCGATGGCGACGGAAGAGGCCGCGCCGGCGCTCGGTGTTCGCGTGCGAGAACTTCGTGCGTCGTTCGCGGGCGCGCTGAGGGCGTGCGTGGAGCTTCCCACGGCGCAGGTGCGTCGAGCTCGAACGACTCGAGACTTTGGCTGGTTCCCCCGCGAGACGACGGCGGCGGGAAGACGAGCGAGAGACGCGCGCGATGAGAGCGACGACGGGCGCGAGAGAGACGAATGATGACTGACGATGTGCGTTCGTCGATGTAGGAATTTATTCGAGCGTTTCCGGGATTGAATCCGACGCACCACGAACCTTTGTACGACTTGTACGCGGATCTTTTGAAATCCATCGAGGAGCGCGCCGAGCGAGAGTTTGATGATATTTGCGTCGAGGAGGCAATCGAGGCGAGATTGAACGCCATCGATGCGCTGTGCGCGGAGAGAGGGGTGATCGATCTCGACGTCGCGGCGAACGCGTCGCGGGTGGTGCACTCGGGGAAGTCGCCGGACGAGGTAGCGAGGAACACGCGCGCCGAGGCCAAGCGGAAAGAGGCTGAGACGTTGCGAGAGGAAGCGGCGACGATCGAACTCGAGGCGCAGGAAAAGATTGCAGAGTTAGAGTCCAAGCGTGAGGCGGTGCGAACGGCGGCGAACAGTTTGAAGACGGGGACGCAAGGCGGCGACGTGGTGCACGAAGCCTCCATGCAGTGGTCGGCGCGCGCGCCGGTGAAATCGAGCACGTGAGACGCGAGCGCGAGCGCGCGAGTCGCACCTAGTACGGCTTTGTATTAATACACACGATCGATCGATCGATCGATCAGTTGCTATATTCATCAGTTTTCTCTCATAGTTTCGCATCTTCTTTCGGCACGTCTCGAAAGTAATCCGAGACGGGACGCTTGGGCATCCACCCTTCCGGCGGCGGCACTCCCGTCTTGCGCACCAACACCGCCTCCACGCCTCGACGAAAATCTTCCGCGAGGATGAATTTCCCGATCAACGCGTTATCTATCGCCAACACCCAATCCAACGATTTCCCTCGCGCCCGACGCATGAGCTCGAGCGACACCTCGAGACTCGTTGGCGACGATTTCGCCACGCTCGCCACCGCCTCGACGAAAAACGCGCGTTCATCCTCGCTCGTCGCGCGCTCGATCCTCGCCTTCATCTCCACCATGATATCATCCAGGGACATCGAATCGTCGCCGAACACCTCCTCCACCGCCTCTCGTCCGCGCGCGCTCGTCAAATACCTCCCCGCGGGGTCCGAGGCGGCGTCGCTCGCCGTCGGCGCTCCCTCCTCGCCCGCCGCCGCGCGCGCCGCGACATCGCTCGCCCTCGCCCCCACCGGCAGCGCCTCCACCCGCGCCGCGACATCACGCTCCCACCTCTCCAACCGCACGTAGTGCGTCGCCAGTCCGATCGCCTTGCAAGCCGCGCCCCGCACGCGCGCCCCCGTGAGACTGAGATACGTCGCCGTCGCGTGCCCGCACAGCCCGTTTAAAAACCATCCCGCCCCGACGTCCGGATACAGCCCGATCGCGCACTCTGGCATCGCAAATACCGTGCGCTCCGTCGCCACGCGCACGTCGGCGTAACAACTCAACCCGGCACCGCCGCCCATGACGACGCCGTTCCACACCGCGCAGCTCGGTTTGCGAAGACGCGCGAGGCGTCCATTCAGCGCAAACTCTCGCGCGAAAAACGCGATCGCACGCGACGAGTCACCGCGTAAGAGCATCTCTCGAACCGCCCGAACGTCCCCGCCCGCACAAAACGCGCGTCCGGCGCCTCGTATGACGTACACGGCGACAGAATCATCGCGCTCGCCCGAATCGAGCGCGTCGTGGAAAAATTCAATGACGCCCGAATTGAGCGCGTTCAGCGCGCGAGGACGATCGACGGTGAGCGTGAGCGCACCACCGCGCTTTTCCGCGCGCGCGCCTCGGTCGTCTGACATCGCGCGCGCGCGCGAGGAGGCGACGAGTGACGACGAATATAAAAGGTCGTTGGAGGGGTGAAAAAAGTGAATTTTTCGGGACGCGGCGCGACGTCTCCGTCTCGTCGCGCGCGCGCGGTTCGACGTTCGTGGGCGTCGACGACGGCGTGGAGAGTTGATGTGACGCGCACGCGTCGTCGTCGATATCGTCATCTGCTATGGTACACGCGCGATGGCTAATGTCCGCGAGAGAAATCTCGGCGGTTGGTCGGGTCGGCGAATTTTCGCATCCACGACGGCGAGGCGCGCGGTCTTCGAAAGGCGCCGTCTTCGTCGTCGTCGTCGTCGTCGTCGTCGTCTTCGTCTTGATCGTCGTCTTCTTCGTCGAGCGGTGGAAGGAACCGATGAAGGCTCTGAGGAGATAAACCGGCGTCGCAACCGCCGGGATCGATGACGCGCGCGTTCGCCGGAAGCGTGTCCAAGACGGCGTCGACGTTCGCGCGTCTCGGTCTCGGCGCCGGGTCGGCCGACTCGACGTCGCTGTCGAAATCGAACGCATCCTCGCGCGCGGTGCGCGGTCGCGTTGGAGGACGACGCGGTCGATCGGATTCGGAGACCATCGTCTCGAGCGGGAGTTCGGCGGTGAGCGCGTCCGGAGGCGCCGCCGCCGGCGTGACGGATAACCTGAGTCGTTTATTTCTCGAAGCGTACGCGACTTTGGCGTGTAAATCCGTCACACACATAGTTTTACGCTTCTTTCTCGCGCCCGTGGACGTCTCGGACGCGGGAACCGGCGTCGCGTCGTCGTCTTCGTCGTCGTCGTCGCGCGGTCGCGCCGTGACGTCCGACTTGGACGACGAACGCTGCGGAGGATCAACCGTCTCGGGAGGATCGATCTCGGACGTCTCTCGCTCGTTCGCGCGCGGTCTTGGCGGCGACACAGCGAGCGATAACTCGGTCGGTTCCGTCTGCACGGCCATCTCGCTTCGAGGCGTCGGCGAGGCGACGGCGTTCGGCGACTCCGTTTGCGTGTGCGTGTGCTTCATCGGCGTCGTCTCCGTCTTCATCGGCGCAACGTCCTCGGTCGGCGCGTCTCGCGCGGGCGTCGTCGCCATCTCTTCCGGCGTCGTCGACGCGTCTTTTTCCTTCGCGCTCGGCGCGTAAATCCGCATCGGAAACTCATCCAAGCTCACGCGCACGTCGTCGTCTGAATCCGCCGCGCCCCCGGGTTTCGACAGACACGTCTTCGTCAGTTCGTACGGCCGCATCGCCACCTCCGCGAGCGCGATGATGGTCTTTGTCTTTTCGATCCTCGTCGGCGGTGGTCCCACCTCCTCCCCCAACACCGCGCTCGTCACCTCCATGAGCGCGCGCGCCTCCTCGACGTCGGGCGCGATGACGGCGAGCATTCGGCTCTTGGCGACGCGCTCTCTAAATTCCGGCATGATTTGTTTCTGCACGTACGGTTTCACGCACGTCGCGCACGCTCGAAGCGCGTCTTCGCTCGCCGCGAACGCGGGCTCGTCGAACCATCGCCTCGCCTCGCGTTCGATGACGTCGACGACGGCGTGCGTCGTCGCGCGCGCGGCGTACGCCACGGCGTCGACGCACTCGGCGGCGAACGCGTCGACGCCCTCGCGCGTGACGTCACCCACGACGTCGTCCGCGTCGTTCGAGTGGTACGCGCAGAATAAACCCTGCGTCAACGCCTTGATCTGCGTCGCGAGCTCAGCCTTGGATCGTCGCGCGCACTCCGTCCACAGACGCCGCGCCGCGTCGGGACGCGCGTACGCCTTTTTCAATCCCGACCCCAACGTAAACTTGGACAGACTCATCGCGATCAGCGCGCGCGTCATCGCGCGCTTCGGATCAGTCTCTTCCCCGCCGAGGTCCATGATGGTTCGTCGAACGAGGGATTCGAACGCCGTCTCGCCGCCTCGACCGTCGCCGTCCTCGGCGCGCGTCTCGGCGAGGAGCGCGTCGGACCATCGACGCGTCGAGGCGACGCACGCGTCTCGTAATCCACCCGTCGGCTTGGACGACGACGTCTCTTCGCACGGCGCGTCGAAGAGAACGTTCGAGAGGATATCGCTGAACGCGCGCGTCACTCGACAGATGAAGGCGCGGGCGTCGTCCGCCGAACGAATCTCGAGCGGCGACTCGCCGAGACGCGCCGCCTCGGCGAGACGTCGTCGCAAGACGTCCGCGCGCGTCGCCTCGATGGCGCGTTCGGCGAGCGGTTCGATCGAATCCTTGAGCGCGTCGGCGACGACGCCTCGACAAAAGGATAATGCCGTCTCGTACGCGCGGCGCTCGGCGTAGGCGCCGTTTACGCCGAGACAAAACTCTAATTCGTCGTGAAATCCTCGAAGAGAATCGTCAGAGCTCTCCGGAAGCGCGTTGAGCGGCTCGGCGGCGACGCAAAACGCGTGCAGTGCGTCGTGCGCGCGTCTCGTCGCGCGACGGATAAACTTTAACGTTCTCGCGCGTTTCAGTCGCGCGAGCTCGGCGTACAGCGCGCCGTGTCCGGTGACGGAATCGACGTCCGCCTCTTCGGGATCGAGGACTCGCGCCCACGACGATCTAAATTCTAAAAATTTCCACGCGACGCCGATGACGGCGCGCGCCGTCGGCGATATCTCTCGAACGCTACCGTTTTGATCCGTCAACATGCGCAAGAGCTCGGCGCGTCTTGTCGTCGCCAATTGCAGTGAATTCCCGTTGATGACGCGATCGACGGCCCATCGAATCTCCGCGTCTCGCGGTGGATTTTCACCCTCGAGCGACTCCAAACTCACCTCTCGTCCGAATTCTCGTCTGAGCGTCGCTCGCACGAGTCGAAGCGTCGTCTCCGTGCTTCCCCAGATTCGATCGCCCTGCACGGCGTTGATTATGCGTCGCGTCGCCGGACGAATCGTCAACTGTTGAAGAAATCCGCTCTTGTGCAGCGCGCGCTTGACGTCTCCCGTCACCTCGCGCGAATCCCCCAAACACACGACGCTGGACGCGTTTCGCAGAGCGGCGATGAGGTGTCGATCTCGCGCGGGGTCGGCGTCGCCCGCGCCGGGGGCGTCGATCAACGTCAACCCGCGCTTGGCGAGCGGCGCGGGAATGTCCACGCGCACCTCGCGTAAGAGTCCCCAACACGCCGACGGCACGTGCATCTGCGTCACGAGCGTGCGTTTCGTCGCTCGCAACGCGCGTAAAAACGTCTCTTCGTCCGTGTAATCCACCTCGCCGCCGCCTTCGGGGACGTATTCAAACGATACGCGTTTCCCCAGACGCGCGACGTACTCGGCGGGGATGGCGACGTCTTCGGCGGCGACAGAGGCGAGAGACGCGATGTTTGGATTGATGCCGACCATCGCGCACGCCACTCGAAGGACGGAGGGTAATCCGTACACATCATCTTGGTCGACGTCGCCCTCTTTCGAGGAATCTTTTAAATCTAAGAGCGTCACTTCGCGCACGCCGCGCGCCTCGGCTGCTCGCGCGACGAACGCCTCGGCGTAGACGCTCAATTTGTCTCGTAATCTCTCCGCCTCTCTCGCCGCGTCGCTCGCGTAATCCAACGCGTGCACGTGCCTCTTCACGACATCTTCGCTAAAATACACCAACGTCACCCTGAACGCGTCCGACGTGCTCACGGAACACGCCACCGAGGTGGTATCCATGAGATCGCCCTCGGGGAGTAAAAACGGCGCGTCCGCGTGAATCTTCAAAAGATTATCCACCGGCACCGGCGGCGGATCGAACGGTTTCTCTCGAACAGATATCTCATAATTCTTCATCGCCTCCTCGTACGTCGCTCGCTTTCGCGCCTCGGCCTCTTTTTTCGCATTCTCCCTCGTGCGTTCGTCGTGAAACTCCTTGTACAAGACGTAACTCGGTTTCACCTTTTGCCCACCCTTTTTATTCGTCCTCTTCGACGCCTCCTTCAATTTCTTCTTCCGGATCGCGTCCGCGTCGGAAAACTTGGCCGCATCCCCTCGTATCGCCTGTCCGCGCATGTGTCGAGGGATGTACACCTCCCCGCTCGTCCGCGCGTCCATCGGCGGCGGCGGCGCGAAGGCGCGCGCGTCCTCCTCCAACGCCGTCCCGCCCTGCCCGTCGCCGTCCTCCACCGCTCGCAGATGATCCGCCGCCTCCTCCTCCGCGCGTTCATCGTGTGCGACGACGCTCGAGACGGTCAACGATTCCGCCGGCCATCGAGTCGTCATCCTTTCCTCCTCTCGTGCGCTCGGCGGCGGCGCGTCCCTCGAAGCGAGCTCGCGCAACAGTTGGTTCAACACGTGACTCTTCCCGACCCCAGATCGTCCGAGCGCCACCACGCGCATCGGGGCGCGAGACACGACTTGAAATTCCGCCATCCCACGCTCCGTTTCCTCGATCATACCGCGTCGCGCGCTCAGAGGTACCGAATACGTCGCGCCGCCGCCGCCGCC
>MDTD01020820.1_pt1 | contig 37309 bp, 28 predicted proteins | sample 811221 | NCBI WGS metagenome assembly MDTD01 (sample SAMN05326646, study PRJNA326480) | marine metagenome | isolation source: seawater | place: Pacific Ocean: South West | collected 2011
CAGGAACAGGCGCGGGCGGGGCTGCTGGGGGGGCTGGGGGTTGCATTTCTTATCCTCCTTGTTTCAATTTCCCCAACGACGGATTTGCGGGATCAATTCCCTCAGTTCATCGTTGGAGTAGACACGGTTCGAACTCACCAGTTCGACCAATCGGGGTTCGCGGATCATCTGCATGACTTCCGCAGGGGACTTGCGCGCAAACTCTTCGCGCGTCAGGTCGTTGAAGTTGCGAACCTTGGTGAGGAAGGCCTCACGGGTCCGCCGTTGGTATTGGGAGGGGTCCAATTTTGTCGGACGCTCCCTGAATCGGGTCAAGTCAAAGACGTGACGCCAGTTTTCTTTCTCTGGCACCACCATGATGGCGATGGCCAAGAGCGCAAAGAGGTTGAGGATGATGAGCCACTTGAGCACACCGTCGCTGGTCAAGAGAACGATGGCGCCCATGGCTTCTGTGAAGGGCATGGAGAGGGAGCTCGAGACGTGTCGGCTTTCGTCAAATACGATGTTGAAGTTATCAGTTGTACGGGCGATGGTGGCCGATAGTTCGTCGTTGTCAAACTCCATCATGTCGTTGATCAAGGCGGTGAAGAAAGCCTCGTTGCCACGCCAAGTGGTGTCGCCAAGACCTTGATTCAAGCCTTCTGAATCGGTGTCCCAACACATGTGGCCAAACTGAATGTAAAGTTGAGAGTCGCATTGCTGCTTCCCGGTCTCCTCGGCGTAGTCCTGGTCCCAAAGATGGTTGGCCAAGACCGAGTGGTCCGAAACGAACACGATGCTGCCGGTGGCGCTGATTTCACCGATGTCGCCTCCCAAACTGAGCGAGCGCTGGTCGAGCACGGTTTGGTCGGGGTAATCAATTCGAATGATCAAGCCGGTTTCACCCTCACCAAGGGTTGGATTGGATTCGCCCTTACCAGCGTCGATTTCAGCGGAGGTGGAGGCGGAGGCGAGGACGTGGACGTTTCGGCCTTCATCGGCTTGCTCATCCAACACCTGAATGGCGGTTGGTCGGTGGAAAAGCACCGGCATTCTGCAGTTCTGGACGTTCTCCTGCTTCACGTCGTCTTCCGAGCACGGAACGGCCTTTTCATCGCCCATGGTGCTCACATCACGGGTGACGCTGGCGACCGACCAGAGTTTCTTGGTGTCGGGGGTGATTCGGTCGCCGTTGTCGTTGGTGACCTCGTAATATCGTCCGGTGGCGATATCATCACGTACGGGAGCGTCAAAGTATTTCACGCCGAACTCCTCTGCGACGAGTTGGGCGTTGGTTGAGTTTGATGCCAAGATGACCTTTCCTGCACGTTCGGTGACGAAGTCGTGGATGGCAGCGGCTTCGGCTGCATCAAAGGGTTTCTCGGGGGCAGCGATGACCAACAGGGTGCGGTGTGGGTTTTGCCAATCGTTGACAAGCATGGGCGTGGACATCGTGTTGGCCACAGTGAAATCCTCCAAGCTGTCCCGCATGAAGGTCAACTGCTGTTCCTCGTATTCTGAACCGTTCTCATAGGGTGAGAAAACGGTGGTCTTGCCGGCTGAAACGATGGCAATGACGGCCGTGGAAAGAACGACCGAAACCAGCAAGCCAATCATGAGCCATGCTTCAAGGCTCAGACTGCTTTTTTCGGCTTCAGCCATTGTATCACCACGATTCCTGTGACATAATGCACAGATTTACAACCTTCGGAGACACATTCCACACATAATAGTTGCTCAGCGATGGGCAGGGACATCCCTTGATTTTTAAGACGCAGTCAACCGTATGACACTGCGTAAAAAGGCGCTAATTGACGAAAAATTACAGTTTTTGAGTTCTCCCTCAATTCAGACACGACGCCAGCGAGTGAGAAGAAGTGCCACCAGTGTGACCGTTAAAACATCGAATATGGAGACCCAGGGCAAGGAGGAGGAATCTGGAACAAGCGGTTGGTCTTCCTCATCCTCTTCTTCGTTGGTCGTTTCCGAGACTTCCGGCGCCACAACATCCACATTGATGGTGCTCGAACGCTGAGACTCGTCGCCTTCGGATTCCACCGCAATGGAAACCTCACAGGTCCGCTCTTGATGGCTGGTGCTGGCCTCCAAACGAAGCGTGAAGGCCACGGCGTTATCGCCGTTGGCATTGGTGACTTGGACCACCGTGTTCTCAAGTTGCTCCAAGCCCGTGACGCTGAGGTGAGGGCAACTTCGTACGGTGGCTTCGCCCATGGTGATGGCGTCCTGGGTGTTACCGAGGTTGCTGACCTCCAAGGTGAAGTCAACCCATGAACCGGAAAACAGGGTGTCGGTCGGTGCGATGAGGTTTGGAATCAACCGAAACATCCGGGGCACCGTGATGTCGGCCGATATCTCCTGAGAGCGCAGGGTTGAGTCGCCAACTTTTTCCTCGCCCGTCACGGTCAACTCAAGGCTTGAGGAGGGTGAAAACGCACGCACAGTTTGGGCGTCGACACCTGTGATGCTGATGGTGAAGGTGTCGTTCGTATTTCCTGCAACTTCAAGATTGTCGGGGCCGTCAAATGAGAACGGCCCGTCCTCGTCAAAATCATAAGACAAGGCCAAATTCAATGTGGCCGGGCCGTCGTTGGAGACGTAAACGACCAACTCGCCCGTCAAGTCCCAATCCTCTTCGAGGTCGACGACGTATTTCGGGTCAACATCGGTCACCCACCCCATCTCCCACGAGGGGCCTTGCATGTCTTGAGCCTGAACGGCAGGAAGTCCTATGAGAACCAGAAGGCTCAGCATAACTGCAACCTTTGCCCTCACATCTTCACCTCACTCAAGAATACCCAAGAGGGCTCGTTTGGTCAATGTCTTCACCATCGCTCGGCGGTAACGAGGTGGGAGCGCTGTGTTGTTGACCGGTTTCACCGATTTTTGAACGATTTTTGCCAGTGCGAGTGGATCAAGGTCGCCCGCTGCAAGGTGCTCTTCGACTTGTTCGGTGTGCAAGCGGGGAATGGATTCGAGCGCAGTGCTCGCCACCAGCAGGCTCGAGCCGTCGCCTGGCACCCATGATGCGGCCACACCAGCCTCTGGGAAATCCCACGAATCTCGAACCCTGAGTTTTTGATAGCACCCTTTCCGTTGAGCAGCCTCTTCTGGTAGCACGACCTTGAGAAGGAATTCACCCGTCTTCAGCACGTTTTTCTTCATGCCGTCCAATTCGTAGAAATCAACGAGTGGCATGGTGCGTTCACCCTCTGGACCGATGAGCACCACCGAGGCGTCAAGCACCATGAAATTGGGCGCCAAATCGCCTTGGTAGGTCGCTACGCAAAGGGTGTTCTGATTGGGGATGACCCGACAATCTGCGCCGGTTCCGCAGTCGGCTTTGTGACACCAATCGATGGAACGGCGCCAATCTTCGCTTTGGTTGTACCAGAAACACCGGGTGTCCAAGCAGAGGTTACCGCCCACGGTAGCGCTCTTGCGAATCAAGGAAGAGGCCACTTTTGAGGCGGCCTGCACCAGCAAGGGATGAACGTCATTCTCGGTGGTCAGCGAGGAAAGGGGCACCATGCAACCGAGTTCTCGTGAAGAGAGGGCGTGAGCCTCCTCAATACCGGCAAGTGATATCACGTGCGGCTTTGGATTGATGCGCCACTTGTAATTCGGAAGGACGTCCGTTCCGCCAGCGACCCAGTCAAAGACCTCATTCTTGGCCATGAGGGACGCAGCGAGTTCAACAGCTTCGTCAACCGTGGAAGGGTGATGGAGTTCGAACGGAGGCATCAGCATCAATCATCACCTCCCATGTGGCGCTGTTCTTTTTTGAGCCATGCACGACCTGCGAAGCCGAGTTCAGCCAACTGTTCGGGGAGGGGTTCATCCGCCTCCCGCCATCCGTCAACCTGCTCTGCCAAGGGGCGGTCAGGGTCGAAGCCGAACAAAACGCCGTTCACGTAGGCCGAGGTGTCTTCGCTTCGTTGTCGCAAACGGTCGCGCTCTCGGTGTTCATCGCTGCGAGCAACAAGGACGCTCTGAAGCGGCCCGTGCTTCAGCCGAGGTGGTTCAATGGCTTCAGCATCCTCAAGCCCGTTTTGTTTGACATGCTTCTCAATGCCTGCGTAGACCACGTCGGGCGTAAGCGGTAGGTTTCGAAGCCTGACACCGATGGCATCGTAGACGGCGTTCACCACTGCGGGCAAAATCGGAAGAAGGGGTCCTTCGCCGGCTTCCTTGGCACCGAACGGACCTTCGGGGTCACTTGATTCCACGATGATGGCTTCAACATGAGGCATTTCATGGACGCTGGGGATTTTGTATTCCAAGAGGTTCGCGTTTTGCAGATGACCTGTTCGCCCGTAGACCATCTTCTCGGTCAGCACCTGGCCAAGACCCATATGGCAAGAGCCGATGATCTGCCCCTTCACCGCCAACGGGTTGAGCGCTTTTCCACAATCGTGGGCGGCCCAAACATTGGTGCATGAAACCAGTCCCGTCTCAACGTCAACATCAACCTCTGCAACGTAAGCCGAGAAGGAATAAGCAGGCGCAAGGCCGGCTGCAGCACCTTTGTGCACGCCGCCCATCGGGGGCGAGCGGTAGGCGCCCCGGGCGATGAGCGCACCGGTATCGGCCTGGGCCTTGTGGAGCGCTTCAAGGTACGACACACCGATAGCAGGGTCGTGTTTGTAGTAGATGCGCCGGTCGTTGAGGACCAACACGTTCGGGTGATAGCCCAACATGTCCCAAGCGGCCTTGAGCAGTTGGTCGCGGATACCAATGGCGGCACGGATGGCGGCGTTGGCGTTCATGAAGGTGACACGACTTGAATAGGAACCGAGGTCAACTGGGCTCGTATCGCTCTCATGGCTGCGAACGTGAACCATTTCGATGGGCAAGGCCAACACCTCTGCCACCACTTGAGCCACGGCCGTGGTCGACCCTTGACCGATGTCAGCCGCACCGGTGTGAACGGTCACACCACCGTCCATGTCAACTTGGATGTGGACCGTGGCGTGTGGGAAATTCTTCGGGTCCCAATGAATGGGAAGGCCTGAGCCTGAAATGAAGAAACCGCAGCCGATACCGATGCCCTTCCCGAGAGGGAGTTGACGGAATTTCTTGTCCCACTGGGAGCCTTCACGAACCCGTTCAAGGGCTTCTCGCATACCGTTTGAGGTGATTCGGAAGCCGCTGATGGTGCGGCTATGGGGTGGGAGCAAGTTGGCCAAGCGCAAATCAATAGGATCGACGTTCATCGATTCAGCCATCTCGTCAAGACCGACCTCAACCGCACACCGAGTGTTGACAGCCCCGTGACCTCGCATGGCACCTGAAGCCGGTTTGTTCGTCCAAACGCGCGCCCCCGTGTAGTGGAAGGAGCCCAATTCGTAGGGTGCGGTGGCGAGTACACCGTTGTAGTACGACGTGACGTGGCCAAACGAAGCGAAGCCACCGCCGTCGATGAGGGCATCGATATCAAAGCCTGAGATACGTCCCGAATCATCGGCCGTCATCTTCACATCAATGTGGCTTGGATGGCGACCGCGGTTGATCCAGTAGACTTCCTCACGGTCAAAGGTGATGCGGACGGGTCGGCCCGCTTTGCGAGCCAACAGAGCAGCGCACATCTCGTGAGGGAAGGGGTCGGATTTTCCACCAAAGCCCCCACCCACGAAGGTGCGGATGACGTTGATTTGGTGCATGGGGACATCCAACACCGTCGAGAGCGCACGGTGAGTGTAATGCGGCACTTGTTGAGGCGTGTAGAGCTGAAGTCGTCCGTTCGGGTCCCAATGGGCCACCACGGCATGCGGTTCAGTGAACCCATGGTGAACGCCCATCATGGTCCAAGAGCCATGGGATGATGCATGCGGTGTTTTCACCAGCGAACGGTCGCCGAATTCCTGGAACACACGCTTTTGCACGTTGGTTCGAGCGAGGTGGTACTTTCCGCGCCAGTGAATGGGTTCGTCGTGGTCCTCAAGACCCTTCTTGGGGTCAAACACCGGTTCCAATTCCTCCCACTCAATGTCAAAGAGGGAAAGCGCTTCAATGGCGGTTGCCTCATCCACGGCGGCGACACAAGCGACCAAATCGCCCACGTGCCGAACCTTCTCAACCGCCATAGCGTGCTCGTCCTTGGTCACCGGAAGAACACCAAACCGATTGGGTGCATCTTGACCGGTGGAAACCGCAATGACACCGGGGAGGGCTTCAACACGGCTCGTGTCGATGGACTTGATTCGTGCATAGTGATGAGGTGAGCGAAGGATTTTGCCAATCAGTTCGCCCGGCAGGCGTACATCGTCGCCGTACCATGCCTGACCGGTCACTTTAGCATTTGAATCGACCAGCGGAATGGGCTTGCCCACCACGGTTCCGGTTCGGTCTCGGTCGTGAATGTGGTCGCCGGCTGGTTTGGGCTCTTTGCCACCCACCGTTTCTGGAATGAAGTCCAAATCCCTTGGACGCATTTGAGGCTCGCTTCCTCCCGAGCCGGGTGGAGGGAAGACTTGCTTTCCTGCGACTCGCTTGCCGTCTTTACGGACCTCTGATGAGGACGCGCCCGGTTGCTGACGATAACTTCCCATGATGATCACTTCGCATGGCCGGGCGGCATCGTGGGCTCCTCTGGACCGGAGGGGTGTGGGTCGGGATGGGGGTCGCTTGCAGGCGCAGGTGCGGCAACGTCCCCGCGGTGAATGGCAGCGGCGGCCTCGATGGAGTCGATGATTTGTTGATAACCAGTGCAACGGCAGAGATTGCCTTCAATCGCGCAGGCAATTTCCTCTCGGCTCGGGTTGTCGTTCTCGTTGAGCAAAGCCTGCGAGGCGACCAAGAAACCAGGTGTGCAAAAGCCGCACTGGGAACCACCGTGGGTGGCAAAACACGTTTGGATTGGAGCGAGATGTGCACCGTCTGAAAGACCCTCAACCGTGATGATATCGGCGCCCTGAACTTGTCCCGCAAGGGTGAGGCAAGACAATTTTGGAACCCCGTCAATCATCACGGTGCAACAACCGCACGTTCCCAAATCACATCCCCGCTTCACGCCAAGCGTACCCACCTTGTCTCGTAGCACATCGAGCAGGACAGCGTTGCTTGGCGCGAGGACCTCGTATGGCTGACCGTTGACGGTGGCGGACCACCGTTTTCCTTCGGGCGCAGGAATCATCGAAACATGCTCATCGCCCACCATGGTCGTCCCTGCCTTGCCGTAGTCCATGGACTCTTTGATAATTGGGGGCCTGTGGCCTCTTATTCCTCTTCAATGCACTCTCCGTTGAACTCGGCTTCGTTGAGTTCAATCGCGTTCCTCAACACCAGTCCGTGGTAGACCTTGATGCTGCGCTGCTTGACCGCTTCGTTGACCTCGGCCTCAATATCACGCAAAACATCAATGGTTTTTGCAGCATCAATCTCCCTGAGAAGACGACCGAATTCACGACGGCGCGAGAGAAAGACAGCGAAATAAATTGGGACCAAAAGGAGCGGAATGACCAGTTCTTCAAACACGATTTCACTGATCACGGAAACCGAGAGTTCTGTGTAATCTGAATCGTACTCAAAGCTGAACGAACCTGGACCAAGACCGCCCGTGTAGAAAATGCCGGTGTTTGAGCCAAAGTACATCGTAAATGGCGTTTCCTCATCGTCGTAGATGTTTGACCCTCGGTCGATTTCAATGTAATCGGGCCATCCATCGTTGTCGTTGTCGGAATCAAGCACATCTGGAATGGTGTCTTGGTCTGCATCTGGGGGCGTGGAATCCGGATTGTAAGGGTCGTAGAGAATGGTCCCGGATGATGCAGAACGTTCCATCTCGTTTCGAATACCGTCACCGTCAGCGTCATCGTCGTATTCATCTGGTACGAAATCGCCGTCGATGTCCGAACAACCCTTCAATCGAATCTTGCTCTTTCCGTAGATGTTCGGGCAATTATCGCTCATCGGATGAAGCCCTTGGTCAGCGTAGCCATCGCCGTCGATGTCGGACCAAAGTTCAGGAATCTCGGGCCACACATCCACCTCATCCAATGCACCGTCATTGTCCATGTCAGGGTCGGCGACATCCCCGAGTCCATCACCATCAAGGTCCCTATGTTCGGAAGCGTTGTCGGGGAAGGCGTCGGCACCCATGCTCTCGTTCCAATCTTCATCGGGGTCCGACCATCCATCGCCGTCCGAATCCAAACAACCCTGCCTGTCCTCAGTAGACGTTCCGGATACGCATGTTGTTGAGTCACCGGACTGAGCCGAAACTGGGGCGAGTAAAATCAAAGCAAGCAAAAGAATGATGCCTCGGCCCAATGCATTCATGAGTCCCCTATCTTGGCTAGACTAATGGCTTTTGTTCCCCCCTTTTTTCACCGGTTATGCAAAATAAGCGCTCCAACTGACGGCGGGAGCAAGGTTTGAATAAGCAACGGACATGTAAGAACTCCATGGCCAAAATACACGCGCTGATTCTCATCCTTCTCATCGCTGCCCCGCTGACGGGTTGCACAGGCGAAGAGGAGGAAAAAACACTGGTGTTTCCTAACTTCTCAGAGGTTGCTGATGACAACCAAACATACGACAACGAGCGTATGTCGGGAAATGCCTTCATTGTGATCTTCTCCGCTGAATGGTGCAACAACCCCTGTTTCACAACCATGCATGCAATTTGGGAAACACAACCTGAACTTCCTGTCTTGGTTATGTCCACCGATCCTGCAGAAAATGCAGGCGGATTGAGTTTGAGTGAATGGCATGACTCGGCCAACGCCCATGACGACGAAGAGGGTGATACAAGGGTCGAACTGACCACTTATGCCTTCATGAAAGGAAGCGATGTCACGACGGCATTGGACATCACTCGACCAGGCTCGCTTGCCTTTGTGAACGGAGCAGGTGAAATCACCTACCTACACGAAGGGCGCATGGACGACAGTGCCACGATTCTTGAAAAGTGGAACGAAGCCAGTGCAGCAGCTTGACCACTTCAATCCAAAATTTCGGCTTCAAGATGCCCAACAACAACGGCATCAATGTCCTCATCTGGTTTTGACCAGTCCAAGACCTCAACCTCTGCAGCGTCCTCGACCTTGTTGATGAGGATCATCCCAAAGATAACCAAAGCCACGAGGAAGAGGATGACAACGGGACCAACCCATGTGGGGAGGTCGCCAAACAAACCATCACCGCTGTTCTCGCCATAGGATTTCGCATTGGCCGTGTCCATCAGCATCACATTCACGGATACGAGGGCCGAGGAAGAATGTCCATCGCTCTCATTGGCGATTAAACCTCGCAGAGAGAGGGTGTGATTGCCTTCAACTTCGATTCCCGGAAGATGCTCAAGTTGGTTAACGATGGTGGTCAAATCAAGTGTAGCTTTCTCATCGCCTTCGTCAAAGGTGTGGAGATTTGCCCAGTCATCACGCAGATGATTACTGCGCCACTGGAAAGTATCAACATCTCCGCTCAGGTCAACCTCGATTGCATCGCCTGGCATGAGGTGGATGCGATCGTCGATTCCTACCTCAGTGGTGATGGTGATGGAGATTGAGGTGTCGAGTTGATAGTCCCGTTGGGCCGCTTCCATGACCGCAGCCAGTGCCTCTACGTGTCCGTGGCCGTAAACATTGTTTTGCCGATTCTTTGGAATCAAATCTTCGGCACACGGTTGATTGGCAGCCATGTAGTGGCACTCTCGATATGTGGCTGTTTCTTGGAGAATGTTTCGCACATCAAAGGGCGATAAGTCAGGATTTGCCTGCAACATCAAGGCAACGGTCCCCGCAACACCCGGTGTCGCCATGCTGGTGCCGCTGAAGGCAACATATCCATCACCCGAGTTGTGTTGAGCAGACATCACATCCGAACCGACGAAGGCCACATTGGGTTTCACTCGGCCTTCTTCGGTTGGCCCCTCACTACTGTATTCTGCAATGGCCGTGTTTTTGTTGAGTGCTCCGACTGTAATGACATCTTCTGCGCCACCGGGCGTTCCAATGGTGCCTGGGGCTGCCGAATTTCCAGCGGCAATGAGCATACTAATACCCGCTCGGACCATCTCGTTAGCATAGCGGTTGACGCTGTCTTCTTCAGACGACGTCCACTCTATTGGCCCCGGCCCTCCAAGACTCATGGATGCAGCACGGATGTTGAATTTGTACCGATTTTCAACGGTCCACTCCATTCCGGCCATCACGACAGAGAAACTTCCCGAACCACCGGAATCCAACACTTTCACGCCGACAAGATTGGCTTGTGGAGCCATTCCCGGGTGTTCGAAGGTGGGTGCGCCCGTTCCTGCAACGGTTCCCGCACAATGTGTTCCGTGGCCTTGGTCATCGTAGGCTTGGATTTCAGTGCCGTTGGTTTTGTCAGGGTTGTTCACGGGATCATAAAACGCAATCACCTTCGGATCGTGGGTGCTGTTGTCATCGTCGTGGTCGTCAAGCCCAACGTGGAGGCTGTCGATGCCCGTATCAATGACTGCAACACTGACGCCGGAGCCGTCGTACCCTGTTTGCTGTTGAGCAAGGTCAACCTCGTGCACGACGGCTGCATCACCGTTTTGCACCTGGAGGATGCCGTCAAGTTCGAGCATAACCACTCCGGGCAGCGTCGTGGTCTCGAGAATCATGGCGTGGGGAACACGACCCGCCACGGCATCGATGCGAGGTAGGTTCCACTGGTGGACGTATCCGACCTCTCGTTCAAGCATGGCCACATCGCCGTCGGTAGGCGTATGGTCAAAGTCAATGATGAGGGGAAGTGTGTTGTCCTCATCAAGGAAAAGCGGATGATCGTGATATTTTTCAACCATATCGCCGATATTGTTCTGATTTCGATCAAGGGATGTGTCAATCCACCAGCCATCTTCCACCGGTTCTTCGACCGAAGATTGCACCGGCATTGCCATGGCAAAAGCGGGTGCGAGCATCAAGAAAAAGCAAAACACACAGAGCAACGAGCGTTTCATAAAATTCTCCTCACTTCACCCCAGCCATTGGCAGGTTTTCAAGTCATTGTAACCGTGTTAGCCTCCGCCTTCTAGGAATCGCACTCAACTTGGGGTTCTCGCAGGGGTTCGCGGGTGAAATATTAAGTGTAGACTGACGATTTTTAGACTGATTCACATGGCAGCACCAAAGAGAAGAGTCGCCCCAGTACGACCACGAGCACAACCAACCCCTTCCTCCGGATTCGTTGGAGGCGTGGTTGAAGGCGTTGATGCACCCCAAGAAAGCATCACATTGGTCAAACCCAATCAATCCATGAATCGAGACGACCTGTTCTTGATGAAACTCTCACAAATCGTCATGATGGGCATCGGTTTCTTGGCCATCTGGGGAGGTGTATTTAGCGTCGCTTTCGACGAAGACGCCACCAATCAGAACTTTTTGGTGCTCTTCGTGGGTGGTTTGGCATCCTTCTTGGTTTCAATCGGATTGATTGAACTTCAATCAAAGAAGAACGGGTACAGGCTCAAGGACATTCAGAATTATTTCCTCGGCATTGCCTTTTTCTTCTCAACGGTCGGTGTGCTATGGGGCACCCGATTCATGATGGGTTACGCCACGGGAACACTCGAATTGGATTGGTTTGGTTCACCCGATGCTTACACCGAAGTGGATTGGTCCCCAAATGCCAACGGCATTTACGCCCAAACAGCCACCTGCCTTCTGTTGACCTTCGGCCACTTCCTTCTCCTCAGGCGATACAGCGGTGATACGAGTTTCGGCTGGGGCGTCGCCACCTACGCTCCCATGGCCGTGCTCATCGCTGGCGTCGGCCCGTGGATTCGCTGGTCTGAAAGTGTAGTCAGTTGGGAACTTGGCCTTGCCATCGTCTTGATTTCCTTTGTATCGATGGAGATGGCCCTGCGTTCAAACCGGGCCCTCAATTTTGTCGTGGTCGCTGTTGCGGCATGCATCGTCCCCATCATCTACGAGGTGTTGAACACCAACGCCCCCGATGACGGCATGGGTGGAGCACTTTCCCTGATGGTGTTCATCATCGCCCTGCAAGGCTACTACGCCTCCCGGCAAGACCTTCGAAAGGAAGTCATGGAACGAGCATCAGCCGTCCTCATCGGCACCGTGGTCGTAGCGATTGCGCTGGCCCGGACTGAACCTGATTTCAACCTCATTCTCGGGCCGTTCCGAGCAAGTGATTACCCCGAGCTCGCCGCCTATGTTAACATCCCAGTGGCGCTTTGGGTCACGGTTCTGCTGGCCTATTTCCCGGCCGTTCTCCAGCAACGAGTGCCTTGGATGCCCGTGGGGCTCGCTGTCGCCCTTGCGGCCTTGCCACCTGAAACCTCCACCATGCCCTGGGTGCTCAGTATGATCATGATTCCTTACATGGTGTTCATCTCAAAGGTTGCTCGGGCGTGGGTCATCAACATCACCATCCTCGCCTTCAGTGGCTCGTACCTCATCACCGACTGGATGGGCATCTCTGCAGATTTGACCGCCCAAGATACATACGGTGGAACGTGGCTACACGTGTTGCTCCCCATCTTCTTGGTCGCTGTCTCCGAGGCCGGACGAAGGACTGGAAAAATCCAGACGAGCACCAGTTTGGCGATGCTTGGCTCCGTTGTGTTATCCAGAGCCGTGTTGGACCCAGAGTGGTTCTTGCCTTGGCTCTTGGTGGCGTACATGGCCTTCATGAGCTACAGCATGATGCTTCAGTACCCCTCGCCAAACATGAAGCAACGCAAAGACATCACGCTCGCACTCGCATTTACATCGGTCACTGTTTTGCTTCTCGCCGCCTTGGACAACCTCAAACTCCCACCGAGTTCTGTCTTTGATGATATCGTCGCGATGGGGCTCCGCCCTCAATTCTTCGTGGTGAGTCTGGTGCTGTACTTCCTCGCAGCAAAAGCAGCAGGCAAGGAACTTGATGTTGGTTCCATCTATCACTGGTTCGGCATCGGCAACCAAGATGAACTCATTTACAATCCTGATACGAATGTTTGGGAAATTCAGGACCCCAAGGAAAAAGATCTCGATGCAGTCATTGAGGATGGCGAACTTACGCCTTTGGCTCGGTTCAGCCTCCTCTCTTCATTGATGATGTTCACCTTCTCCGTGAGCAATGTCAACGCCTCCACTTGGTCCGACCAACCCGCCCTCGTTCTGCTCATGGTCATCCCTGTTGGTATGCTCATCCGAGAAGTGCTCGCCATGGCCAGCATCAGCTCGGCAACTCGGGCCACGGCCGTCACGCTCCTGCTCCTGATTGCAGCACCTCTTTCCCTAGCTCTGGGAGACAATGTCTGGGGCACTTCGGCCGACATCCAAATGTCAAACGTGTTGTTGGACCTGATTCTCGTCAGCGCCCCCATCATCGTCAACACCGTCATCGCTCGGCGCGGAATTGACACGAACGAGTTGGACCGAATGAGCGATGGCGTCGCCTATGTCATGCTCCTCCTGCTGGCCATGCTCGATACATCTGGTGGCCTGCTCCTGTTGCCGATTCTGCTGTTGGTGACGATGCGTGTTGTCCAGTTCAAGTTCTACCTCCTGCTTTCCTTGATGCCCTTGGTGTTGGTGTTCTTGGGCCAAGGATGGTATTCGCACGGCTTGTTCAACACGATGCTGGAGGGTGCTCCCGATAGCGTGCGAACATACCTCTTGGACGACCATGCAGGACCGTTCCCTGCGTTCATCGGATTGATCATTGGCACACAAATGCTCTTTGGATTGTCCCGACTCTACACTTCTGAAGACGATGAATTGGAATCGAGTTTCACCATGTTCATCATGGGGATTTGGCTGGCTATCGCCTTGTTCAGCGCCATACCCGACGGTTACTGGCTGCCGACCTTGGCCTGTTTCGTGTTGCTGCCTTACTTCTGGTTCACCAACAACAGCCAAACCTTCCCTTACATGCTCGGAGCACTCTTTGTTTCGCTTTACATCGGGTTCTCGCTCAGTGAAACCTTCCAGCCGATTACCGAAGCGGATGCCATTGGCTGGAGCGGGATGATCACGGGATTGACCGGTAGCGCAATGGCCATCATGCACCAACGCGGGGTTTTGTTCCGAACGCCTCCAACCACCGAGGAAGACATCAACCTCGCTGATTCAACGGCCTCTCTTGCCCTGCAACTCGGTGCTTTGGGCTATGTTGGCGGGTATTCTGTGTTCTTTGGTATCGGCCCCGTGATCGGTCTGGTCCTCTTGGCACGTTCCGCCCTCAAGGACGGTCGTCCGAACAGCATCATCGCTTTGCCAATTCTCTTGACGTTCAGCGTCGTCAACTTGCTGGTGCAAGCCGAGGTCGGCACGGATGACCAACGTCAAACCATCACCGGAATGACCCTCGCCGTCCAAGGCCTCCTGCTCTCGCTCCTCTCCGCGAGGGACGACATGGTTTACGATTACAAGGCGTTGAAGTGGGATTCCGACGAGTCCTTCTTTGCCTTCATGGACCGCTTGGGCGTCAGCGGTGCACTCTACACCATCATCGGTTTGTTCGTTGCTTTCGACAGCGTCAACTTGGAGTCCATTGCCTACTTGCTGACCACGGTTTATCTGGTTGTTATCGGCATCCAAGGGTTCAGCGACGAAGCCGACGCTCGATGGCGTCGAGGCGTGGGGGGCTACGGTTCCATCCTCACCGCCTTCTTGTTCGCAAATTCGCTCGAGAGTGATATCTACAACGCCATCGGCATTGTTCTAACGGGCATGGTCGCCCTCGGATTCTCATTCTTGTTCATGCAGCGCATGAACGAAGAAGACGGCATCTATGAAATGGCTGAATATGAAGATCCAGGTTCAACCGACGACGGCCCGAAGAACATCCCCGCCATGGTCGATTTGGATGCAGGGGTTGATGATGAAGAAGACGACGAATTGGAAGCTGAGCTGGCTGCGTTGGATCTCGAAGAGGAAGAGGACGATGCTGACCTTGAAGTGCTTGATGAAGCCGTGGAGGAGGAGGACGACCTCGAGATTGACCTTGTTGATGATGCAGAGGATGAGGAAGAAGAGACGGCCTCCGAACCAGTCGTTGACCAAAAGGTCGAGGAAACGAAGCCTGTTCAAGCCCCCAAGCCGAAGAAAGCCCACAGTGGCCTCTTGGACACCGGCGAAGGCTTCGCATTGCGCCTACCAAAGGATGCCGTTCAGAACATTCTCAGTTCGCTTGAACAAACGCCGCATGAAGGGTATGTTCCAGTCGTCGCTTTCGGGCCAAACGGCCAGATCATGCTGACGTTTGAGACCGACAACTCAAACGCGTGAGTCGCTCGTTCTTCGGCGAAGAATCAAGACCCGCCGCCTTTGCCAATAAGGCATGGACAAGCGAGAGCAACGCATGGTCTGGATTGACCTTGAGATGACAGGCCTTGACGTGTCACGAGAATCGATCATCGAAATCGCTACCGTCGTCACCGACAGTGAGTTGAACGTCCTCGCCACAGGTCCAAACCTTGCCATCAGTGTTTCAGAATCCCTCATTGATGGCATGGACGAATGGAACACCACCCACCACCACCGCAGTGGCTTGGTGGATAGAATCCGCAAGGAGGGTGTCAGCGCAGGAGAAGCCGAACAAGCCACCCTCGCCTTCCTCCGAGAATGGGTGGATGAAAACAAAGCCCCCCTTTGTGGCAACAGCGTTTGGAACGACCGGCAATTCCTCGCCAAGGAAATGCCAGAATTGTTGGATTTCCTCCACTACAGAATGATTGATGTCTCTACGGTTAAGGAATTGAGCAGGCGATGGTACACCGATATTCCCCGATTCCCGAAGAAGGGGGCCCATCTTGCCCTTGATGACATTCTTGAATCCATTGAGGAGTTGAAGTACTTCCGAGAGCAGGTCTTCATCCCTCAATCCTGACGCCACGTGGCCTCGTTGGGGTCAACCCCTTTGTGAAGCGACATGATTTGAGCGACCACCGCCACTGCAATCTCTTCGGGTGATTGAGCACCGATGTTGAGTCCAATCGGGCAAATGACCTGGTCCAAAAGCGATTGAGGCAGCCCCTCATCAAGGCAAGTTTTCTCAAATGCCTGCCATTTTGAGCGACTCCCGATGACACCAAGGCGCGGTGCGTTCACGCCGTCCAACTCCGCATCGGGGGTGTTCAAGAGGTGGAGCAGTCCAAGCAATCGTTCTTGGTCTTCGGACCAGTCATGACCCAGAAGGAGCACATCAGAAAACCGACCAAGTGATTCGGCAGATTCCCCACTCAACAAATCGGTAATTGCGGCCGATGAACGCTCAATTGCATGTGGGTATTTTTCTATAGAAACATATTCTTCCCGTGTGTCGTGGACGGAATACGTCCAGCCCAACCCGTGGAGCGTGGTGGCCAAGGCCTCACCGCAATGACCGCCGCCCATGATGTGAACGTGTGGCATTGGAATCATCACCTCGATAGCGATCGACACCCGACCGCCGCACAGCGAATCAAGGGGTGTTACCTCATAGCCCTTCGCACCTTTGTTCAAGCCAAACGTCAACACCTCCGCAAAGGGTTGATGCGACTCAAGAAGAAGCCCTCGGCAGCGTTCCAGCACCTTGTGTTCAAGACCAGCGCCGCCCACCGTGCCCGTCCATGCTTCCTCGAACGACGACATGGCAAGACGGGCACCGGTCTTTCCCGGCACGCTTCCTGAGGTGTTCAACACCGTGGCCATGACGACCTTGCGTTGACGGGCGAGTTCGCTCAAAACCCATTGCAGGACATGAGCGGTCATGGTGGGTCCTCAGCGGGACGCCCTCATATCCCTTCGCTTTCAGAAAAACAGGAGGAAAGGTGCTCTCCTTCAGCCAGCAATTGGTCAACATCTTCGGGCGTGTCGATGTTCATGTTGAGCCAAGGTGCGAAAACAGAGACTGGGGCGAAATGCACGAGGTCGCGTAGTGGCGTGTCCTGTTGCGCTTGGCTCACGGTCGCGAGACCTTCGCCCTCCAACACCACAGGGTGGCCCTTTCGGCCATCATGTGCAGGAGCGACGTTACCTTCATGCTCGAGAAGGGTCTTCAGAAGGGTCACATTCCAGCACGGCCGGTCGACGGGAACCATCACCAGACGCTGAATTTCGTAGCCGAGGACCTGAACGACGGTGCGCAGGCCGAGTTGGAGGGAGCCCGTCCGACCCAAGTCCGGTTGAGGGTTGACAACGATGTGGGCGTTTGGCAACAGCGCCTTGATTTCGGATTCAATGTCGGTGTTCACCACCACAACAGGAGTGCAATTCGCTGCCAGAAGCCGCTCGTGCGCCCATTCAACGAGCGTACGACCGCTCACCGAAACCAAGGCCTTTGGACGACCGAGGCGGCGGCTCATGCCCGCTGCGAGCAGCACGGCCGGTACCGCCTCGGTGTTCATGGGTGAAAGGAAGGCACTCTCCCCTTTGGGTTTGCGTTGTTTTGAACTTGATATACACTTGAACTGTCAACCCCCTATGGTCACATGGAAACCACCGGGGCACTGGCTGAAGTCCAATCGAGATGCCTACGCGCGCTCCATTGAATTTCTTCAGGGAATTGTGGCAGGGTCACCGAAAATGGAACTCAAAGAAAACGTTCAATCCCTACCAGCCATCACCGTCCAGGGCGCTTCAAGGCGTTGGTACTCCATCAACACCAGAGTAACCTACATTGAGGATTACATCGAGATTGACGGGGATTACCGAGAAGTGAAAGAAGTGCATTGGAACATTGACATTCATGCTGCGGCGTGGAAAAGCGACATCATTGAACGAAATCCGTTCGCCGTTTCGTTGTGCATCAATCCCCGCTCGGAATCCAGAGGTTTGCCCATCGGTGACCAGGTGGCGGCGTTGGCTTTAGCGCTCCAAAACGACAAAACGACGGCGATGCGTATTCCCCTGCTGGCTCAATTCATCGTCTCCCCGAGAAACGCGCTCAAGGAGGTCTACCAGTTCAGCGAGGAAGGTGTGGTGATGGAAGATGACGTCCATATGGATGAATACGGTGAGCACGACATCGAAGAGTACGACTTCGTCGAAGACATGGATCCGGACTGGCCTTGGTTAGAGGTGTTTGATCCTCTGCATTTTGAGTATCTTGCACTGGAGATTGAGAACAAGCAACTCGATTCGTGGATGGAGCGGCAAGAGGAGAAGGCCGTGAGCAACGTGGAACAACCTTGGCATCACGACGAGGACCGCATTTGGCAACTGGAGGATAACCTTCGCAAGGGGCGTCGCTGATCAAAGACCCTTGGTGATTTCTCGACCGATGATCATGCGTTGAACTTGGGACGAACCCTCGTAAATCTGCATGACCTTTGCTCCACGCATCAACCGTGCAACGGGGTACTCCTCGGAATACCCGTAGCCACCGTAAATTTGGACAGCGTCCGTGGCCACCTGCATGGCCATGTCAGCGGAAAATCGCTTGGCGTGAGCGGCGGATTCGGTGTTGCGTACACCTGCATCAAATTCTGCGGCGGATTTCCAGGTCAACATGCGAGAGGCTTCGATGTTGGTTTTCATGTCGGCCAACATGAATTGAATGGCTTGGTGTTGGTGGAGCGGTTTGCCAAAGGTTTGGCGCTCATTGGCGTATTGAAGAGCGTGCTCGTAGGCTGCACGAGCCAAACCCGTTGCGTGGGCTGCGATGTTGGGCCGACTCATGTCGAAGGCTTTCATGGCGTTCATCCATCCACCGGATTCAGAGCCTCCAATCAAATGGTCTGCAGGTACCCGGACATCATCAAAGGAAATGGAACGTGTATCCGAACAGCGCTGACCCATGTTCGTTTCTTTTTTACCCAGCGAAAAGCCCGGGGTGTCCTTCTCCACGACGAAGCCCGACATGCCTCGATAGCCTGCCTCAGGGTCGGTTTTGGCGAGGACAAAGAAAAAATCAGCATAGCCTGCACCCGTGATCCACATCTTTGAGCCGTTGATGACGTATTCATCGCCGTCTTTGATGGCGGTCGTTTTGCAAGCAGCCACATCCGAACCTGCACCAGGTTCGGTAACAGCGTAGGAGGCGAGCGCCCCCTCTTCGGCGATTTTCCGCAACCAATGCTCCTTCTGCTCTTCCGTGGCACCGGTGATGATGGGGGCGCTGGCAAGGGCTGTGGCGTAGGCCGCCGTGGCAAAGCCGGGGTCGCCCCAAGCGAGCTCTTCGTTCACGAGAACTTCCTCAAACGAGCCCAGTCCGGCTCCGCCGTAGGCTTCGGGGATGTGGAGGTTCAGCAGGCCCATCTCGTGCGCAGCCTGGATGGTTTCCTTCGGATAGTGCGCCGTTTCATCCCAGTGTTCAGCGTTGGGACGGATTTCATCTTGAGCAAACTCGTGAGCGAGTTCTTTCAACATGGCTTGCATCTCGTCGAGTTGGAAGTCCACCATGTTCCTGCGAAGCGTCGCTCCCTTAAGAGCGATTAGATGAGAGCCCTCGACATCAGGCGGTCAAAGGACAAGATAGCCTTGGTGCTCTGCAGCGAGGACGGCCAAGAAAATCATGTAAATCAGGATGAGAATGACGCCTTCCCATCGCTTGAATTCGTACTCCGAGCGCATCATCAAGAGGGCAACGCCCGTTCCGATAAAGGTCGCAGGGATGATGACATAGGCGGTCAAAGCAAAACTTGCTGAGGTCAGAGCGAGCGGGTGGACCAAAGCGGCAAAGCCGATGGAAAGCAGCGGATCGGTGATGTTTGAACCGATGAGGGTCCCGATGGCCACGCCCTGACTGCGCTTGGCGGCGAGGAAGGCGATGGTCAATTCGGGTAACGAGGTTCCAAGGCCGGAAACCGTTGTGCCGATGACAGCGTGGGGGACATTGAAGGCGTAGGCCATATCGCTGGCCACGTTCACCAAATGGTGCGCTGCGAACAAGGCCAACAGCAAGCCGCTGGTTACCATGAAGGCGTAGGATGCTGTTGTCCGAGTGACCTTCCGTTCGACCTGCTCGCCTCCGCTCAATTCTTCCTCGAGGATTTCGTCCCTGTGGGAAAGCAACCAGTAGATGTAAGCGATGTACAACGACATCAGCAAGGCGCCCTCAATTCGGCTCAACCCTGCCCCGGTGAACAGGAAGAGGGTCACTAAACCGATGGAGGCGAACATGATGAAACCGTCTCGCTTCAACCACGACGGCCGAACCTTCACGCCGCGGAAGGCAACAACCACGCCGAGAATAAGAGTGATTTGAACCAGAATTGAGCCGTAAATGCCACCGATGGCCAAATCTCCGATTTCAGGATTTGTGGGGATGTCGGCTGCTGCCGTGGATGTGACTAAAATTTCGGGAAGCGATGTACCGATGGAGACGATGGTTAAGCCAATGACCACCTCTGGCAAACCCGCACGGTAAGCCAAACCTTTGGCCCCTTCAATGAACACATCAGCCGACTTGATGAGCAAGGCCAGTGCCATGGCGAGCAGTGCAAAAGACAGCCAGTTGTTGTTGATGGCAGAATCCTCAACAACGGAATGAAGAGCCAAAATTCCCAGAAACAGAGCGCCGTTGAGAACCAAGGTGTTGCTGAACACCAGCTGAGGAATGCCGGTTTCTTTGGCGGCGGCCTCCTCACCCATGGCTTGTGGACTCGCCTCCACTTCTTGACGGTTACCTCGTTAAATTACTGCGGCTTCATTCTTGACGAAGGCTTTGAACCGCCGAGGACAGCCCAGCACCATGCGCAAGGAATTCGCTGGCGAGTTCTTTGGCACGGCCTTCATGGTTGCTGCGGGCTGTGGAAGTGTTGCGCTTGGCGCCAGCCACGGCATCGTGTCGCTGACGTTTGGTGTCGCCGTAACCCTCGCCATCATCGCCTTTGGACCGCTGAGTGGTGCCCACATCAACCCCGCAGTCAGCATCTCTTTTTGGAGAGACGGGCAATTGGAAGGCCGATTGCTCCCCACCTACATCGTCGCTCAATGTGCGGGTGGTATCGCAGGTGCGCTCATCGTTAGCGGGGCCGCCCCAACTTCGCTTGCGCCCTCGGTCTCGCTGGTGGAAGGATTTGGTATCGAGGTCGCCATCACGACCGCCCTGATGGCCAGCATCCTGCTCATCGTTCAACGCTCCTCCTCAAGGGTGATGATTGCGCTGTGGGTTGGCGGCACCGTGGCACTCCTTGCCCTCATCGCAGGACCGTTGACCGGTGCGAGCATGAACCCTGCTCGCACCTTGGGGCCCAACCTCTTGAACGGTATGTGGGCAACGTTGCCCTTCTATGTCGCATCAACCACCCTCGGCGCGTGGCTGGCGTGCGACCTCAAACACCGGTTCTTTCCCGACGGGTCAAGCACCGACTGATGCACGAAGCATAGCGGCGACGTGCTCCAACGAAGGGATGGTGTGGTTCTCAAGAGGTGGGGCAAACGGCACGGGCGTGTCAAGAGCCCCGATAACCGAAGGCGCCGATTCCAACTCATAGAAACAATCCTCCATAATACGGGACTGAATGGTGTGGCCAAGTCCACCGGCCCATTGCCCTTCCTGAAGAACCACCAAGCGCCCTGTTCGTTGCACAGAAGCAATGCATGTTTCGGCATCAAAAGGAAGGAGGGTACGCAGGTCAACCACCTCCACTTCGATGTCTTCCCCTGCCAAAAGGTCCGCTGCTTGGAGGGCGATGTGAACCATGGCTCCCCACGTCACGAGCGTGATGTCGCGACCGCCTCGAATCACCTCGGCACGGCCGAGTTTGTAGCGCTCACCGTTCTCAATGTGCGTGTTCACCGTCTCCGTGTCAACGGTTTGGTTGATGTTCATGCCCCAGCCCGTCAGTCCGCCACGCAAACCGTAGAGGCCAATGTGTTCCAACATGAGAACCGGGTCGGGCAGTTGAGCCCCTTCCATCAGCAGATCATAGGCGTCTTGGGGCGTTCCTGGCGCCATCACCACCAAACCTGGGTCGTTGGCAAACCAGGATTCGATCATGTTCGCATGGAAGGGTCCAGAGCGTGTGCGAGCGCCAAGCGGAATGCGGACCGTCATGGGACAGTCTGCTCCCCAGCGCCAACGAAGCATGGCCGCGTTGTTCACCAAGGCGTTGAATCCGAGGGCTGCGAAGCCACCAAATTGAATCTCGACCATGGGCTTCATGCCTGAAAGGGCAGCACCAACGCCGGTGTGGACGATGATGGCTTCGCACAGTGGCATGTCGATGAGTTTGTCCGTGTGGCCGGCGTTCTTCAGGGCCATGTTCATCCCAAACGCACCGGCGACTTCCATATCTTCACCGATGAAGACGCAATCATCACCGTGCATGGTCGCAATATCCGCCATGGCTTGCTGAATGGCCCTTGCATAGGTCCACCCACCCTTTTCGGCGTAAGCCCAAGCATGTTCACCGACGTCCAATGGTGCATCGACACCGGGTGGGGCCTGCTGTCCAGAATACCGCATCAGGTGGTCGCCGTGCGTATCGGCATCGTGCAGGGTTGTGACGCCTTTGGTGACCGTTTCAGGTTCGGGCCACGCCATTTCAAGCAGTTCATTTCTCGCCGCTTCAACGCCCTCGAGCTCTTCTGCTTCCATCGCTTCAAGCAGCTCTTCCTCTACACCCATCTCAATCAACAGTGCACGGTGCGTTGGGATGGGGTCTTTGGCCTCCCAATAGGCCAACAAATCCCGGTCAACATACCCGGCCGGTGTACCGCTTGGATTGCCCAAATAGAGGTCATCATGGTGGTGAGCGTGGCCACAGCCTCGCATCGTTTCAACGTGAATGAGGGTTGGGCCACCACCCGCCATGGAAAATTCTCGGGCCACGGCGGTTGATGCGTGCCAAGCAGCGGGGTCAGAGCCGTCGATGGTCCATGCGGGGAAGCCCATGGCGTTGGCCTTGTCGGCCCACACCTCAACACCGGATTGCTTCGCCGGTGGCGTGTCAAGCGCAATCTGGTTGTTTTGCAGAATGTAGGTGATGGGCAGCCCTCTAGCGCCTGCGAGGTTCATGGCTTCCCAAAATTCACCCGACGACGAAGCACCTTCGCCGATGCAGGCTACATGAAAACGGTCGAGTGATTGGCGCCATGCTGCAAACGCCAAACCGGTCATGGTTGCGCTGGCGATGGGGAGCGGTGCGGTTGGTGGGAGTACACCGACATGCCACGCACCGACGTGGAGGTCACGTCCACCGGCATCGTCCCAACCTCCGTTTTGATTGGAACCGGCCTTTCCGAGGTTGGCCGCCATCACATCAAGGGGCGTATCGCCCATGGCAAGACCGAGCCCAACATCACGAATCATGGGAGCGACGAGGTCACCATCGTAGCCGCGTCCCGGGCGGGCGTCTCGGGGAGCATCGGGCTGGCGATTGAGCGCCGTGGCGACCGCCACCACGCCTTCCTGCCACGTTGAGCGGAAGCCTTTGCCACCGAACTTGCCGCCATCTGGCGTTTCAATGCCTTGGGTGAAGATGTCTTTGAGCGCAGCGTCCAAACATCGCGTGCGTGTCATCAAACGTTGCCATTCAAGCCGCTGCTCCACGGTCACCGCCATGTAGTGAGCGAGACGGCGAAGCATCAAGCGCATGTCCACCAAAAAGTGGGTTCTTCGTCGCTCAAGCATGACCTCCATGCTTCGTCGGGGGATCACTTCTCGCTCGAGTTCATCCCCGAGCGTGCTCTTCATTTGTTTCTTCAGGCCTCGTTCAAGGGCGTCAACGAAGCGTTGAGCAAAGGTGTTCCACGACGGCCCCTCAAAGGTTTCTGGCTCGCTGTCCACGAGGTGGTCCCATACACTGGCCACGAGGAAGAGGTGGGCGTCGTGTTGTTGAGCAACGAAGGAAAGCACTTCTGAGCGAGCAGCGTCTTTCGGAAGTGGTTGGACAAACTCCAACGGCTGGGCAGCTCGCCATTCTTGGCCAAAGATTTCCGGTAGGTCCCCCTGTGACATGGCCTGTCCCCGACCCTCGCACGGGATGGGTGGTTTCAATCCTCTTCTCATTCGGGTTGAAGGGCTTCGTGGACACCTTCACTCTCGGATTTTCGTTTTCCGATTTCCTCCTCATAACAATCGTGGAGGAGGTCTCGGTTGGTCAATGTCAGCAAGAGCGCCCCAAAGGCAGGGATAGCCAGTCCTCCAAGCGCAATGGCCCACGACCCAAAGAGGTCAAACGCGGGCCCAACCAAGAGCGGACCCACGATGATCCCGGCCGCCCACGCCGCTCCGAACACACCAAACGCAAGACCGGGGTTGCCTTCGCCGAGGGCGCGGTTGGTAGCGGTATCGATCATCGGTAGCATCGGAATTTGTGTAGCAGCGATGAAAAATTGGAACGAACCGAGGAGCAAAATCATCCCCAACACAGCGACGTTTCCTGCCAGCAAGGAGCCGACCAAGCCCACCCCGAGAAGGGAAGCGACAACAAAGAACCAGCCGATGACCATGTAGCGTGTTGGCCCGTTTCGGTCAACCCAGCGCCCCCAGATAACGGACCCAAGAGCCTGCATTAGCACCATGACAAGAAGCACGCCCCCAATGGCGGCCGAAGAAAGGCCCAAGGCATCGTCAAGGAATAATGGCACACCGGCTTCGAGGGCGCCTGTGGCCACGGTGGTGATGGCCAACAGCACACCGACTCTGAAGAGAATCCGGTCCGAGAAAAACACGCGCAAAGACACCGAGGGCGTGGCGTGGTCACGAGGCCCACCGATGATCTCGGTTGAAAACCACATCAGCGGACAAACCAAGGCGGTTAAGACGGCCAAGACGGTGAACGCAGATGCCTCCCCCCAGGCGAATAACACCCCGCCGAGCACCGGCCCAAACAAGCCTCCAATGGCCGCCATCCCCAGCAACTTTCCAGCCTGCTCACCAAAACGCACGGGCCATAATTGAGAGGCGGCGGCTAAGCCGGCCGTCATGATGGTGGCACCCGAAGCGCCGTGAACCATGCGAGCGAAGGCAAGCAAGAGAAACGGACGCCCCACCCACTCGTTGGTCGCCACGACATAGAGGCCGCTCGAGGCCGTCAGCAAAACCAAACTGATGAACATCGTCCTGCCGGCTCCGAATCGGTCAGTGATGCGTCCGGTTATCGGTCCAAAGAGAAGCAAAGGAACCGCCCACAAGGATACGAGGAGGGTTGCCTGGGTCGCATTGAGGTCAAATTGTGTTTGCCACGATGGCAGAATGGGGACGATGAAGGCGTAGCCAAGAAAGTTGACAAAAAAGGCGAGCAGGAGAGCGATGAAGGCGCGCTGGAGTCGGCGCTCGTCCGAAGTGGAACTCACTCCTCCTCCTCCTGAGCGGGAAGCGCATCGAGCATGTCCGCTGCAAGGGTGCTTGCATCCTCAACCCGGGTGAGCAAGGTCAAATCGGACAACGCCCCGGGGCGCTGGAGGGCATCCATCAATTCCTGAAGAACCTCTGCGGTGAGCCGAGTCAGCGCCAATGTTTCAGGGTCAATTCCCACCTGCTCGTTTTCATCCAACAGTGAGATGTATTCCGGCTCTTCAGAGAGAATGCCATCCATGTCCGCCTCCACCTGCCGAGCGATGTCTTCGGCTTGCCGTTCAAGGATGTCTTCCATTGAGGAATTCCCACCGGATTTTGGAAGGGACGAAGCGGCGCCCTCACCAAGTGTGGCGCCCTTGTTGAGGTCCTTGAAGGAAGGAACATTGGATGGTGAGGCGACCACCTTCTCTTTGGTTTGCTCGGTCGCCTCATTCACTGCAGCTGTCGGCGGCCCTTCGGTGCCGACCAGACGGTTCAACGCTAAACGCACCATGGTGGTCATGGCTTCAGCGGAGAGGCCCCCTTCGTCATCTGGCAGTTCACCCTCGTTCATTTCCCCTCGAATTGAGGCGACAAAATCCTCATCGATGTTACCGGCCTCAACCAAGCGCCGAAGCATCGGCAAAGCCCACTGGCTGTCGTTCATGGTCATGCCAACGTCAAAGCGTTGGCCACCAAGACCTCCACCGCCTGTGCCGGCCGAAACATCTGCAGGCGGCGGTACGAATTGCTTGGCAGCGTGGCGTCCTATTTGGCCGATGAGTTGGTTCATGTCAACCGGTTTTCCAATGACCTCAGCCACACCTGCCAAGGCTGCCGATGAGAGAAAATCCGGTGCTGTGGTTCTGGAGAGGATAACGATGCGTGTAGCCGAACGAAATCGCGGTTGGCCGACCAAGGACTGGCACACGTCAAGGACGCTCCCTTGGCTCCATTCACCTTCCAACAAGAGCACGTCCGGCAGCACGGCGCTCGCAGTCGCCGTGGTTTGAGCAAGCGTGCTCAATCGGGTCACTTCGTAGCCCTCACGCTCAAAGGTGTTCGCCAGCAGGTTGCGACGACCTTCGTTTTCGTCGGCGATGATGATGCTGGCCATTCTCATCCCCTCCGTGATGAAAGCAGGAACTCAGCGGCTTTGAACCTCACCCAATACGACCACAGGCAAAGGGGCGTTTTCATCAGTGCGTGTCGTGAACGCAGATCGAGACTCATTCAATATCATCCGGTGCAGCGGCGTGCCACCCCATGATGCCACCGTCGAGGTTGAAGAGGCGTTCAGCGGCCCAGCCAGCTTGAATCAATTCGATAGCAGCCAATTGCGAACGCATGCCGCTTTTGCAGTGAATGAGGATGTCGGTCTTTTTGGGAAGGCTGTCCAACACAGAGCGGACGTGGGAATGAGGGACTTGAAGGTCGCAACTTTTCGCCCGTGCATCTGCGTATTCAGCGTCAGAGCGTACATCCAAAATGAACGGCGTCCAGCCGTTTTCACGACGGTCAAGGAATTCAGCGACGGAAATGTGGTTGAACATTGCCCCGTGTGGGTTGGGTTCGGATTTTTGTTCTTGCGGCGAATCAGCAACTTGGCCTGAGTCCATGCACCATGCCTCCTGACTCAACATGGCCGCTGCCCCCGAGAGGTCAACCACCGCTTCACGTTCGGGGTCCGCCTCAAAAGTCAGCGTGTCAAAGGCCATGGATTGTGCATCATAAAGCAGGAGTTTGCCGCTCAAGGATACGGGTAAACCGAGCAGGAGTTTGATGGCCTCCGTGGCCTGAAGCACACCAATCACACCCGGAAGTACACCAAAGACTCCAGCCTCTGAGCACGTAGGGACGGCTTCTGCGGGAGGCGGTTCGGGAAAGAGGTCGCGATAACACGGCCCGCCGTTGTGGTTGAAGAGGGAGACCTGTCCCTCGAAACGGAACACCGAGCCGTACACCCACGGAAGGCCGAGCAAGGAGCAGGCATCGTCGATGAGATAGCGAGTGGGAAGATTATCGGTGCCGTCGATGACGATGTCCCACCCCTTCATGATGGCCATGGCGTTGCCTGGATTCAAACGCTCTTGAAACACCTCAACCTTCACGTTCGGGTCAAGGGCCTCAAGGCTGGCCTTCGCCGAGGCAACCTTTGGTTGGCCCACATCCTTCGTGGCGTGCAGGATTTGCCGCTGGAGATTGCTGAGGTCGACTGCATCGTTGTCCACAAGGCCCAGTCGACCAACGCCTGCAGCAGCGAGGTACAAGGCCGCAGGTGAGCCGAGCCCACCTGCCCCGATGAGCAAAACGCTGGCGTTGTTCAACTTGCGCTGACCTTCCACGCCCACATTGGGCAGGCTGATGTGACGGGCGTGGCGAGCAACATCAACCATGACGCGCCCAAAACGACGGTCTTCATCAAGGAAGCGGCTTCAATGAACGTTCTCTTCAAGCCACTTTTCGACGTCCATGGCGGCCGAGCAGCCCATACCGGCGGCGGTGATGGCTTGCTTGTAGCGCGTGTCAACGACATCGCCGGCAGCGAACACACCTGGGACAGAGGTCATGGTGTGCTCCTTGTGAACGATGTAACCGTTCTCATCGGTTTCAACCTGGTTTCCGAGGAAATCGGTGATGGGTGTGTGGCCGATGGCGATGAAAGCACCGGTGGCTTCGATGGTTTCCGTGCTACCGTCTTGCGTGTTTTCGAGCACCGCTCCGCTGAGGCCTTTGTCGTCGGAGAGCCATTCCTTGATTTGTCGGAAGGTGCGAATTTCGATTTTCGGGTTGTTGGCCGCTCGCTCGTACATGATGGTTGAAGCCTTGAACACGTCTCGGCGATGAATGAGGGTGACCTTGCTTGCAAATCGGGTCAAGAAGGTCGCTTCCTCACAAGCGGAGTCCCCTCCACCGATCACGAGCACGTGTTCGTCTCGGAAGAAGGCACCGTCGCAGGTGGCACAGGTGGAGATGCCTCGTCCCTTTTGTTCGGCCTCACCGGGCGCATCAAGCCATAGCGATTCAGCGCCGGTGCAGACGATGATGGAATGGGTCAGGAAGGTCTCACCCTCAACCATGACCTTGTAGGGACGTTCGCTCAAATCAACCTCGTCGACGTTCTTGTCCTCCACTTCAAGACCAAAGCGCTCAGCTTGTTCTCGCAATTGCATCATCATTTCAGGGCCGGCGATGCCTTCGGGGTAGCCGGGAAAATTTTCGATATCGCTGGTGAGCATCAACTGCCCTCCGGACATGTAGCCTGCGAACATCAAGGGATTGAGCATGGCTCGGCCAGCGTAGAGACCGGCTGTGTAGCCTGCAGGTCCAGAACCGATGATGATGACGTTACGTACTTCGGACATGTGACTCTCCAAGCGTTGGTGAGGAACGGTGGTGTTTGAAGATTCGCCCGGGAGTCCCTTGGTCAGCAAAAACATAGAGATACCCCGGAACAAAGCCCCTGCATGGTCAACCAACTCGCAGCAGCGGCCGGCATGGGCGTCTATGTCATGTTGGTACTCTACGCCACCAAGGTCCCTTACACCATGATGGTCAACCGCGGCATGGAGCACATTCGAGCCGTGTACTACAACCGGAAAATCGTCCACATGATGGCCGGAGGTGTTGGCTCACTGAGCGTTCCTTTCCTGTTCACCGATGTGTGGTATCCAATGGTCGCCGGCATCCTGCTCACCGCACTGCTCTACGCATCGCACCGTGCAGGCATTGTCATGCATTGGTTCCAAACGGAGCAAAACCAGAACGATGTCAAGTTCGGGCTGATGTGGTGGATGTCCATCTCCTTGATTTGGTGGTTGGTGGGCGACCCGTGGTTGGCCATCGTGCCTTCGCTCTTCATGGCTTTTGGTGATGGGGTGACCGGTGTGGTTCGAAACGCCGTGGTGCGAAAGCGGTCCAAGAGCCCCATCGGCAACGTGTTCATGTTCCTGGTCAGCGCACCGCTTGGATGGTTTGCTGCCGGTGCTGGCGACCCAAGCCTCCCGGTCTGGGGCCTCATCGCTGCGACGGTGGCCACCTTCGTGGAGCGCTACGAATACGGGCCCATCGATGACAACATCCTCATCACGGTCTGCGCCACGGCTGTTTTGCTGCTGGGCGTGCAACTCGGACCCATTCTATAGAACGCGGGGCAACGCCTCACAATTGGAGACAAGGCAGCCTGATATCACTGGCCGATGAGTTGGTAATCATCACTCAGCGGTGTTGCACCGGTTTCGACATGGATGATCTTGCCGTCGTGGAACTTGTAGAAGGCCAACACGGCTTCGGAGGTTGAACCGTTGGCGAAGTGAGCGATGGAATGGCCCACACCCACCTCGTCGTTCTCAAACAGGATGCGATGGGATTCGGTACGCACGGCACCCGTGCCTGCAAACGCCATGATGTCGCCCTTGGTCATGACGGCTCCACCAACGTGCGGGTAGAATTTGCAGTCATCGTGAATGACGGCGTCAAGTTGTTCTTTATCTCCGGATTCAAAGGCGGCTTCGTACTTGGCAAGGATGCTCATGGTTCATGGTTAGGCCGGAACCTCATAATGACTCCCTCCGTTGTCTATGGATAAAAAAGCGAGGGGAAACCTTTGAGTTCCGCATTCCTGAGGTGAAAGCATGAGGATTCACTGCCTTGGTGGCGGTTTGGTTGGCTCCTTTGTAACCCGCAAACTCTGCGAAGCGGGTTTTGATGTGCATCTCTTTGACATCACGCCCAGGGATACCCCTGCCACCTTCCACCTCCTCGACGCCGCAAACGCTGACCACAGCGCCGCCGATTTGATTGTCAACATGGTCCCCGGCGACATCGGCCACAGCGTCCTGCAAGCCCTCCACCCCCACGGCCATCGCATCGTCGACCTCTCGTTCAGTGAAACCACCCCCGACAGGTTGCCAGAAGGCAGCAGCACCGTCCTTTGGGACGTGGGCATCGCGCCCGGTTTGTCCAACATGTTGGTGGCGCTTGCCCACCGAGAACTCGGCGCCTTGGAGAAGGTGAGCATCAAGGTGGGCGGAAACCCCTCACAGCCTGACGAGGAGTGGTCCTACATGGCACCGTTTTCACCGCATGATGTCATCGCCGAGTACACGCGCCCCGCACGGGTGGTTCGAGCCGGAAGCATCGTCGTGGTTCCTGCGATGTCAGAACTTCACAGCATTGACGCCAACGGTAGACAAATGGAAGCTTTCCTGACCGACGGACTGCGCTCGCTCATCAACGTGCCAGCCAACACCATGGGCGAATACACCGTTCGTTGGCCCGGCCATATCCAGCGGTACCAGAGCACAGAACTCAGCCCCGATGAACTGGTGGATGCCTGGCGCCTTGACCCACAACGACCCGAATTTACCTGGATGGAAGTTCGTGTCGAAGGAAACGGTCAGGTACGCAGGTGGACGGTGGAGGATGAGGGCAAGGACGGGGATTCGAGCATGGCGAGGACCACAGGTTTGGTCACCCTTGCTTGCGTGGTCGCTTGGAGCCAACAGGAACTTTTCACCGAGGGCATCCACCCTCCCGAGGACCTTCCCTCTGATGTCATTCACAATGTCATTCAAACGCTCAAAGACGAGGGAGTTCGTATAGAGGCGAGTAATATGTCTTCATAATGGATAAGAATCGGTTTTCTACCAGTCCCCACCAATTGAACCATCGGGCAAATTTCTTTTCCTAGGCGCTTGAACATCTGCGGTTCGCCCTTGTGGGGTGGTCCGGGCATGATTTGCAAAATTTGTTTTTCCTTTCGTGCTTCCCGCAACAGGTTTTTTTCACCTTTTGCTTCGAACGCTCACATGGCGTTGCGCACCCGGTTTGGCAGCGATTTTCGGCAATTTCAACCACCGACTTTGAGGAGTTGAACACGTTGTCAATTTGCACGCCACAGTAAGGACAGGCGACCCAGCCTGTTTGCATCATCATATCGCAATTGTTGCACGTGTACATTCCGCCACCATACCCCTCTAGTTTCGTGCACCCTAAATAGTTTCGTAGGCCCTAAATTTCTCGTCTTCCAGTTGGACCCTCGCTCCAAACATGCGCCGGAGTCCTTCGGTTTCATGCGTGATACGAAACCATCCCATTGCGAGAAGTGCAAAGCACATTTGCGCTGAGGCGAAGAGCATGTTGTAGGTGAGGGAAAACACCAACCTTGGATAGATGGGGGTGTATGCATAAAGAGCAAGGCAACCAAAGACAATCAATCCCTGCGACACGACATAAGGTCGCAAATCAAGACCCTCAACCATCAACTGTTGCATCAAGGCAACCGACATCATCAGCAGCGGACTCACCACCATGATCGTCATCCAAATGGTCGAAGGCTGAGCCCCTCCCCCGAAGTATCCTCCTTGCACCTTCACCAAACCGGGGTCGAGTTCTCGAGGATGGGGACAGATACCTTCGTAGCAGAATTGAACACCGTTGACCTGGCCCATGAGTGTCCACCACAGGATCCAAACAACCCACGGTAACACCATCCAAGTCAGCATCGCTTGCGGTTGCTCGCGCCAATTCACGGATTGACGTTTTGGAATGCGTAATCCCTCCACCACCGTAGGCAGAGAGAGGAGCAAGGCCAAACCGGCGACGGTCGCCCACGGGCCCCAAGACACCATCATGTGGAGCGCCAATCCGGCGTGAAACAGAAGCTTTCGAGAGGCGGGGTTGAGGTTGGTCGCCAATCCCGCACCACCGTACAATGCCAAAATGCCCAAGAGTACAATCTGCTGCAACCAGAGCCATTCGATTCGAGAGAGGGCGAAGGCAGAACCAAGGAAAACAAAACACCAGATGGTGTGGGTGCGCGAGTGTTGTCTTTGTGAAACAAGACCAAAAAACACCGAAAACAGAACCAACATAATCGTAAGAACAACAGCGCTCAGCAAACTGGTGGGCGCCATGTTGACGAGTTTGAGCAGGTGATGGTCACCCAAAATTCTCCGATGGACGTAGGAAATAGACAGGACAAGTAGACACCAGATGGTCCAGACCGAAACACGTTCGTGCTGAGGACGGCTTTGAGCCGTTTTCTCAAGGGCCAAACCGGTCACCAGCAAAAACATCGGGAGCAGGGCGTACCAGAGGCGCAGTGAGCCCAGCAGCAGAGAGACCAAAACAGCGAGCAAGTGGACGGTCTTCGAAGAGGGTTGATGCTGCTTTGCTTGCCCAGTCATGGCACCCACGGACCAGAAAACAACCCAAGCCACAAGCAACACGAGCAGTCCTCTTGAAAGGTCAAAAAAGAACAGAGTGAGCATCAACAACCCCAACAGCCAAGGAAACGGTTTGAAGAAGTTCGAAGTCCCTTTCAGAGCGAGTGGCGGAGTTCTTCCCAACGATGAAGCAACGAGCCAAACAACACCGCCTGCTCCGATGGCCCTCGGAATCATCGCAGAGAACGAAAGATGCCCATGGAACCAAACCGACGCCACCACGATGCCACCGAGCAGGAGCAAGTGTTGTTGTTCCTTTTTGCTCGTCGATTGACCTTGTTGAAGCCATTTGTACGCCAGCAAGAAGGTTGCTGAGAGAACGGCGATGGAAATGAACACGTCCAACGGACGGATTGACACAGGGTCGCCTTCGATGCCTTGCCAGTTGATCTCCCCCACACGATAGATTTCGGTATCTTCCGGATAGAAGAACACATGTCGATGCAAGGCTGCTTCCCAATTCCATGCCTCAACCTTGTCGCGGTCATCAAGGGAAATGCTGAGCAAGGGCAAGGGAACTCGTCCGTGAACTTGGCTTGGGAAATCAAGGCCTAAATCGTACAACATCAAGGCTGCGAGGTCAAGTTGAGCCGCATCCGCACGGGCGCTGGCGTCAATCTCCGGGCCAGATACAAGTGCGAGGACGTTTCTCGTGTCCGCTTCGGCCGAGCCGTGAGAACCCGAAGCCGTCATGCCGTGGTCAGCCGTGACGACCACCGTCCAGTTTGCGGGTACAAAGCGCAGTAAGCTCGAGAGATGTTGGTCCATATCCAGCATTTTGTTTCGATACTCCTCTGAAACCGTACCCCATTTATGGCCGACTTTGTCGGGCCCCGAAAAGTGTGCAGCAATGACATTGTGACGCCCATCGACCAACCATTCCTCAAGGATGCCTCCGGTGGCACGGTCGCCCTCGTAATAGTCTGCATGCCCCTCAAAGGTGTTGATGAACTCGATGTTGGGGGAGTCGCCGTACATGTTCCCCATCACATAACTGCCGATCATGCCCACCGAGTGTTGCTCCGAGGCTGCTGCCAACAGCCACGGGTCAAACCCCCCTGGGTGGCCCATGTTGAAGTTCTTCAATCCGTCAATCGGCGCATTTGGGACCCCTGTCATCATCTCACGAACGCACGTCGCAGAGAGGGTGAGCGGCCCGGTCGTGATGGACAAAACGGCCTGTTCGTCCAGCCGTTCGACCAGTTTCGGCATCATGGTTGAATCACGCATGATGTTTTCTCCAACGCCGTCCAACACCACCAAGAGGTAGCCCTCTGATTGAGGAGCGAGATCTTCTGGAAATGGCACGACCACATCGGGTTGTTCTGGTTCAAGGAGGACATAAGGGGCAGTGATGCTTATCGGGAAGAGGGACAACAGCATCAGGACGAGGAGCCAACGCCTGAGGAGGTTATTGGGCGGATCTAATCTTTCTCGCATGTCGCCACCTCCCTTCTAAGTTTAGGGGAGACGAAATATGATATATGGGCTTCGGGTCCCATGGTTAAGGGGATACGAAATGAACCGCCGATTAATAGCTATCATGTTGATGACCACCTTGCTTGCAGCCACCGTTCCGGGATGCTTATTTTCATCGGACATCGATTATTCTACATGCACGGATGATGACAACTGTCTAAAGATCGCATTTGAAGTGAAGGAAGAGTACCAAAACACCGACGAAAACCCACAGAAACTCGCCGACCGACTCGGTGAACTCATGGGCCAAGAGGTGGAGATTTACCCGGTTAACAGCCAGGCTGCCACCATTGAAGCCCTTCGATTTGGCAACGCTGACATCGGCTTCCTCGACGGCGGCGCTGCATGGTTGAGCTGGAACGAATACGGCCTTCAAGTCGCTGCCGCAGAGCAAAAGGCCGACGGTCGCGCCTACTACCACGCCGTGGCATGGGTCCACAAGGACTCCGACATGGCCCAAGCCAGTATGAACGGCGACGTGGACCAAGCCCTTACGCTGATGGAAGGCAAAATTTCCTGTCACACCTCTGCCCTTGGAAGTTCAGGCATGCTGTTGCCCATGGGCTACCTCATCAACAACAGTTACATGGAAGTCGTTGGCGACAAGGACGAGATTGATTCCCTTCACGACACGGTGACCAACCACTTCTCAGAGGATTCGAGCATTCCCGACAGCGGCACGCCCTACTACCGGTACATCGGATCATTGCGCTGCTTGGCCGAGCACGCCCTGGGCGACGCCACCGACTACATCTCCTTCGCCAAGGACCCCACCGTTCCTGATTATTGCGGCGACGACCCGCAAGACTGGTGCTTTGAGGGCGACTTTGCCTCCACCGAGGATTTCTACCCCATTGGAGGATACAAAGAAAACGGTGAAATCAACACCCCGTTCGGCAAAGCCCCCAGCCATCCGGTCATGTACAACCCTGATGTCTTCACGGCTGCCGAAGTGCAATCGCTCCGAGACGCCTTCACGACGATGAGCAGCAACGATGCTGACCTGAAGATCCTCGATGACGTGCTCAGTACACCAGGAATGACCATCATCGACACGGAATCCCACCTCGGAAGCTACGGAGACGCCATCGGCGATGTGCCCGGCATCAACGCCTACTTCGGAGATAAAATCAGCAAGGTCAAGGTCACCTCAAGCGACGACGGCCTTCCGCTGTACATCCCGATCCTTGTGGTCGGTGCCATCGGCGTGGCGGTCTACGTCATGAAGAACCGCAACGAAGATGCGCCATCCACGCCTGCAGAAACCGAAGCAACAACGCCCGCCGAGGAGTAATGGTCAATGGTGCACCGAAACAGCCTCTGTCTGTTCCTGGTCGTCCTCCTCACAGTCGCTCCCCTTTCGGGTTGCCTTGGCGGAGAAGAGGAAGAGCAAGGGAGTGGCTTTGAATGGGAGAATCGCAGTCAGCCAGACTGCAACCCCATCGACCTCAACATCACCTGCAAAGAGTACCTCAGCGGATTCACAACCCCAACCAATTCGCTTCATCACCCCACCGAAGACGAGGTCTGGTTCTCGGACTTGGACGGGCACATCACCGCATACAACGGCGAAAGCACCCGACTGGTGGGCAACATCAGCAACCTCGTCTCCAATTGCCACACGGAAGCAGGGTTGCTGGGTTTCACCTTCGTGTCCAATTACGAAGACAACCCTCAAATCCTGTTCACCTACATCGGAACGGCCAACTGCGAGACCAAAGAAGTGACAAATTTGTTTTTGGCGGCCGGAGATGTAGTCAACGGTTCTCTGGATGAATCCTCAATTCGCACGCTTCGGGAAATCGAACAAACTTACCGAAACCACAACGGCGGCCATCTCCTTGCCTTGGGAGATCACACCTACCTGTGGGGCGTGGGTGATGGCGGCGGCTCCAACGACCCGTTGGATCACGGGCAAAACAACACGTCCGCCTTGGGAACCATCCAGCATTTCCACTACCTCAACGGCAGCATGACACCACTCCACAACACCTCAGGTACGGCGCAAGATTACACCCTGCATCGGGGCCTACGCAACCCGTGGAAGTTTGATGTGGATGCCCAAAACAGGCTGTGGATTGCAGACGTGGGGCAGAATTGTTTCGAGGAAATCAGCCTTGTTCCCGTCCTTCAATCCAGTAATTTTGGATGGGCTGAACGTGAAGCCAATCGAGAATTCAACGACCCGAGCGATTGTACGGCGCCCCCGTCTGATCCTCCGGTTGGGATGACCGACCCAGTCATCGTCTACACCCACGAAGAAGGCCGATGCTCCATCACGGGTGGATTGTACATGGACTGGGGGCCTGAACCTTGGCAAGGCGGGTTCATGTACGGTGATTTCTGCAGCGGCGATATTTGGCTCACAAGAGAAGCGGGTTCCGGTGTGTGGGAACAAGAACATCTGCTCGACACCGACAATCTCCTCGTCGGGTTTGGCCGCGGCTTGAACGATGAATTGCTCATCTTCACCTGGGGCGGCACGGTGTTCGAATTGGACATCTACACCGAGTGAACGGGAACGAACTCACTCGCCGATGCAAGCAACAATGGCCGCACGGGCATGAGGTTCCAAGCGGGGCTCGATGTGTTTTGGTTTGGCACCTGGCCCGATGATACCGAGACCGATCTTCTTGTTGTGTTTGAGTTGCAGCTCCAAGATGGTTTTGATGACGGCTTGACCCATGGCCAGACCGTGTTGCGTTTCACCCTTCTCGATGATGCCCAGACACGCCGCAGCATCGTGGTCGGGGAGGAGTCGGTCAAGAGCGAGTGGTACCTCCATTGAACCCGAAACCCAAACCACGTCGCCGATGGTCAAACCGTGTTGCTCCGCCTCATCTTTGGCGAATTCGAGCATCCGCGAAACCTCCTCTTTGTGAAAGGAACCGCAGACGACTCCGATGTGTTTGTTCATGATTTGCCCTCCGGGTTCTCCTCTTTCATCATTCGCTCGACCGTCGCAACAATGGTTTGCGTCATGGCGTCGATTTCGATGTTGATGCAACTGCCTTCGTCAAGCGAACCGAAGGTCGTCAAACGAAGTGTTTCGGGAATGAGATGGATGTTGAATCGGTTTTCGGCCACTTCGCCGATGGTCAAGGATGCACCGTTAAGGCCGATGTATCCTTTTTCGTGAATGAATTTCATCATGCTTTGCGCTGTTGCAACGGTCAGATCGACGCCCTCGCCGACCTCCGCTCGTGACACGATTTCGCCCGTGCCCATGATATGACCCGAAAGCAAGTGACCTCCCAACTCATCACCCATTTTCAGCGAGCGCTCAACGTTGACCTCATCGCCTTTTGAGAGCTGGGAGAGGTTGGTTCGCTCGAGGGTTTCGTGGATGACATCAAACGCCACGAGGTGGGCGTCTATGTTGGTGGCTGTCAAACAGACGCCGTTGATGGCCACGCTGGCTCCACGCTGGAGTCCGGTGGCTTCTGGGAGCATGATATGGAAGGTCC
>MDTD01115500.1_pt1 | contig 37309 bp, 27 predicted proteins | sample 811221 | NCBI WGS metagenome assembly MDTD01 (sample SAMN05326646, study PRJNA326480) | marine metagenome | isolation source: seawater | place: Pacific Ocean: South West | collected 2011
CACACCGGCAGGCGTCACCACACCGGCAGGCGTCACCACACCGGCAGGCGTCACCACACCGGCAGGCGTCACCACACCGGCGGCGCCCGGCGCCTGGTCGCCACCCCTCCTGATCGGCGAGGGCGACGCGGTGGTCCTGGAAGTCGCGACCGAACGCTACGCGCCGCTTCTGTGGTGGTATCCGCAGGGGCAGCGCGTCCGCAGCCTTGCGCTCTCCGCGCCGGGGGAGACGGTAACGGTGACCGCCGCCGCGGCGCGCACCGGGATCCGCAGCCTGCTGTCGGCATGGGGGCTTCGCCAGGAGTCGTCGCAGCGCCTGCTCTGGCCGGCGGGGACGGGGGAGTTCCTCCAGCCGGGGGTGTCGGTCCTTCAGTCCGTCTGCCGGTGAACCGATACACAAAGCGTATGATGGTCTCGCTCTATCGCAAGGAACCGGACAACAGTGTGCTCTACGTCACCATCACCGACCGACAGCAGAACCTGTTCGGGTACCCCACGCTGTCGGTTACCTCGGGGCGGGACTTCTTCATGACGCGGGAGAAGCACTTCACGTATGCCGACGAAGCGGAACTCCAGAAAGCGCTGCGCGGGATGATCGACCGGCGCATCCGAAAGGGGTACGAGGTGCTGTACAGCTACTTCCGTGAGGAACGCTACGCGGCGCTGGAACGCAAGCTCCGGCAGTACCGCGCCGCCGCCCACGAGTAGCGGGGCGCCGGCATGCCCGCGCCGGCGTCGCCATGGTTGACAGCTGCGGCGCCGCGCCGTAGGCTCACACCGTGAACGCCGCAAACGCACTCACGAGCCTCCGGCTCGTCCTGAGCCCCATCTTTTTCTTCTTCGCATATCTCCCGTACTGGACGTCGGGACGATTCGCCGTTCTGAGTACCGTGATTCTGTGGACCGTCTTCGTCCTCGTGGAAGCCTCGGACATCCTGGACGGTGCAGTCGCCCGTTCCCGCGGAATCGTTTCGGACCTGGGCAAGCTGCTGGACCCGTTCGCCGATGTTATCAGCCGGCTGACCTACTTCCTCATTTTCGCCGTCTTCAACATCATGCCGGTCTGGATGTTTGTGCTGATCATGTACCGTGAGGTCGGCATCACCTTCGTCCGCATGATGATGATGCGCGACGGTGTTGCCCTGGCCGCGCGCACCGGCGGCAAGACCAAGGCGGTCATGTATGCGATCAGTTCCGGACTGGGTCTGCTCATGCTCATGCATTTGCGCCTGCAGAACCTGCACGGCTTTATGCCGTGGCTTCCCTGGGTCACGTTCGCCGCATTCGGTCTCTCCGTGCTCCTTTCGTGGGGCAGTTTCGTCGACTATCTCATCATTCTGCGTCGCCACTACGCCGATCGGGCCTGACGGGCCCGATCCCGGTTCTTCCTACATTTTTGTAGCATAATTCTCTTCGACATTCGTATTCGTCTCTGGCGACAAAAATTTGTTCCGATGTGTGTGAAATTTTCGGAAAAAGGGTTTACACACCCCGGGACACTTCGGTATTTTGACCCACATAAATGTAGCAAGCGAGCAAAAAGCCCACCATGCGGTGGACAAACAGGAGGAATGATGAGTGACATGACCGCAAAGGATGTGCTCGACCTGATGAAGAAAGAGGACGTCAAGATCGTTGACCTCCGCTTCATGGACTTCCCTGGCATGCAGCAGCACTTTTCGGTGCCCGCCAGCGAGATCGACGAGGACAGCTTCACCGATGGCCTTGGCTTTGACGGCTCCAGCATTCGTGGCTGGCAGACGATCAACGAATCCGACATGATCGTGAAGCCCCAGCCGCAGACCGCGTTTATCGATCCCTTTATGTCGGTAAAGACGCTGGTAATGACGTGTAACATCGGCGACCCGATCACCGGCGAGGACTACACCCGCGACCCGCGCAACATCGCCCGCAAGGCCGAGAACTATCTCAAGAGCACCGGCATCGGTGACACCGCGTTTATCGGCCCCGAGGCGGAGTTCTTCGTATTTGACGATATCCGCTACGATCAGAACGAACACAGCGGCTACTACTTTGTCGACTCCGTGGAAGGCAAGTGGAACACCGGCAAGGACGAGCAGCCCAACCTCGGCTACAAGCCGCGCTACAAGGAAGGCTACTTCCCCGTTCCGCCGAGTGACAGCCTCCAGGACCTTCGTTCCGAGATGGTCGTCCTCATGGAGCAGGTCGGTCTGACCGTTGAGGCGCATCACCACGAGGTCGCCACCGGCGGTCAGTGCGAGATCGACATGCGCTTTGCGCCGCTCCTCGAGATGGCCGACGCCATGACCAAGTACAAGTACGTGGTCAAGAACGTGGCGCGCAAGGCGGGCAAGACGGTGACCTTCATGCCCAAGCCGCTGTTCATGGACAACGGATCCGGTATGCACACCCACCTGTCGATCTGGAAGGACGGTAAAAACCAGTTCTTCGGCGACGGCTACGCGGGTCTGTCCCAGGTGGCGCTCTACGCCATCGGCGGTATCCTGAAGCACGCCCCGGCGATCCTGGCGTTCACCAACCCCACCACGAACAGCTACAAGCGCCTCGTGCCGGGGTACGAGGCACCGGTCAACCTGGCGTACTCCAGCCGGAACCGCAGCGCTGCGGTCCGTATCCCGATGTACTCCAACAGCGAGAAGGCCAAGCGCTTTGAGTTCCGCTGCCCGGACCCGTCGAGCAACCCCTACCTCGGGTTCAGCGCCATGCTCATGGCGGCGATCGACGGCATCCAGAACAAGATCGATCCCGGTGAGGCGCTCGACCGGAACATCTACGACCTGACCCCGGAAGAGGCCGCCAAGGTTCCGACCACTCCCGGAAGCCTGCGGGAGGCGCTGGACGCCCTCGAGGCGGACCACGACTTCCTGCTCAAGGGAGACGTCTTCACCAAGGACGTGGTCGAGACCTGGATCGAGTACAAGCGTGAGGCGGAGGCGATGGCCCTCGACCTGCGGCCGCACCCCTACGAGTTCGCGCTGTACTACGATATCTGATGAAGAGCCAGTCCTCGTGAGGGGCTGTCTGGTTGCAGGGGCGTCGGCCGTTGGTCGACGTCCCTTTTTTTGTGCCCGCGGGAATCGCGCGCCGGACGCCGAGCACCGGGAGCCGTGTGCCGGCGTCGCATCGGCTATACTCGTACCTGTGACAATCTCACTGCCTGTGACGAAGTTCGCCGCCCCGGTGCTGCGGGACGGCCACGTATGCCGACCGCGGCTCGTTGAGCGGCTCGCGGCGGGCGCGCGTGGAACGTTGACCCTGGTCTCCGGCGCCGCCGGGACCGGAAAGACCGCTCTGCTGGCGGAGTGGGGCGCCACGGTGACCTCACCGGTCGCCTGGCTCTCGACCGACGGCGGCGATGCCGACCCCGCCCGCTGGCTGCGCGCCGTTGCCGCCGCCCTCCGACGCGCCGATCCGGCGTTTGGAGTCGGGCTGGAGCGGCTGCTGGACGCCCCTGCCTCGCCGGCAGACGCGCTCCGGGCGGCGGTGCTCCACGCCGTGTCCGCGATCGCCGACGAGACGGTGCTGGTGGTGGACGACCTGCAGCTGGCACCGACCCTCGGGTCGGAGCTGGAACAGGTGCTCGCCGTGGCACCGCCGGCGTTCCACCTCGTTCTGGTCACGCGAGCCGATCCGCCGATCCCGCTGGGGCGGCTGCGGGCCAGCGGCGCGCTCACCGAGATTCGCACCGAGGAGCTGCGCTTCACGGAGGAGGAGGCGCAGGCGTTCTTCTCCGCGTCCCTCCTGGAGGGGGTGGCGTCGGCACGCTGGCGCGATCTGTACCACCGCTGCGAGGGATGGATCGCCGGCATGCACCTCGCCGCGGCCTCGGTTCGACAGGCCCCGGACCCTGCGGCGGCGATCGCTGCGGTCACGCGATCGACCGGCGCCATCGGCGACTATCTGGTGGAGGAGGTGATCGATCGGCAGCCGCCGGATATGCGCGCGTTTCTCGAGGCGACCTCGATCGTCGATCGCGTGTGTCCGTCGCTGTGCGACGCGATCACCGGCGGTGAGGATGCCGGCGATCGGCTGTTGGCAATGCAGCGGGAGAACCTGTTTCTCCTGGCGATCGACCGCGAACAGCGGGAGTTTCGTTACCATCACCTGCTCGCCGAGGCGCTCCGGCGGCGACTCGGCACCTGGCCCGCCGCGGACCGGAGTCGGCTGCACCAGCGGGCGAGCGTGTGGTACGAGGAACACGGCGATCAGCTCGGCGCGTTTCGCCACGCAGCCGAGGCCGGTGATGTGGATCGAGCCGGCCGTCTGCTGGAAGCCGGCGGCCGGCCGCTGTACGTCCGCGGCATGGTCGCGGTGGCACGGGAGTGGCTCTCCTCGCTGCCGGAATCCGCCTTTGTCGGACGGCCGACGCTGCGCGTGGCCCACGCGATGGTTCTCGTCGTCTCCGGCGCGCCGCCGGAACAGGTCACACCGGTGCTCCGACGGGCGGCGGCGGAGGTCGATCTCGAACCGGACGGTCCCGGAACCGGGGACATGCGTGGCCAGCTCGCCGCGATCCGGGCGATGCTGGCGATTCCCCGCGGCGACGGCGCTGCCGTGGTGTCCGCCGCCCGGGAGGCACTGGAGCGGCTGGACGCGCGAAACGCACCGGTGCGCCTTTCGGCGCAGTGGGCGCTGGGACACGGTCTCCAGCTGGTTGGCGACGGCGCCGCGGCGCGAACCGCCTTTGGAGCGGTGATCCGCACGGCGCGGGAGGAGGGGAATCTCCTGATGGAGATCGCCGCCGCCACCACTCTCGGGCAGCTCGCGGAGTCCGACGCGCAGGGGGAGCGCGCGCGCTTTCACTTCCTGCGGGCGGTGGAGTTGGCGGGTGATCCGCCGCTGCCGTTCGCCTGCGAGGCGTATCTGGGACTGGCGCGACTGGCGCTCGCCAACGGAGACCCGGAAGCCGCCGTGCGGCGTGCGGAGGAGGCGGGCCGACTCGGGGAACGCATTGCGAACGTGGACACGCCGGCGCGGGCGGCGGTCGTGGCGGCGCGCGGACACCTGACTGCGGGAAACCCCGACCGCGCGGAAGCGTCGCTGGAGGTCGCGGAGGAGCTGCTGCGCCGGCGCGGGTTTCCGGACGTGCTGCCGGAGGTAGCAGCGGTGCGGGTGGCGGTGTATCGATCCCAGGGACGGATGACGGCGGCGCGGTCCCTGGCGGCGGAGTTCGACATCGCCGACGTCGAGGGGGGCGCCGCCGCAGCCGCGCCCGCAGAACCGCTGAGTCCCCGCGAGCTCGAGGTTCTGACGCTCATCTCTCAGGGCCTGTCCAACCGCGAGATCTGCGACCGCCTGTTCCTCGCGCTGGATACCGTAAAGGGCCACAATCGGCGCATTTTCGAGAAACTGGGAGTTCGGCGCCGCACGGAGGCGGTCGCGCGGGCGCGTGAGCTCGGCGTGGTCTGAAAAACCGCCCCTCGGAAGCTCAAAACCACACTTTCGTGTCTCTCTCCGGCCACGCGGATCGCGGTACCGTTTCCGCGAGGAGGACAGAGAGATGTCACATTCGTCATTCGGACCCGACGCCGCCGGTGCGGCGCTCATCGCCCGCATCGCCGGGAGCCTGTATATCGTCATCGCCGTGGCGGCGGTGTTTGCCCACTTCATCGTTCCCGACGCCCTGGTGGTGGTAGGTGCCCCCGCCACGACCAGAGTACAGATCGCCGCCGGGGCGGGGATGTTTCGCGGCGGCATCGCGGCGGAGATGTTTCTGCTGATGCTGGAGGTGATCCTGTCGGTGCTCCTCTACCGTCTGCTGGCGCCGGTGAACCGCACCCTGGCGCTCCTGGCGATGGTGTCGCGGTTGATCATGGCGGCGGTTCACGGCGCCAACCTGATCAACCACCTGGCGGTGCTCGTGCTGTCCGGCGGCACGGTGGTGGATGTGGCGCTTCCGGCTGCGCAGATGGACGGCCTGGTCGCGCTGTTCCTGGAGGCGCACAGCCTGGGGTTCACGATCGGCATCGCATTCCTGACGATCCACGTGTTTGCGATGGGGGTGCTGATCTACCGGTCCGGATACTTCCCGCGGATTCTGGGCGTGCTGTTTCTCCTTGCGGGGGTCGGCTACCTGCTGGACAGCGCCGCGTTGCTGCTCCTGCCGTCCTACACGACCACGCCGGTGTATCTGGCGGTGCCGATTACGGTGGCGGAGATCGCATTCCCACTGTGGCTGCTGATCCGCGGGCTCAATCGGAGTCGCTGGCCGAGTCCGCAAGGCGCATGACCGCCAGGTACCGGCGGCGGACGCGGGTGAGCGCCTCCTCGAGGCGTCGCAGGAGGTCCTCCGGCGAGTGGCCCTCGCCGAGAACCACCCGCGTCAGCTTGTACTGCGCTTCGGTTTCTGCCGGAATCGCGTGGAGCTGCCGGTCGTCGTAGACCTGCAGGAAATGCTCGATGCGACGAAGGAACAGGTAGTCGCCGCGGAGGCTGGTGACCGCCTCGGCGTCCAGGATTCCCGCCTCCTCCAGGCGCAGGAGCGCCGAGAGGGTGTTTCCGGTCACGATCTCCGGGGCCAGTCGCTGGTGCAGCAGCTGCAGCGCCTGTACCAGAAACTCGATGTCCCGGATGCCGCCTTCACCGTTCTTGACGTCGGTACCGACAAGGCTTCCGTCCTCGTCGGGGCCGGCGTTGTGTTCCTTTACTGCTCGGGCGCGCAGATGGCGCACCGTCTGCAACACCGCCGCGCGGCCGGCGCGGTCGACCCGCGAGCCCACAACGGGCCGCAGTCCCTCGAGCATCGACCACCCAAGCTCCAGATCACCGGCAACGGGCGACAGTTTGAGCAGCGCCTGCAGCTCCCACAGTTCCGCCTCGCCGCCGTAGTAGCGTTCCAGCGTCGGGATCGAGTACACCAGGCGGCCGGCGTTGCCCCACGGACGCAGGCGGAGGTCGACGCGGTAGGCCTGCCCCTCCACGGTAAAGTCGGTGAGGTCGCGCACCACCTGGCGAAAGAGGCGTCCGGCCCGCGCCTCCTGGTCCTCGATCGCGGGATCGGGTTCGTAAATCGCCAGCAGGTCGATATCGGAGCTGTAGTTGAGCTCGCCGCCGCCGAGTTTGCCGAACGCGAGAATGCAGAAGCGCCCCACCTCGTCGTGCCGCTGGCTGCGGGCGTTCTCCAGGGCGACCTGGACGGTGGCCCGGGCGAGGGCGCTGATCTCTCCAACGACGGCGGCAAAGTCGCCGGCCAGGCAGATGTCGCGGGCGCCGATTCGCAAGATCTCGCGGCGGCGAAACCGCCGGAGCATGTTGAGTTTCTCCATACGGTCGTCGGTCGTCGCGAGCATATCCGCCAGTTCCCGCGCCATGGCGTCGCCGTCGCGGTCGCCGTTGATCACGGCGGGGTCGCTGATCCACGTGAGGAACGCCGGCGTCCGGATCAGGGTGTCGCTGAGAAACTGGCTCCCGGCAAAAATCGTGAGCATGATCTCCAGCCGCCGCGGCTGCGCCAGGAGCTCGCCGAAAAACGCCTCGCGGTCGCTCACCTGCTCGGTGAAGCGATCCCAGTTGTTGAGCGCCATGTCCGGGTCCCCGGAACGGCGAAGGTCGTCCCACGCCAGCACCACGAGACGGGCGAACGTTTCGCGCCGGGAGCCGCCGCCGGCCATGCGGCGAAGGTTCACGATCCCGCGACCGGGGTTGCGAAACCCGGCGGCGGTCAGTACCGCGGAGATCCGCTCCTCGGCGAGACTGTCGGAGAGCACCAGGTCCGCCGGGTTTCCGGAGGTGGAGGCGGGGAGCGCATCCTGCCCGAGGTGGCGCTCAACAAAGCTGCGCACCGCCGCCGTCTCCACCTCGAAGTCCACGCGCAGCTGGCTGGCGGCGGAGAGGTCGGCACCGTCGCGGTATCCCATGCGCCGGGCAAGGTGGGCCGCCTCCAGACTGTCGAACGCCGGGAGAAACAGGTCCTGCGCGTTACCCCGGAGCATGCGCAGCCCGTTAATCACGTTTCGCAGGAAGCGGTAGGCACGGATCATCGCCTCGGCCTCGGTGTCGTCGATCGTCCCGGCCTCCGACAGCGCCCGTAGGCTGGCGTGGATCCCCGGGTTCCGGAGCGCCGTGTTGGCGCGTCCCTGCTCCACCTGCAGAAGCTGGACGTTGTACTCCAGGTCCACCAGCGCGCCGGGACCGAACTTGGCGTTGAGCAGCTCGCCCCCCGCCTTCTCCGCCGCCTGTCGCTCCCGGAGCGTCCGGATCTCGGCGACGTCGATGCTGTCGCTCTCGTAGACGATCTGATCGCGGATCGCCACGATCCGCCGCCCCAGGTCGCCGTCTCCGGCGACGAAGCGCAGCCGAATGAGCGCCAGGCGCTCCGCGCTGTGCGCCTTGCCGGTGGGGCCGAAGTAGTCGATGAAGCTCTCGATGTGCACCGCCAGCGGCCCGTCCTTGCCGTAGGGGCGCAGGCGCAGATCGATCTCGAAGATCGCCTCGCGCCGGGAGTGGATCGCGTCGGTTGCGCGGCGGACCAGGCGCTCGAAAAACTCGCGGTTGCTGATCGCGCTGCGGGTGCTTGGGGCGCCGGCGTGGCGGCCGGTGGTCTCGCCCTGGTCGCTGTACACCACCATCAGTTCGATGTCGGAGGCGTAGCCCAGGGCGCTCCCGCCCATTTTGCCCAGTCCGAAAACCGCGTAGTCCGCCGGAAGACCGGCGGCGCTGCGCGGCTCGCCGTACTCCGCCGTGAGCGCCTCCCACGCCAGCGAAAAGGCATGCTCAACAACCACGTCGGCGAGGCGCGTGAGGCGGTGGCTGAGAAAGAAGAAGTCCGTGTTCCGGCGCAGGATATGGTCCGCGTCGATGAGGTAGGACTCCTGATCCTTGAACTCGTTGAGGACGGCCACGCGTGTCTCCCAGTCCTCGGCGGCGTCCAGACGCTCGCGGAGGCGGGCGGCGAGCTGGTCGCTGGGAGTGCTGAGCGGCGTTCTGCTGTGGTGTTCGCCCAGAAGCGGCAGCAGGTTCTCGTACTGGAGGCGGATGAAGTCTTCCCACAGGAAGTCGCTGGCCCCCAGAAGGCGCGCCAGTTCGCGCTGTGCGTCGGGGTCCGCCAGCAGGTTTCGCAGCTGCTCCCCGCCACCGCCGGTCTCGCCGTCCCCGAGCGCGACGCGGCGCACCAGTTCCTCGAAGCGGGTAAACGCGCCGCGGGGGTCGGCGGCCTGGTCCAGGGCGTGGGAGAACTGCTTGGTCACCAGGATCGAAAGGCGAAGGCGCTCGGTGTCGTCGCGGGAGGAGAGCGATCCGCCGCCGACCTTCTGGACCCAGAACTGGTCGCGGATCTCGTCACCCTGCGTGGTGATCTCGATGGACACGATCGACACGTCCTGAAGTGCCAGGGCGCTGGCCAGTGAGTACAGAAAGAACGGGGTGTCCTGGGAGGTCACCGCCACGCGGGTGAGGGGCTCGTCCTGGTCGACCTCGATCGATATGGGGAGCAGGCGGTCGGTGCTGGGGTGGTCGACGGTCAGTCGCCGTGCCACCAGCTCCATGACTTCCTCCCTGACCGTGGTGGTATCCGGCGGTCGTCGCCGCAGCGGTGCCAGCAACGGCGCCAGCTGGCGTTCCAGGGCAGCAGTCCACTCCGTCGCGTTGGTGTCCGCCGGGAGGAACCCGGTAAACGTGTCGATCGCCACGCCGGCGGTGGAGGTGAACACGTGACCGCTCTGAATGTTGAAGTCCGCCGCTCCGAGCACCCCGGCGAGGTAGCTGAACAACCCCGGGGCGTCGTAGGTGCAGATCGTGAAGTGGCAGGTACGCAGTCCGGTATCCGGATCCGCCGCGTCGGCGCCGGTGCCGGCGAGGGCCACCGGACGATCGTCGGTCAGCTGCAGGACCGCCGCCGCGTGGGCGCGGATCTCCTCGTCGGTGTAGAACGCCCCGTACTGCTCCGGGAGTCCCTCGAGACGATCAAAGGCGGTTTCCACCGCCGATCCTTCAAGCGCTTGCCTGATCCTCGCGGTCAATGTCCTCTTCGCTTCCTGCCGATGCCGGGAGATTGCGCCCGACGCGGTACTTCTTCACGAACCCCGAGGGCCGGTAGGTCATCTTGGACTGCCGCAACCCCTCATCCCCCAGGTCCTGTTCGCGGTTGATCCACTGGTAGTGTCGCGGAAGAATCGTGGCGAACGCCTTGTTGATGAACTGGTAGATCCCGCGGTACTCATCCAGCGCCTTCTCGAAGTGCACCACGAAACTGCGGCCCTTCATGAGGGGCTCGCCGAGGGTGTACGCCGCCGGCTGGTTGTCCACGTAGACGAGGTATCCCTTGAGATCGAGCTCGTCGTGGCGTTCCAGCGACTCCCGGGCGGCGGCGTAGTCGGCACGGTCCTCGCGGTCCGCCTGCCACGCCTCCAGGACGCCGAGGGCATCCTCCACGTTCTCCGCCGTGAGGGCACGCTCGTCGTACTCGTAGTTGTTGATGAACGCGTTCACGTGGTTGCGCTTCTTGTGAAACTTGCGCCCCGACAGATTGGCCAGGTCCTCGCGAAGGTACAGGTAGTCGAAATTGTCACGGTCCTCGTGCATCTCGAACCCGAGGCGTTCGAGGCGGATCCGTGACTCGTCGGCGTGGGACTCGCTGAGACCCTTCAGGTAATCGAACCGTTCGAGGAGCGCCTCGACCGACCGATCGCTGGCGGGGAGCCCGCAGGGCATCATGAAAAACTCGCGGCCGTCCTTGTGCCCCCGAATGAGGAGCTTTTCTCCATCCACGATCGACAGGTGGTAGTCGTAGGTCTCACGAAACAGGTAGAGCCCCGCAAAGGTGTATTCCGAGACGCCATCGGGCAGCATCGACAGACGCGGATGCAGGGTATCCCGCATCGACAGGTCGATGGGCGCCATTTCAGGATATTGGGGAATTTCCATGCGCTCAATATACGTGAACTTGCGAGGTGGAAGCAAACCCGTCTATCATTCGCCCATGGACACCCATCACAATCGTGAACACCTCGCCGCCGACGTCCAGGAACGCTTTCTGCGCTACGTCCGCGTGCATACCACCAGCGATCGCCACGAGGACGCCACGCCGTCGTCGAAACGACAGTTCGATCTGGCGAACCTGCTCGCCGACGAACTCCGCAGTCTCGGTGTGACCGACGTCACCGTGACGGAGTTCTGCTACGTCATCGCCCGTATTCCGGCGACCGATGGCGTCGCCAGCCCGGCACTGGCGTTTCTCGCGCACCTCGATACCGCCCCCGACTCCAGCGGAGAGAACGTACATCCGCGCGTGTGGGAGAACTACGACGGATCGACGATCGAAATCGGCAACGGCCTGCGTCTGGACCCCGCCGAGTACCCCGACCTGTCCCGCTTTGTCGGTGAGACGATCATCACCGCCGATGGAACGACCCTGCTGGGCGCCGACGACAAAGCAGGCGTCGCCGAGATCATGGCGGCGGTGAAGTACCTGGCGGACCATCCGGATCTGCCGCATCCGGAACTCGAGGTGATCTTCACCCCGGACGAGGAGATCGGGCGCGGTGTGGACAAGTTGCCGCTGGACCAGCTCCACGCGCGTTTCGGCTACACGATGGACGGCGGCATCGAGGGCAGCATCGAGGCGGAGTGCTTCAGCGCCTACGCCGCCCGCGTCGAGATCGAGGGCTACGTGATCCACCCCGGCAGCGCCCGCGGAAAGATGGTGAACGCGGTGGCCCTGGCGGGGCGGTTTCTGGCGATGCTCCCGCAGACGGAGGCGCCGGAGACCACCGACGGCCGCGACGGCTTCTACTGCCCCGTGGAGGTCCACGGTGACTACGGAAAGGCGACGATCGACCTGATTATCCGCGACTTCGAGGAGTCGGAGGTCAAGCGCCGGATCGCCTACCTGGAGCACCTCGCCGGCAGTCTGGAACAGGCCTACCCCCGGAGCAGGGTGTCGGTCACCTCGCGCAAGCAGTACCTCAACATGCGCGACAAACTCCAGCAGTATCCGTTTGCACTGGACCTGGTGCAGCGGGCGGTGGCGGAGACCGGTGTGACGCCGGTGATGGAGCCGATCCGCGGCGGGACCGACGGCGCCCGGCTCACCGAAATGGGCATGCCGACACCGAACATCTTCGCCGGCGGACTCAACTTTCACGGACCCTACGAGTGGATCCCCGTGCGCTCCATGGTCCGCGCCACGGAGACGATTCTGAACCTGGTTCAGATGTGGGCCGCCGAGGTGCCGGCCTCAACGCCGCTTCCGAAGCTGGAGCCGCGCTGATGGCCTCCGCGGTCGGGCACGCCCTGGTGACCGGTGCCAGCCGCGGCATCGGACGGGCGATCGCCGCCGAGCTGGCGCGGCGCGGGTGGACGCTGCACCTGGCCAGCCGCAGCGCCGACGCCCTGGAGGAGGTTCGGCGCGAACTCCCGACCGGCGGTGCGTCGGCGGGCGGTACGTCGGCGGAGCGAAGCCACAGGATTCACCCCGTCGACCTCGGCGACATGGAGCAGGTCGCGGCGTTCGCCGAGCGCCTGCGTGCAGAGGTCCCGCGGCTTGGCCTGCTCGTCCTGAACGCCGGCGCCGCGATCTCGGCGCCGCTGGAGGAGACCTCCCTTGCCGAGTGGGACCGCGTCTTCGACCTCAACGTCAGGTCGCCCTTTCTTCTCACGCGGGAACTCCTCCCAGCGTTGCGGGCGGCGACCGGTCGGGTGATCGCGATCGGATCGGTGGTGAGTACCGCGGCGTACCCCGGGCAGGGGGCGTACACCGCCAGCAAGCACGCCCTCTACGGGCTGACCAAGGTCCTGGCCAAGGAGCTCCACGCCGACGGTGTCATCGTTCAGACGGTTCTGCCGGGGGGCGTGGCGACCGACATGGTGCGGACGATGCGTCCGGACATCGATTCCACGGACCTGATTCAGCCGCAGGACGTGGCTGCAGCCGTTGGATCGCTGCTGGATATGGACGGAAGTGCCCTGACCGACGAAATTCGTCTGCGGCGCCGCGGTAAGTCGCCGTGGGCATGATCGGAAACCCGTAGTATATTGAAAATGTGAAGGCGCCGGGACGGCGATGGATCGGCCTCGGCATCGGGGTCCTCCTGTTGGCCGCATGCAGCGAAAACGTCGAACTCTTTTCGTCCCTCGATGAGGAGGCAGAGCCTTCTCTGTCCACCGTCGAAGCCGGTTCCGTGATCGCGGAAAACGACTCCCTGAACGTCCAGATCGACTATCCCTCCGAGGACGCCTCCCGGGCAACACGGATGGTGGTTGAGCTCCAGGCGCCGGACGGCACGCTCCACGGCAGCGTGGAGTTCGGTCCCGATCAGCTCGAGGAGCCGGAACTCCCGGCGATCCAGCTGCCGGCGCCGCCGGACGGCGTGTACCGCCTGGTGGTCCGCGCGTGGATCAACGACCAGCCGCTGTTCTCGGAGGATCGGCAGATCTTCGTGCTCGACCAGGCCCCCGAGGTCCGCAGTCTTACCATTCATCCCACCAGCATCACCGGATCGATGCAGGCGCTGGCGATCGCCGACGTCTGGATCCCCTCCGGGACGCGCCCCTACGCGCGGTGGCTTTTCGATGATTCCGTGGTGATTGAAGGATACCTCTCCGAGGGACTCGATCGAGTGGTCCTCGATGCCGCCGGGAAAGCGGCGGGCGCGTACCGCGCCGTGGTCGAGGTGTACCCGTGGGGGCCGGAGGAGGGCGCTGTGGTGGACGGTTCCACCACGATCGTCGCCGATGCCGACGTGTTTGTGCGGGATCAGCCGGACGTCCCCGCCTCGCCGCAACTCTACGACGGTGTCGGGACACTTCTCCGCCACTACTCCTTTGACGGCACGATGCAGGCGTGGCGCAGCGACGGCGGCGCCGCCGACGAGGCGACCGTGGCCGGTGCCTCCAGCCTGGACATCCGCGGCGGCGCCCTGGGCGTTCGCCTGTCGCCGACGGCGGCACTGTCGATGTCCGTCCCGCTGCCGGATTCCGGCGACGGAGCCCATCTGGTCCTGATCCGCCTCGCGACCGCCGGCGACGACGTGCGGCCGGCGCGGGTGACCGTCGGAAACGGAACCGAGGATGCGCTCGACGAGGCCGGTTCCGTGGCGCTCACCGCCGGGGCGGTGGAGACGAACCACGTTGTGCGCGTGTACCTAACCCGTGAGGCCGACGGCGTACGCGCCGCGGTGATCGACACCGCCGACGGGGTGCGGGGAACGGCGTACGGTCTGGCGGTATCCGCCGGGCGGCTCGAAACCGCGACGCCGGTGCGGATCGTCGCCTCCGCCGAGGACTCCCTGTTTGTGGAACGAGTCAGCGTCGTTGCGCTGAACGACCAACAGTACCGGAGCGACCTGGCGTCGCAGCTGGAAGAGGCGTTTCTCGCCCGGTTTGCCGGCCTGCGTACCGGGGTCTGGGTCAGGGCGAATCCCTCCGACCGAGCGTCGTCCGACACCGGCGTGCCGCATTTGCAGCTGGCGGTGACCGCGCGGGCACCTGCTGAGGCGGCGGTCTTTCTGTCCGACGGCGGCGAGCTGCGTATCTCCTCCGCCGGCGGATGGAGCGCCACCCTCCGCCGGGAGGGCCGATCGCTCAGCACGACCACCGCCGACGGTGGCGTGATCGCCCGCGTCGATCTTCCGGAATCCGGTCGCCTCATGGTTCCGATCTCGCTTCGCATCCGCGCGGCGGGCGGTGCCGACACCGTTGTTTCCGGCGGTACCGGCGGCTCCATGACCCTGGATCTTCCCGCCTCTGTCTCCGGATCGACGCTCCGAGTCGCCCCCGCCGCCGACGGTGATCTGCCGGTGTGGGTGGGGAGCGTGGGCTCCTGATCCCGCGGCCGCTGATTTCCACCGTTCTCCTCGCATCGCTCATTGTCGTGATCGCCGTTGCCGTGGGCGGGTGCGCGGGTACGCCGCCGTCACGCGTCGACGCCGCGCCGCCCGTGACCCCCGACCGTACTGACCGTTCCCCCGGTCACGCCGGGGCCCCGACCGATGCAACCGACGCGGCGGATGCGGAGTCCGCGACGGGGGCTGCGGAGGCGGCGGGCGCGGCGGACGCCGAGGCCGGCGGTGCTGACCGCCGACGCGACGACCAGACCGCCGGTGGCGCCCGTGTCTCCGACGCCTCTGGCCAGGGGCCAGTCGCCACCGCGGCGGCGGTCCCGGCCTGGGAGCCCCCGGATCTGGAGATCCCCCTGCGGCCGACGGCGGAGCAGGCGGCGCGAATCCGGCACTACTACGCCCTCCGGGGGCGCGAGGCGGTGGCCGCCGTACAGATTGCCGGGGACGGAACGCTGGTGGATTCCGGCGGTGCGGAGTACGTGACCGAGGCACTGCAGGCGGCGGGGATCACGGTGGCGGCGTTTGTGCCGGCGGCGGAATCGCGGGCGCGGACGCTGTTGACGGTCGTCCTCCGCGGCGAGGCGGACCGTTCGGCGAGAAACCACTACGGCCGCGTGCACCTCCGCCTGTCGCTGTGGTCAGGACCCGGACAGCGGATCCGTCGCGCCGTGGCCGTGACCGGGCCGTGGCGGTTGAGCCCCGTGTCGGGCACCGACGCGGTCCTCCGGTCGCTCCTGGCGCTGGACCCGGCCGTTCTGCCGGCGGCGCTGGATGCGCTGGAATCGTGGCAAACGACCGCGGCGGTGCGGGGTGTCCCCTACCGGGTGAGCGTGGCGGCGGTACCGGCGGCGGCGGTCGAGTCAGACGCACCGGCCACGCAGGAGGCGCTGGTCGAGCCAGACGCGCCGGCCACACAGGAGGTGCCGGCCGAGCTAGACGCGCCGGCCACCCCGCCGGCGGACCACGCCGCAATCCTCACCGTTTTGCGCAGCCTGGGCCGGGAAACCCGCGACGACACGTGGTACTTGTTTGACATTCCCCCGGCGGTGGCCGAGCGCCTCTCGGGGGTATTGGATGGGTCGCCGTACGAGGCGACGGTGGATTCCCTTCATGGGACGGTTCGAATTGAGTACAATGGCGCACCATAGATGAGCAGAAAAACGCGTTCCGTTTCCAGATTCCTTTCCCTGTCAGTCGCAGCCGTCGCCGTGCTGGCGGCGTGTGCCACCCCCGGCGGACGAACGCCGGAGTGGATCGCCGGCGTTCCCGATCGGGTCGCCGACGGACATCGGATCGTGGCGTACGGCAACGGACCCACGCCCGGCGACGCCGAAGACCGTGCCGTTGAAGACGCCGTACACCAGGTAAGCCAGATATTGCTTCTGCGCCTCGAGGAGTCCGGGGCGGCACTGGGCCCGGAGGCCGGACCGGTGATCGAAGACGTCTCCCGCCGCAGGGTCGACGTTCTCGAACCGGACGACCAGTACCGTCGGACCGATCGCCAGGGACACGCCGAGCGGTACCAGCTCTACACCTATCGTGCCTCGGAGATCGACGAGGACCGCGCCCGGGTTCTGGAGCGGCTCCCGGCGGTGGCGCCGGTGTCGGAGACGGCGGCGCCCACGGAGGACAATAGTCCCCTGGGCCAGCTCCGGGCGATTCTGACGGGAGACATACCGGAGACCGCCGACGGCATACAGCGACGACTCGAGCAGGCGCTCTCGCTTGCCAGCGCCGTGGTGGTGACCGTCCAGCCAGGCGAGGTATCGATCGACCTGGGTGACACGCCGCCGGACTCGTACACCGTCTCGGTTGCGCGCCGCGACGACCCCGACGCCTACGCCGGCGTTACTATGACCGTCCGCGTGCAGGGCCCGCTGGTCGATGGCAGCCGCGACACCGAAACGTTCCCGGTCACCACCGGCGAGGACGGTTCCACAGCGTTCCCCGCGCCGGTACCGGTGTTCGCCGGTACCACAACGGTGGTGGTGGAACCCGCGTGGCTCGCGGACGCCACCACCGACTGGTACGCCGCGGTCTCAACACAGACGGCACGCGACCTGCTCGACGCGACCGTGGAGCGCCTCCGGGACCGCGGGCTCATCCGGGTTCGTTCCCGGGCCCCGGAGATTCCCACCGCGATCGTCGTGCTGGACCGCGACATCGCCGGCAACCCGATCGAGTCATCCGACACGATGCGCGGCATGCTGCAGGAGTTCTCGGATACCGATTTCCGGATTCGACAGGTGGAACTGTCGACGGCGCAGCGGGAGCAGCTGGTGGAGATCCCGGACATTACCGTGTCCGATCTCTACGACGTGCTGCCCTTTGACGTGCTCTCGCGGGTGGACCGCGTCATCGTCGGGGACGCCCAGATCCGCGAGTTCAGCGAGGAAGACGGCTTTTCGGTGCTGGTGGAGATCCAGGCCAGCGCCTTCGATCTGCGCCGCGACCGCGTGCTGGGCCGGGTGTCGTTCGAGGAGCGCATCAGCGGCAGCGACGCGCGCTCGGCGATCAGGGCCGCGTTTCAGGCGGCCGGTCGGCGGCTGGTGCGCCGGATCGTGCCGCAGCTTCCGTAATCCAGCGTCTGAGCGCCGCCGGGTCGTCGCCGATGTAGCCGGCAACGCCGCGCCCGGCAAGCCGTTCCACGACCTCCCGATCGTTCACCGTCCACACCAGGGACCACCTCCGCGGGGGGCGGCGCCGGAGCAGTGACGCCCAGCTCGGCTTGGCAACCTCACTCCCGGACCACCGCACGCCGAGACCGCGCCGCAACAGCCACGGCACCTCGGCGTCGCCGGAGTAGATCGCCGCGGTGACCACGCGCAGTCCCAGCCCCGCTGCGGCGGTCCGGAACGCCCGGACCAGGCGCGGGTCGAAGGACGAAACCAGGACGCGGTCGGCGATCCCGCGGTCGTGGACGAGGCGCGCCACCGCCTCCGGCAGCCCGGGACGCATATCCGAGTAACTCTTCAGTTCGATATCGATGAGCAGGGGCGCGGGGACCGCATCGACCACCGCGTTGAGCGTCGGGACGCCCGTTGCAGTGGACGCCGGTCCCGCCGGCCGTTCCACGCGGAGTTCACGGGTCGCGAGCTCCGCCGCGGTGAGCCCCGCGATCGCCTGCGGGTCGCCACCGAGGCGCGCAAGGTCGCGGTCGTGGGCCACAACGACCTCGTCGTCGCGGGACAGCTGCACGTCCAGTTCCACGCCGGAGACCCCGGCGGTGCCGGCGGCGCGCGCAAAGGCCGGCAGCGTGTTTTCCACCTCCAGGGCGGCGAATCCGCGGTGCCCCAGGACCAGGGGCTCGCCGTCGGCGGCCCGGGAGAGTCGATCGATGATCATGACGCTTGCCATTGTAGCGTGCCGTGGATAGCCTCTCCACTGCATGGAACACGATCTGATTGCCGCACTCGCCACTCCCTGGGGTGTGTCGGCGCTGGCGGTCATCCGCACCAGCGGCCCCGGCGCCGTAGAGGCCGTGGCGGCGCTCGCCGACAACGCCGATCGCGTCCGGTCAGCCGACGGCGGGCGCATGCTGCGAACGCTTCTAATACACCCCGAGGGCGACGACATCCTCGACGAGGTAATGCTCGGCATCTTTCGCGCCCCCCACAGCTACACCGGCGAAGACGCCGTGGAGATCTTCTGCCACGGAAGCCCCGCCGGCATCCAGCGCATCCTCGGCGCCCTGTACCGCAGCGGATTTCGCGCCGCCGAACCCGGCGAGTTCACGCAGCGCGCCTTTCTGGCCGGCAAGATGGACCTGACCCGGGCGGAGGCGGTGCACGAGATCGTCCAGGCGCAGACCGCGACCGGCCACGAGATGGCCCTCGCGCGACTCGGCGGGAGTGTCGAGGCGGCGATCGACGAGGCCAAGCGCGACCTGGTGCAGATCATGGCCGCGGTGGCGGTACAGCTGGACTACCCGGAGGAGGACACCAGCGAGATCGTGATTCCGCCGGAGACCGTCTCCGCCGCCCGCCGCCGCCTCGAGGATCTCGCTGCCACCTACCGCACCGGACGCCTCTACCAGGAGGGTGCCCGGGTGGCGCTGGCGGGGCGAACCAACGCCGGCAAGTCCAGCCTCTTTAACGCCTTTCTGCGGGAGGAGCGTTCCATCGTCAGCGAGACCCACGGCACCACCCGCGACTACATCGAAAGCCGCATCGACCTCGGCGGAATCCCCGTGCAGCTCTACGACACCGCCGGGCTCCGGCAGACCGACGAATCGATCGAGGGTGAAGGGATCCGGCGGACGCGCACCGTGGTGGAGAGCGCGGACCTGGTGGTCTACGTCGTCGACGGCACCACCGGACTGAACGACGAGGACCGCGATGTGCTGGCGGCGCGCGGAGAGCGCGTGGTTGCGGTGTGGAACAAGGCCGACGCCGAGGGCTGCGCGCCGGCACCGGAGGGCTTTCTATCGGTGAGCGCCCGGACCCTTACCGGTATACATGAGCTTGTTGCACGCATCGTCGCCGAGCTAACCCCGGAGCGAACGTTCCGCCAGGGGAGTCCCGTGATCGACTCCCTGCGGCAGAAGAACCTGCTGGAACGCGCCGCCGCCGCCCTCGGCGAGGTGGAGTCGGGGCTTGCGGCCGGGTACCCCGTCGACGCGATCAGCGTGGACCTGCAGGAGGCGATCGCCGCCCTCGGCGAAATCACCGGCGAGGTGACCTCCGAAGACATACTCGATGCCGTCTTCGGCGGATTCTGTCTGGGAAAGTGAGGCGACGCGCCATGAATGCACACGCGACGCTACCGGCGGGGTACCGGATCACCGACGATCCCGCCGCCGTGGATATCGACGCCGTTCACCGGTATCTCTCCGGTGAGTCGTACTGGGCACAGGGACGGTCACGGGAGACCGTTCAACGGTCGATCGAGGCCTCGTGGTGCGTGTCCGTTCTCGCCCCCGACGGCGCCCTCGCCGGGTTTGCCCGGGTGATCACCGACTTCGCCACCGCCTACTACGTGTGCGACCTCTTCGTGCTGCAAGAGCATCGCGGCGCCGGGCTGGGGCGCGCGCTGGTGCAGCGAATCGTGGAGGACGAGCGCCTCGCACCGCTCTCGGGGATGCTCCTCACCGACGACGCCCAGGGGCTGTACGCGAACTACGGGTTCGAACAGACCGACGACACACGGCGCAAGTTCATGCGGCGCCCGCGCCGGCGTCAGTAGGCGCCACCGGTACGCACTCAGAGACTCTCGAGGGCCTCGCCGTCGAGGCGGTACACCGTCCAGTCGTCCATCGGTCGCGCCCCCAGGGAGCGGTAAAACGCGATAGAGGGGGCGTTCCAGTTGAGGACCGACCACTCCAGCCGGCCACACCCGCGGTCGCGTGCCAGGCTCGCCAGATGCACGAGCAGCGCCTTGCCGTGTCCGCGGCCGCGGAACGCCGGGCGCACGTACAGGTCCTCCAGGTAGATCCCCGGACGCCCCACGAACGTGGAAAAGTTGTGGAAGAACAGTGCAAAGCCGGTGGATTCGCCGTGCACTTCGGAGATGACCACCTCCGCCGCCGGGCGGTCGCCGAAGAGCGCGGCGTGGAGCATCTCCTCCGTCGCCTGGACCTCGTGGGAGAGGCGCTCGTACTCCGCCAGCTCGCGGATCAGCGAGAGAATCAGGGGGACGTCCTCGCGGCGGGCGGGACGGATCGTGCAGTCGGTTGATTGGGGGGCGTTCATGCCAGCGAGCATACCGGAGGTGCCCTCGGCAGTATACAGAATGTTGTTGCAGATCTGTGCCATCGTTCGACCGGACAACGAGATACCACGAGCGACGGCGCTGCGCAGAGCTATCTCGTTTGGTGCGCGCGAGCTATCCCCAGTTCTGCAACACGATTCTATATACAACCCCAGGTGCCCAAATCCCCTCCGTTCTGGTAAGGTATGGCCATGCATGAAGATGCGCGCGCGTACGACGCGATCGTCGTGGGCGGCGGACACGCCGGAATCGAAGCGGCGATGGCGATCGCCCGCCTGGACTTTCACGTCCTGCTCATAACGCAGAACCTCGACACGATCGGCAAGCTCAGCTGCAACCCCGCCGTGGGCGGCCTCGCCAAGGGCAACATGGTGCGCGAAATCGACGCCCTGGGCGGACAGATGGGCCGCATCATCGACGAAACGATGATTCAGTTCCGCGTGCTCAACCGCAGCCGCGGGCCGGCGGTGCAGGCGCCCCGCGCCCAGGCCGACAAACTCGCCTACCAGATCAAGGCCAAGCAGGTGTTAGAGGGCGAGGCCAACCTCACCCTCTTTCAGGACACGGTGGTCGACTTCCTCTACCGCGAAAGCGGCCGCCCGTCGTCACACATCGGCAGCACCGAACACGTGGGCCCCTCGCCACGATGGGTCACCGAGCACGCCGCAGCCGCCGGCGAGCGCTCCACCGCGCACGCCGTGGCCCCAGCCGCCGAGCGCTCCGCGGCCGCCGGCGAGCGCGCCGTGGCCCCCACCTCCGCCGGCGCTATCGGCGGGGTGATCACCGAGCGCGGCAAGCGCTTTCGCGCCCGCACCGTGGTCGTCACCACCGGCACCTTCCTCAACGGACGCATCTTCATCGGGGAGTACAACGCCTCCAACGGCCGCATCGCCGAACCCGCCGCCCACGGCCTGGAGCGGGCCTTCACCGAACTCGGCTTTCGCATGGGGCGCATGAAGACCGGCACCCCGGCGCGGGTCATGCGCCGCTCCATCGACTTCAGCAAGGTGGCGCCGCAGTTCGGCGACGAGGAAATCGTTCCCTTCAGTTTCGGCAACCGCCGCGTGGACCGCGAGCAGGTGCAGTGCTACATCACCTATTCAACCGAAGAAACGCACCGCATCATCGAAGCCAACATGAGCCGCTCGCCGCTGTACTCCGGCATCATCGTCGGGTCCGGGCCACGCTACTGTCCCTCCATCGAGGACAAAGTCGTCAAGTTTCCCGACCGCACACGACACCAGATCTTCATCGAGCCGGAAGGACTCTCCACCGGCGAAATGTACCTCAACGGAATCTCCAGCTCGCTGCCGGAGGACGTGCAGGAAGCGTTCATTCACTCCATCCCCGGGCTCGAGCACGCCGAAATCGTGCGACCCGGCTACGCCGTGGAGTACGACCACATCGACCCCTCGCAGCTCTATCCCACCCTGGAAGCCAAAGTGCTCCCCGGGCTCTACATCGCCGGACAGACCAACGGCACCTCCGGGTACGAGGAAGCCGCCGGCCAGGGACTCGTCGCCGGAATCAACGCCGCCCGCGCCATGCGTGGCGAAGACCCGTTCATCCTCAGCCGCGCCGACGCCTACATCGGCGTCATGATCGACGACCTCGTCACCCTCGGCACCAAAGAACCCTACCGCATGTTCACCTCCCGGGCCGAACACCGCATGAACCTGCGCCACGACAGCTCCGACATGCGCCTCTTCGAACAGGCGTGGCACCTCGGCATGCACGACGACGACGCGTGGCAGCGCTTCCAGGAAAAACGGCAGGCGATCGCAGACATCACCCGGCGCCTGCGCACCCGGTACCTCTCGGAGAACGAACTCACGGCTCAGCGGAGCGTCGCCGCGGCTCCCGCCGCCACCGCCGGGGAGGACTCACCAGCGCAGCCCGGTGATGGCGCCGGCGGTCCCGCCGGCGCCCAGGCGTCCCCCACCGCCGGCGCCCACCCCCTGGCGCGCTTTGTGGGCAAGAGCTTCGACAAGATCCTCAAGAACCCCGAGGTCAGCCTGGACCAGCTCCTGGCGATCGATCCCGCCCTGGCCACCCCCGGCGCCGGTGACACCGGCCCCGATGAGGGGGTGGGCGACGCAGCGCCGACCGGTTCGACCTACCCCGTGGAATGGCTGCGACAGGTGGAACTCGACATCAAGTACGAGGGCTACGTGGCGCGGGAGGAGAAGATGGTGCAGCGGTTCCGGCGCATGGAGAACGTCCGTATCCCCCGAGATTTTGACTGGGACGGCCTGACCGGCCTCTCCAACGAGGCGCGGGAGAAGTTCAAGGCCGTGCAGCCGGCATCGGTGGGGCAGGCGAGCCGCATCTCCGGCGTCCGCAACTCGGATGTGACGGTGCTGCTGGTGAGTCTGGACAGGAAGGGAAAGACGGCCTAGGGATACCTGAACGATTGGATCGCCACAAAAGCCGACGCAAGGCTTGGAGAGCGATTCATGGCGCGGTCGATGCTCCAGTATTCTGCCAGCATCCGGCGAAGCGTGGCGTTGTAGTCGGGACCGATTCGGGCGGTTGGGCCACGTGGGACGATCGCGTCGCGGATTCCGCGTTTCCGACTCCGTTTGACCAGATTGATGAGCGTTTGTTTGGGATCGGACAGGGTGTCCGGCTTGTTGGGGATTCTGTCTTTCGCGACGCCGGAAAACTCATGAAATCCCTCCCGATCGGCCAGAATCCAGCTTTCGACTTCCCTGACAGCGATTCGGAGAACCATGTATCGGTTCGGGCCGTCCGGGAGCAGCCGGCGGACGTATCCCGGTGCACACTCCCTGGCATCGAGATCCAACAGGATCAGGTACGGGTGGTGTTGTGCCGCATGGTTGAAGCCTTGAATCTTGGTTTCTATGTAGGTGTTTCCGGGGGCTGAGTTGCGCCTACGGATTTTGGGTAGGCGCATTCCGACAGTGATGTCGTTGTTTGCCGCTGCGACCAGCTGGCCCACCATTGCGGTACTGAGGTTGTCTTCCGTGACGATTGTTACGTCTGCCATTCACTAGTCGATGAAGTCGAATTCCTGCACATGAGGCGGAGCCGTTCGGTCGAGGACGACCTCGTACGGGGCCAGGCCGCCTTCGAGAAGCTTCTCCACGTCCGGGATATTTGCGGCACAACGGACTTCGGTCTTCTCCTGTGACGGGAGAAACATGAGGATCTCGTCACCAGTGATACCGTCTCCGGCGAGCAGGTCCGCACTGTGCGTGCTCACGATTGTCTGGATCCGTCGACCCTTTCGGGTTTGATTCATTCGATACATGAGCGCGGGGAGCCGCCCAACAATGCTGTAGTGCAACGAAATCTCAGGCTCTTCAAGAAGGAGAAGCTCCCTGGCTTCCAGAATAGACCAGAGAAGGCCGACCAATCTGATCGTTCCATCGGAGAACTGGCTTTCCCGCTGTCTCCCTGCGTTTGGCCGCCAGTGTTCGTAGGTTGCTTCAAGGTGAGGCACCCCGGTTATCTCGTCGGTGCTGATTGTGAGGTCTTTGAGTTGAGGAACTGCGACCTGGAGCGCCTTTTCGATCTTTTTCAGGCGGGCATTCCGAGTCGTCTCCGGGGTCTGCTTGATGCGTTCAATGAAGTGAAACCCGAACTCGTCTTCATCAGGATTGACCGAGGGATTGAAGAAATACTCCGGCCGACGGATCAGCTGAGGAATCAGGTGTACGTACGTACACCCGGCGAAGAAATTCGCGATGTCCCGAAACTGCCCGTTCTTGGCGATCTGCTCGAGATGCGTTTGGGTGCGGAGCAATACATCGGCCTTGTCGTCGTCGCCGGGACGTTCGAGAATTCTCTCGTCGTTCCGACGGACGAGTTCGTGGGCGACTACGGTCTGGTGTAGGCCCCTGGACTGTTGCTCAAGTGCCAGAGAATAGTGCCACAGGGCGCCCGTCGATTCGTCCACCAAGTCCACGGTGATCACGACCTCATTCCGGCGCCGGGCTCCCAGGTTCCTGATCTTGCTGAATCCGCCTCGCGCTTTCAGCGCGGTATCGAGGCTGCCCCCGCTTCGTGCGATGTCCCGCAGGAACCGAATCGCGTCGAGGAAGTTGGACTTGCCGGAGGCGTTGGGACCAACCAGGAAGACACGCTGAGGTATCTCTACGTCGACATCGGCGAAATTTTTCCAGTTGACCAATGAAATCCGTGAAATTCTCATCGTCTCAACATGAGTGTGTCGGAGAGGATGAGACGGGTCAAGCTGGTGTTGCGGACGCTGCAGTACGACCCCGCACACAGCCGTCGGCCTGAACTCCACGGTGGCAGCGACGGTCGCTTTGAGTTGACCCCGGCCTCCGCGCCACACACGTTCTCCATCTCTGCCGGATACCACGTCTCACCGTGTTTGCTACTGCCGATCCACCGGACTGATAACTCCCAGTTTGTTCCTGGTTGCCACGTGGGTGTAGATCATGGTGGTACTCACGTCCGAGTGACCCAGGAGTTCCTGCACCGTGCGGATATCATAGCCGTCCTCCACAAGGTGGGTGGCAAAGCTGTGGCGGAGGGTGTGCACCGAAGCGCGTTTGGACACGCCGCTTTCCAGGACCGCGGCGTGGAAGTGGCGCTGAAGACTCGATGGATAGGCGTGGAACCGCCCCGGTAGGCTGGTGCGCGGATCTACCGACAGGCGGTGAGACGGAAACAACCAGAACCAGCGCCAGTCGGTGGCGGCCCCGGGGTATTTGGTCCGCAGAGCGTGCGGAAGCGGCACGCCCGGGGCATCGTTCCGGCGATCTTGATCGAAGAGGGGGCGTACAGTTTCCTCAACATGCCGCGTCAGGTCCCCTACGATCTTCCCCGGTAGGAGCGTGCGGCGGTCCTTGTCCCCCTTCCCGGATCGGACGGTGATCACGCGCTGTTCCACGTCGATATCCTGGATGCGAAGCGAGAGGCATTCCGCGAGCCGAAGGCCCCCTCCGTAGATCACGAGCCCCATCAGACGATAGGGCGGTTTCATTCGGTCAAGAATCGATGATACTTCCGCGCGTGTGAGTACCACCGGGAGCCTTCGCGATTTCCTCCCGCGTACGGTGGCGTTCAACGACACGATTTCGCGATGCAGGACGTGGCGGTACAAGAAGAGAATGGCGTTGAACGCCTGCCGTTGCGTCGGGGCGGAAACCCTCCGATCCACGGCCAGATACGTCAGAAACCCCCGAACGTCGGCGTCGGTAAGGTCTGCCGGTGCGACGTTGGAGCGATGAAGGCGAAATGCTCGAACCCACTGACGGTAGGTCTTTTCGGTTTGGTGCGAACGGTGCATGAGCCGGAGCTGACGGAGGTAAGCCGTCTCGATGGTATCCCAGGCGGAAGCGTGGTGTGCAACCGGGGCGCCCGTGGATGGCGGTGAATGTGGTTGAGGCGGTGACGCCGATGGAGCCGGGCTCTTGTCCCGCTCGATGCCGGCGGACTTCGAAAAACGGAGAAACAGTGACGCCGCCGACAGCGCCTGGTCAGCTTGCCAGGGCTGTTTTGACTCAGCGATGTGCTCTCGAAACGCCGCCAATAGCAGGCCGGAGCGTTGTCCGGGAAACGCCGCTCGAAATGCGAGAAACTCCCGGACCCAGTGGAGGTAGTACGGCCTGCTCCGTTCCGAAACCCCGTTTGTCCCCGTCAGGTATTTCTCGAACTGTCTGAGCGTGTCCGCAGTCATTGGCCCCCCTGATCGGTGTTCCGCGCTTTTCACTATCCAACACTGACGACCCGGCGATCCTGCTTTTCCAGGCTCGTACATTGCCGTCTTTGACCGACGATTCGGGTGATTCAGCGAAAACGAGGGAGGGAATATGTTATGTACACATCAGGGTTAATTGAAAAACAAAACCCATTAAAATTGATCAGGATATAATTTGAACATTAGGACCGATTTAGCGGAAAAAATTCAAATACTTTCTCGGTATATACTTGCCGATTACCTAAAGTCTCAAAAGAAATTACCAAATGCCTGCATTTCTATCGGGGATAATCACGATAAAGGTATCCCTGGCCTAAATAAAAACTTTTCATACTTTCTACGTTTGAATTTCGACGATATATATGAAAAGCGAATTAGAAGGTAGCGTCCCGTCAAGTGGTGTAATTTCCCGTCTCCGGTAGCTGAACCTACGCTACCTTATCTGTTCCCTCTGCCGACAGCTTTCGCTGTTCCGGCACTGGGTGGAAAACCTTTCGCAAGCTCTCTTGACTCATATACTTTCGGGTTACTTGCCACTCGTCCGATTGCTCGTTAGAGCGTCTTGTGCTAATAGACCCGGTTGCCGTCTCTCCCTGGGGAAGCGAATTCTTACCTGTACCGTCAGCTTCAATACGTGGCTTCCCCACGCCATGCCGACGGGGCGCATTATCCTTCTTTCGTTATAGTCGTTTCACAAGTTTTCATGGTCCAGGGGTACGACGGTGACGTCGTCATCCAACGCATAGGTTCGCGTACCCGGATAGACGATCCATACGTGATCCAAATGCAGATCCGTGCGCGCCGAGGTGATCGACCTGGTCATCGTTGGTGCGTCGGAAAATTTGAAATCCATCCCAAATCGTCGACCTTGACGCTCAAAAAGCAGGTCAATCTCTGCACCTGCGTGGGTCTTCCAGAAGTAGACCGATTCGGAATCCAGACGAAGGCGTCGGACCGTCTCCTCCAGGGCAAATCCTTCCCAGGACGCGCCCAGAATCGGGTGGGATATGACTTCTTTCTCGGTCTCCAACGTGAGGAGGCCGTGAAGGATACCGCTGTCGCGGATGTACAGTTTGGGTCGTTTAACAAGTCGTTTCCCAAGATTGGATGTCCACGGACGAAGGGATCGGAGAACAAATGTGTGGACCAGAAGATCGACCCAGCGCGTCACCGTCGGCTGGGAAATCACAAGGCTGCGGGATATCGCGGCGAGGTTGGCGATGCCACCGTGGTTGTGCGCGATCATCGTCCATAACCTTCGGAGCGCCGGTGCGGGAAGGGCTGAAGCGAGTTGCGGGATGTCCCTTTCAAGGAAGGTTCGTATAAATCCCTCCCGCCACAAGGCCGATGATTCGTCGTCCGGTGCAAGATATGAGCGGGGGAAGCCTCCGCGAATCCAGAGACGACGTTGATTCCCGGTCCCGACATCGGAGAGACGGAATCCTCCGGACTACCCCAACCGAATCAGATAAAAAGGGCAAGAAACCGGGAGTTCAGACAGCTGACCGACAGTGAGGTCGCTGAAATACCACAATGTATGTATATGCGGAGATGTCGGCGACACCACTTTGTGATTTTATATTTTGCCGGAGACCCGACTTGGACGGGCGCAGATCTTGCGGTCCGGGGGATTTCAAGTCGGGGGTCCAGCATAGCAGACGGGCTGTTCTTTGAAAATGTCTTTCCACGCCTGCAGCAACGACGGACAACTGTAGAAGACTCAAGCATCTGTCGATCACTCTATTTTACATAGCGAAGCGGGTCTTCCCATCGGCCATCACGTGTCACCGAAAAATGGAGATGTGGACCGGTGCTGCGTCCGGTATTTCCGACGTTACCGACACGTTCACCTCTTGATACCCGCTCGCCTCGACGTACCAGAATCTTGCTCATATGGGCGTAGTAGGTTTGTAAACTGTTTCCGTGATCAACGACAACCAGTTTACCGTAGGCGCCTGATTCCGGGTCGGCGATAATTACCGTTCCCGACGACGCGGCGAGTACCGGGTTGCCCCACGGATTACCGAGATCAACGCCGGTATGCATTCGCCATACTCCGGTAAACGGGTCGCGACGCATTCCAAAAGAGGATGTGGAGCGGACGGAAACGAGAGGCCAACGAAACAGTTCGCCGATCGCCAGGAGATACTCTTCCTCGTCCATCGTGGCCCCGGGAATAAACAACGTAGTCCCGATTTCAAGCAGGTCCGAGCGGAGATTGTTGGCGTCTAATATGCTGTTGACCGAAACGTCGTTTTCCGCCGCAATTTCGGACACCGTCTGGCCTTCTTGTACGGATTGCATGACCCCGTCACGGTCAGGGACCGACAAGACGGTACCAGGAAGGAGTCGTCGTACACTGTCTATTGGATTTACCGACAAAAGTGTCCCGGGCCGTAAGCCGAATTGGCTGGCGATCTCCCATATGGTGTCCCCCTCTCTGACGGTATAGGTTGAAAAACCAACCTCCGAATAAACCTTCGGGTCAATATTCAGGAGTTCGCCGTTCGTTGCCTGTCGGGCGGGAGTCGGAGGGACGCTTATTCTATCATCGTGCGGCGGCGTCGCAGGGAGCTCAATAGAAGGAACTTCGGCAAAGACAACGCCGTTGATCGTTTTGCGTATTCCCGAGTTGGAATAGAGGAGGTTCGCGACAAACGCCATGAACATGATCGAGGAAAGAAGCAGCACTGTACCGTGGGTACCAACGGCGGGCAACACGAGCCTTCGTACAGAGAATCCGGACCTTCGGTACAATTCTCTGTGTCTGTCGGGCCTTCTTCGGACATGCTGGTCCTTGAGTAGCGTTTCCACTGGTAATGACTATCGGAATGGTATAAGTGTCACTTGACAAAGTAGCCGGCTAATCGCTGTTACGGGAGGGGGGGTCAATCGAGTCTTGGCTGTATCGCCCAATCGGTTGACATACCGCCCCGGTAACGATACAATTAAACAATTGCTTATGCGTTATTTTAAGGAGAAGAATTAGTGAAACAGCCGGTCTCGGGACGAAGTCACGATGTATGCAGTGAGTACAGTATTACCTGCAAGGAAAACGAAGACGAGCTCCGCGATTCGCTCATTGCGGTCTCCGGGCTTTCGGAACTGTTTCGCGTTCTCGCAGATGAGACACGCACGAGGATACTCTACTTGCTCTCACGGCAAGAGCTGTGCGTCTGTGATCTTGCATATTTGTTGGAGATGACCTCTCCGGCGATATCGCATCACCTGCGACTACTGAAAACGATGCGACTTGTGCGAGCGCGGCGGGACGGCAAGCAGGTGTTCTACACGCTTGACGATGAACACGTTCTGTCGCTGATTCAAACGGCACGAGAACACTATATCGATGAGGAGTAAGCCATGACGGATAAGATAGAGATGAAGAAGTACCGGATTAAGGGTCTTGACTGTGCCAACTGCGCTAACCAGATCGAGTCCGGGCTGCGGAAGATCAATGGGTTCGCGGATGCCACGGTAAGCTTCGGGACCGAGTCGATCGTTATTCCCGAACACGGACTCAAGACCGCGGAGGAAGTGATCGCCCGCATCGAGCCGGGCGCGCGGATCGTCGTCAAGGACGACGGAAGCCACCATGCTGATCACAATCACGATCACGATCACGGGCACGATCACGGGGGTGAACCCGATGGCGATGAAAACACCGCCTGGCGGGTAGGGCGTATGGTACTTGCCCTGGTTCTCACCGGTGCCGGTATCCTGTTCAATAAGACCCTTCACGGGACGCCGTTTCAGACAGCTGAGTACCTTGTCTTCCTGCTTGCATACGTGCTTGTCGGCGGGCCGGTGCTGCTGAACGCGGGAAAGAACATTCTCCGGGGTCGTGTCTTTGATGAAATGTTTCTGATGAGTATAGCTACACTTGGAGCGATCGCCATTCATGAGCTCCCCGAAGCGGTCGCGGTGATGCTTTTTTATTCCGTCGGTGAGTATGTCCAGGACCTCGCGGTCGGCCGGTCACGCCGATCGATCTCCTCTCTGATGGATCTCCGTCCGGATTCGGCGCGGATTGTCTCAGAGAACGATACGACCGAAGTTGGTCCGGACACCGTAGAGGTCGGTGCAATAATAGAGGTGCGACCAGGCGAGCGGATTCCTCTGGACGGAGAAGTTACCCAAGGAGAATCGGCAGTTGATACATCTGCGCTTACCGGTGAGTCGGTCCCACGTACCGTGGAAACAGGTGATACAGTGCTGTCGGGTTTTGTGAATGACTCGGGCACCATCCGCATCCGAGTGACCAAACCGTACACGGAATCCTCGGTGTCCCGGATACTTGAGCTGGTAGAGGACGCCGCCGCCCGCAAGGCTCCTACCGAGAAGTTCATTTCCAAGTTTGCGGCGGTTTACACGCCGATTGTTGTCGGTCTTGCTGCGGCGATCGCGTTCTTGCCGCCTCTGTTTATTCCGGGTGCCGTCCTCAATGAGTGGGTGTATCGAGCCCTGGTCGTCCTTGTGATCTCTTGTCCCTGTGCCTTGGTTATTTCGGTGCCTCTCGGCTATTTTGGAGGTATTGGTGGAGCGTCACGCAAGGGGATTCTCATAAAAGGGGCGAACTATGTCGACGCCCTCAAGAACGTCTCTACGGTGGTCGTAGACAAGACCGGTACGCTGACAAAAGGCGTATTTCAGGTGACTGAAACGGTACCGCGAAACGGTTATTCTGCCGAGGATGTGCTCCGGTTGGCGGCGAGCGCCGAAACGCACTCGACTCATCCGATCGCACGCTCAATCCGGAATGCGTACGGTGAAAAGATAAACCCGGAGACGGTTACCGATGTCAGGGAAGAGAAGGGATACGGCGTTATTGCTCGCGTTGATGGCCGGACGGTCATGGCCGGTAGCGACCGGCTCCTTCATCGTGAGAACATAGAACATGGTGACTGCGACGCAGAGGGAACAGTCGTCCACGTAGTGGCCGATCAAACGTACGTCGGGCATCTGGTGATTGCGGACGAGCTAAAAGCGGGAGCCACCGAGGCAATCGCCAATCTCCGGACCTCCGGCGTGCAGCGGGTGGTGATGCTCACAGGAGATAACGAGTCGGTCGCTCGTCGGGTGGCGGATGTTGTCGGCGTTGACGAGTGGTACGCCGGCCTGCTTCCCGAAGATAAGGTGGAGAAGGTCGAGCAACTTTCCGAGAAGCTTCCCAAGGGAGAGCGTCTGGCGTTCGTGGGAGACGGCATAAACGACGCACCGGTTCTCATGCGCGCGGATGTCGGTTTTGCCATGGGAGCCCTCGGCTCGGATGCGGCGATCGAAGCCGCCGACGTCGTTCTCATGGATGACAAAGTTGAAGGAATCGGCTCGGCAATTCGTGTCGCCCACCACACCCGCTCGGTGGTTATGCAGAATATAGTCCTCGCATTGCTGGTGAAAGTAGGTTTTCTCTCACTCGGTGCGATCGGCATTGCGACGATGTGGGAGGCGGTCATCGCCGATGTTGGGGTCTCCCTTCTTGCGGTACTCAATGCGACCCGGACGTTACGGTATTCGCGCCATATCGGGGATGACACCGGCAGGGCGTGACGGGATAGCCCGGCGGAATGCCGTCTGCCTTACAAGCCCCGGAACACACATGAAACCTGAATCATCATCGTACCGAAAAGCGGGCGGGGCCCTTCTCGCTGTCGGAGAGTCGTAGAAATCGGAATCCTTTTCCTGGGACCTTACGCCGTAACGGAAGTGAGCCTTCGGCTCTTCCCTCCCGCCATGCTCGCCCTGGCGGTCGGTTTCCTCGGAACATGGCTCATTTTCGGTAATGGAAAACCGGCAGACCGTCGCGGGCGAGCCGTTCGCCTTTACGCTGAGTCGCTGCTCTCCGTCGGGCTCCTGTTTTTCTTGTTCCGGTACATATTCGCTGCAAATGCAAACATGGATTATGTCCAGAGATTCATTGCAAGCGGCGGAGAGCTGAATCTGGCGATCGATACAAGCACGGAGCGGACCATCGTCGCACTCCGATTCGGGCCGTCGCTGCTTTCTGTTTTTTTGTTGTATCTATTCTTCGCGGCGAGGCAGCACCGTTATGAACTGTTGCTCACACTGCTTTCCGTGGGGCTCTCGACTCTTTCACTTCCATCAGCGATCAGCACCTCCGGCATTGGAGTCCTGGGTTGGATCGGGATTGTTCCGTTACTTTTTGTACTCTGGCGCGGTAATCTCAAGACGATTCTATTTTACGGAGTTACCTATGGGGTTTTGACAACGGTCAGCGTCAACTACTGGCTCGGAACGTTCAGCCTTGTTTCTCTTGGTGCAGTTACCGTCATTTATCTGGTCTACTACACGGTTTTTATGCTGGTCTTCGGCACGGTGATCCTCCTGTTTCGGGATAGTTCACCGGCGCTAAGGGTCTTTCTAACCGCAGCGCTTTGGACAATGTTCGAGTACGTCCGGAGCGTTGGCTTTCTCGCCTATCCCTGGGGTCTGGTTGCACATAGTCAGTACACCAACCTGTGGCTCATTCAGATATCGGAGATTACGGGCGTTTGGGGCGTTACATTCAATGTGGTTCTTTTTGCAGCGGCGCTTTCGGAGTTTATAGGTCCTCTGACCCAACCGGTCGGACTGCGGCCATTCGTTTCCGCCGGACCCGTTCTCCTTGGTGTAACGTTGTTGGTTTTCGTGGTCCATGGTGTTGGGTGGTGGACGGTTGCAGCAGACAACCGGTATCCGGAGCCTGACAGTACGCCAAGGGTCGCCCTGATTCAGCAAAATAGTGATCCGAGAAAAGCTGATTATGAGAAAACCTTCGAAGTATTGACGCGTCTTACCGACGCAGCCCTTCGGAAGGAACCGGATATCGTGGTTTGGTCCGAGACCGCGTTCGTCCCGAATATTCGACGCTGGTCCGATGAGGATCCAAAACGATACCGTCTCGCGAGGTTGGTGGACCGATTTACGCAGTATCAAAAGTCGATCGACACCTGGCTACTAACCGGAAACGATGACTACACCCGCATCCTGGATCAAAGCGGCCGGGAGGTGGAGAGAAACAGTTACAACGCCGCGGTGCTTTTCTCCGACACCGGCGAGCGCGTGGCGTCATACCATAAGATGAAACTCGTACCTTTTACCGAGTACTTTCCCTACGAGGAGCAGTTACCCTTCATCTACAACTTGCTGCTGGATTTTGACGTCTTTTTCTGGACTCCCGGCGAGCGGGCCGTTCAATTCCAGCATCCAAAGTTTAGCTTTTCTACCCCGATCTGTTTCGAAGACGTTTTTCCGAACGGTGTCCGCCGCTTTGTGCAAGGTGGTGCCGACGCGATCATCAATATCACGAATGACTATTGGTCTCTGACCAAAGCACAAGCGCAGCAACATTTCGCTGGAAGTCTGTTCCGGGCGATTGAAAACCGACGTCCTTTTCTACGCGCGACCGCTTCCGGGGTGACTGCCCATGTGGATCCCTACGGCCGGGTTGTTGCACGGCTGCCTCAATATGTGGAAGCGCAGATGATGACCGAAGTAGATATTTCCTCGGATGCGCCACGCACCATCTACACCCGTTTCGGGGACTGGTTTCCGCGGAGTCTGTTCGTAATCGTACTCCTCGCCTCCCTTTGGCGAATCCCGCAGAATGTGTCCAGACTGAGACGTCGAACATGAATCGGCATCTACTACTCCTCGCGCTTGCCTCGGCTATCCTGCTCCCGTTCTCATTACCGAACGAGCTCCTGCCGAGCGGCGCGACGCTACCGGGTCTCGTCGGGCTGGTGCCGGTCTTCCTCATGGTATACCGGAGTCCGTCGTTAAAAGTTGCGTGCCGATATGGACTCCTTTTTGGCGTAGTCAGCACCCTCATCGGTAACTATTGGTTGGCATTCTTCGGAGAGTTCTCCTTCTGGACGATCAGCGGGGTCATCCTCGTCTACGCGGTTTACAATTACATTCTTTTCGGAGTTCTCTTCGTGGTCGTCAAGGGCGGGGATGGTTTTTCGTCGGCGCTGCGCCCGCTCTGGATAGCGACCGTGTGGACCGGTTACGAGTACCTGAAGTCGGTGGGATTTCTCGGATATCCCTGGGGACTGATCGCATACCCCCTCGCGCGGATCAACACCATCGCGCAAATAGCCGAGATTACCGGCACCTGTGGCCTCACCTTTCTCGCGGTCTATCTGAACGCCTCCCTTACCGAGTTGGTGGTCCGTCGAGAAACCGGAGTTGCTCTTCCGGCCAACGGCGGTGGATTGGGTAAGTACGACAAGACGCGCCGTTTTGCCGTACGCCATCTGCTCGCCGTGATACTCATGCTGTTGGTCGCCGCGGGCTTTGGCTGGTGGCGGGTATCGACGCTTCGTCCGATCGGTGAGGTAACCTTTCTTCTTGTTCAGCAGAACCTGGACAGTTGGAACCCCGACACGCTATCCTCCAGTCTGGGGCGTATTCAGGAGCTCACGCTCCAAGGCCTTGAGGCGACGCGTACTCCCGTTGACGCAGTGGTTTGGAGCGAAACCTCCCTTCGTTACCCGTACAGCGAGGACTCCCAGCTGTTTTTAACAACACCGGATTCTATGCCGTTCACCGAGTTTCTCGGACAGATCCAGGTTCCCTTGATAACTGGGGCCCCTATGCCCTCCGAGTCCGTTGGCCTGCAGGAAACAGGAATGATGAATAGCGCGATTCTAATCCTGTCGAATGGACGGCTCCGGGGCGTCTATGCCAAGCAGCACCTGGTACCGGGCGCCGAGCGACTGCCCTTTCGCGCGGACTCCCCGATTCTAAAGATAGTAGAGAAGGCGCTGGGTCTCGGGCCGACTTGGGTCCCCGGGCGTGGAGTTAATAATCTCGAGTTGCCGCTATCGGGCGGAGAGGTGATAACGCTTGGAACACCGATCTGTTTCGAAGACTCCTTTGGTCGAATTTCCAGGGAAATGGTCAATTCCGGGGCGGACCTTCTCGTAAATCTCACCAATAACTCCTGGAGCAGACAGGAGTCGGCGCAAACCCAACACTTCGCCGCCAGCCGCCTTCGTACGATCGAACTCAGATCCTCTCTGGTTCGGAGCACCAATAGCGGATTGTCGACAGTGGTAAACGCGACGGGGGTGGCGTCACAAACCCTTCCGATGTTCGAGGCCTATAGTAGAGTAGTGACGGTTCCGCTCTACGGCCGGCAGTGGACACTGTACAAACTACTGGGGGATTGGCTGGGTTTCCTTACCGTCGGTCTTTCGGTGTTTGTGATATTTGCTCAGCGGGTGTCGCGATAGGCCCGGCTCTACCGGGAACGAAACCAGAATCGAGACGTAAGAAACCCGTAAGCTCTGCTTAACCTACAGTTTAGACGTGAGGGGTATCGTTTGAATTGACACGGAGGCCCGTTGAAACTGATTGCGACGGCCGTCCGTGATACAGGAGGCAAGTAATGAAAAGAGCTGTGTCGTTGAACGTTCCCGAATCGATGACCGCATTCTCACGTTTGAAGGGCAGAGGGGAGACAGCACGAAACTCGATAGAAACCTATCGTCCGAATATCCAGGTTGCCCACGATCACGTCGTCCGAACCGTGGAAGGTACGGGGATATCCGACGGAGTAGTACGGGGATCGGCCGTTTTCTTTGGCGATCGATCCTTCATGTCGGGAATAGTGAACCATTCCGAGCAGGACCCCGAGACGGGGACCCGACGATTCCAAGAGGCGTTGGGCCAGACGCGAAACCAACTCGAGCAGCTTCAAAGGGAGGTAGATGACGATCTTTCGGATATTGCCGGACTCATTTTTCAATCTCATTTGGCGATGCTCGAGGATACAGAGTTTACCGGCCAAATGCTCCGCAGTGTTCGAGAAGGAGTAACGCCGGAAACGGCAGTGATTTCGACAGTGAATAGTTATTTGGAGGTCTTTTCTCAAAGCCAGAATGGCCGGGTTACGGAAAAGTGCCAGGACGTAAAGGACATTGGACACCGCCTCTTGAGCAATCTCGCCGGGTATGTCGACGAGGGAGCGGACTATTCCGGCAATATCGTGGTTGCCAACGAGCTATATCCCTCGGAGCTCATAAAGATCCATGCTCAAGTAGTAGGAAGAGTTATCCGCGAGCGCAACCGGAAAACGGGCGGTAGGCGCAAGACTCGACGAAATCACGACGAGAATCGCGGTTCGCCGTGCGCCGGCGGCGCACTTGCCGCCCACTCGAGTACGCAAACGTCCAAACGGACAGATCAGGGCTGTTACGGAAACGATTGGGGCGTAAGACGGACACACGGATGCCACGGCGCGAGGCCGAGAGAGCAGTCAGTTAAGGCGATCGGGATCGAATCCCGGTGGGGACCGCCCGATCTTGATCAGATGTCGGAGGATACGCTTCAGTTCGTCGGGATCCTCGATGACGGCGATCACCTTCATGTCCGCACCGCACTTTGGGCAGACCATCGGATCGACCTCATAGACCTTCGCGAGTAGTCGGGCCCAGGCGCGTTTGCTCGCATTGATATCGACCTCTTCATCCCCATCCGACAATGGCTCGTAGCCAGGATCATCTGCGACATCACCGCATTGATGGTCGGTCTTCCATCCGTCCGGTGCTCGTTCCACAACCCATGGCATCTGTGCCCACCGTCCCTTTGTGCGGGAGGCATAGAGCCCGTAACGCCGAATCAGTTGTAGACGTTTCGGCGGGATGTGCTGCGTTAACTCGGCCAAAAAGTCTAAGGCATCGAACAGATGGAAGTTCTGCTTGAAATACTCCGAGTACTTGGTGTGAAATAGGACCTTCCCTTTGAACGGCTCGTAGCGGATCTTCTTCAGCGAGATCGGCGGCCGTGCTATGTACTCCGCCAGGCTTTCCTGGGAGGACTCGTCGAGTATGCGTACGCTGTTGTCGATACTGAAACCGGAGTGTCTCCAGGATAGAAGGTTTCGAGCGAAGTCATCGTTCAGGAGCTCCCGTTGCACCACCAGCTTGATCACCCGACGCCGGAATACCTCGACCATCGACTGGAGCCCAGAGAACGGGATGTAGAAGAACGTACCTTCATCATCAAACCCGCCCTCCAAAACGATGGCGTGGAAATGAGGGTTCCAGCGGAGCATGTCTCCAAACGTCTGGTGCGCGATGACCATGCCGGTGAGCAGCGGTCTGCCCGCGGCCTCTTGGTA
>MDTD01082226.1_pt1 | contig 37292 bp, 36 predicted proteins | sample 811221 | NCBI WGS metagenome assembly MDTD01 (sample SAMN05326646, study PRJNA326480) | marine metagenome | isolation source: seawater | place: Pacific Ocean: South West | collected 2011
CCTGCAGTGTGAAGTTTTCGCGCCTGCTGCACCCCGTAGGGTCCGGATTCGTGTCTCAGAATCCGTCTCCGGGCTATTGCTCCCACAACCCGTACGCGTCGATGGCTAGGAGGTCCATTACACCCCCTACGACCTGATACGCCGCAGACCCATCCTATGCCGTAACCTTTGATCCACACACCGTTCCAGGCGTTGTGGACTATCGAGTATTATTCTCAGTTTCCCGAGGTTATCCTCGAGCATAGGGCAGGTTATCCACGTGTTACTGAGCAGTATGCCGAGGGCCGAACCCTCTCGACTCGCATGGCTTAATCGAACTCCAATAGCGGTCGCCTCTGGCAGGATCAACCAGATTTCTCTTGTCTAGATCCTTTGGGACGTATCGCAATGTTCGCTGAATTATTGGTATTAGCGAGGAATATTTGCACTTACTTCTTGCACAATTATTCATCGTAACAGAATCACCTACCTGACCCCGAGCACCCTGCCGGTGTTTATTCGGAGTCGCGATATGCTTCGGCTTTGCATTGTATGTTGATGGCGGCAGTCATTGTCACGAGGACTCAGCCGCCAACGCCGTTACACACAACGCAAGCAACCCCCCCACCTACCTCCCCTATATCAAGGTAACCGATTGGAAAAAGGATACAAAACGCAATACTGCGAGGATGTTTTATCCAAATTAAACAACTGTGGCTCAATGATTGATTGCACGCAGAAATGCCATCCAGTGTCTCGTTTATACGAATTACAGAATTAATTCCTTACAAGTTGGTTTTTTGAGTTTGCAAAAACTAACATTAGACGCTTGAATAATCCTCGGATGCTGTCTATATTCACTTGATTATGTTCAGTAGGAGCACTTGGGCTTTGTAACCTGTGAACTACTAGGCAATGTTGTTGAATCACTCAACGCCCATGAATTGACGTAGCATTGGGTGCATTTCCATTGCTTGTTCTTTCTGGATCTGCTCAAACGTTCTGAGGATGATACCTACAGCCAATAGCAGACCTGTACCTGTAGCATTTCCAACTGTTCCTAGCAGATCTGCACCTGCAGCTAACAGACCTACAAAGGCTCCAGAGAACCATGTTACTGGTGGGATATAATTCTCAAGAATTTTCTCCAATACCTTAGGATTCTTCCTGAAACCTGGGATTTGCATTCCAGTTCTTTCAATTTGTTTTGCAACATCTTTCGTTCCCATGTTTGTGGTATCAATCCAGAATTTAGCAAATACCATTGAACCGATAGTCATCAATGTAACGTATGTTACTACGTGTAACATAATCTGTGCAACTGAGTGGCCATAAATATCCGGCTGCTGATTAAGCAGAGGAAGTAACCAATCATTTACTCCATTGACCATGCTAGAATACCATGCAAAACCACCAGAAGCAGTTGTTTGTCCGTCTGCATAGGTACCGATTAAGTTAGATTGAGACCACATTCCATTTCTACCCAAGATTGGGAACTTTGAGAAGAACGGGTGAGACCAGAATAGAAGAGTAAACATGTTGATGTTAGCAAGTAGAGCAGCCATCAAAATAACAGGAATGTTGGAAGCATAAACTAATCTGATTGGATATTTACCTCTATGTCCACGGACCTTTCCGTGTGTGAGCGGCAACTCAAGCCTGCTTGATTCGGCATATGCTACCACAAGGAATACCACTACCGAGGAGAACAGCGCAACTACTGGGTTTACGTGAGTAAGCAGTATAGATTCGAAACCATTGGTCGCTATGAGCTGTTGATTAGTTGCTTCTCTGAACATGTAGAAGATCATTGGTAGAGTTCCTGCAGGCGGATTCTCGAGTGAATACGGCATCCCGGTGGTTGTTGGGAGCCATGAGAGGGTACCAACGAATGTAGATTGTGCTACACCAGCTGCGATGAATAGAGATATACCAGAACCAATTCCCCATTTACTAACGAGTTCATCTAGCAAGAATACTAGGTAAGAACCTGCAAATAATTGTGCAACGATAATGAAGTTAGCCCAACCCATCCCAAAAGAATCTATCAAAAACTCGGATGCATCCAAGAAACCGTAGGTTTGAGGGATTGACTCAATAGGAATCATGATCAGAACGAGCAACTTCTGTACTCCTTGGTACATTGCCTTGTCTTCAGAGTTGCCTAGATCTAGGTTGATGATTTTGGCACCAGCGAATAATTGCATGATAATGGAACCAGTAACAATTGGACCAATTCCTAAGTGCATGATGGAACCTGAAGCACCAGCCATAATCGACCTAAATCCGCTGAAAAGATCCAAAGCAGTACCGCTCAAACCGTACAACATAACATTGGTCATTGCAAAATAAATGAACAGAACAATGATTGTGGTTTGCATCTTCTCTCTGAATCTGACGTGTCTATCTGGCTTCTCTATAGAAGGATAGACGTCTACGAATCTGTGAAGAGCATATAGTCTGCTTGATTTGTCACCTTGGAATAGGAAACAAGTAATTGCAGCTGCAGCTGCAAAGCCCAGAAGGATTACCCCCACAAAGAAGAATCCCATAGCATCTACATTTCCGATTGCAGTATCAGGATTTGAATAAAACGATTCAGGTCTTGTATACCATGCGCTGAACGCTACGAATACAAACCAGCCAATCATCTTCCCGAACTTGCCGATAACTGGTATATTCTTGAAACTCTCAGGCAAATCAGTTCTGAAACACCAAAGTAGGTAAAATAAGTAAGCGATAGACATTACAAGACCAATGATGGCAGAATTCTGAGCCTTGCCTGTGGTTTGTAACTCATCCCATTGCCAGTAAACCATCAATCCATAGTAAAGTAAACCTGAGAAAAAGTAACCTGCTGGTAATGGTTTTTGACGCATTAGTTCACTCTCCAGTTGTATTCGTATTTTTTATTTAATTTGAATATTGAGGATATTATTCTTGAAAGATCAAGCTTCTTCCTCTTCCCACTCATCTTCGTCCCAGTCATCTCCGCCTTCGATGCTTCCACCTGCGGCTTCAATTTTCTCAACTGCTCTTGCGCTTGCTTCATCGACTATGACTTTCAATGCTGTGCTGATTCTTCCAGTTCCTAGAATCTTGTCGATCCCCATCTCTGTTAGGTTAATTGAATCCTCGCCGTTTGCCATTTCTTCTAGTTGACCAACATTGCATGTAACATAGACAGTTCTTAGAGTAGGGTGACGGTTAAATCCGTGCATTCCCCAGTGACCTGGCATGTACTTTACCCGGGTCATGACTCTGTGCTTGTTAAGACCTGCATTTCCTCTGCCACCACGCTTACCAGCGCCACGACCTGCTTTGTGTCCTCTTCCGTGAGTTCTACAACGTCCACGGTGTTTTTGTGCTTTCTTACCCATCATATCACCTCAAATCATTCTCTCAACGAGTGGTTTAATTGCATCTCCACGTGCACCAAGAGCTCCTCCAACTACGAATGACCTCTTGATACCGCCCCATCCTTTGGAGCCTCTAGGAGGATGTAGTCTGAATACTCTCTTCAATCCTTCAACGTCCTTGACTGTAGCATCGTTTGAAACGATTGCATCTGCTAATTCTGAAATTGAAGCAAACTCTGAGCCTTCTTTGACGACATCGTCTGTAAGTGGTTTATCACCAACAAGTCTACCTCTTTCTCTTAACATGGTTTCCACTAATTCCTTGTCAGCTTTACCCCATGTGATGTAGTCCTTTGCCTTCTGTAACATTCCTCTGTATTGGTCGTTCTCAGGGATGATCACAGCATGGTTGACCTTTGTCAGGTTCAACATGTGCATTGTTTCCTTGATGCTTCTTTCAACACCAACATCAGATCTTACTCTAACAACTACCCAACTCATCACAGATTCCTCCCCTTGTTAATGAACAGTCTTTCTCTCTGTTCAGGAGTAACTCTTGTCATATTGACTGCCTTAAGTGCATTAAATGTTGCAGCAGCATAGTTGATTGTGGTCCTTGTTTGTCCCTTAGTCCTAGACAATACGTCTTTGATTCCTGCCAATTGAAGAACTTTCTTTCCAGTCTCTCCAATGACCAGTCCTTTACCAGATGGAGCAGGCATAAGTGTTACACGAGTGGATGCAGATCTGCCTGTAGCCTTGTATGGAACAGAATTACCTGGACCTGCGGATGATTCCCATGAACCGTTTCCTCTCTGGATTTGAATTATGTTTAGTTTAGCGGCAACAATTGCCTTCTGGATTGCTGTTGGGACTTCTTTAGCTTTAGCCATACCTAGTCCAACGAAACCATCTCTGTTTCCTACGCAAGCCATTACGTTAAACCTAACACGGCGACCGGAGTCAGTCATTCTCTGTACCATGTTAACTTGGATAACCTCGTCTTCTAACTCAGGCAATAGCGCATCGATAACTTGGACTTCTCTAATTCTCAAACCTGACTTCAAAGCTTGTTCCATAGTTGTTATTTCACCTGCTAGGACCATTTGTCCCAAGCGGGTTTTCGGTGACCAGCTTCTTAGAGCAATGATGTTCTCATTACCACGGCGACGCCTTCTGTTGTCTTGTTCTTCTGCTTCTTCTGGGGCTAGGGCCTTTAGGAGACCTGGTGCCATACGTGCTTCTTCTTCACTCATTTCAGAACGCCTCCTCTATCTTTGCTTTTGTAGACTCTACTTGTGCTTCCATTCCATCGTTGATGTGAGCACCGTTGATTCTCTCATCGCTTGGAAGGATTTCATCACTGTGTGGTATCTCGACACCTGCATCAACCAAACCGTTTAGTGTGGCAAATACTCTATTTCCAGAGGTAGATGGTGCTAGTCCAATATCTAGAACAGCCTCATCGATGCCCTTGGCTAGTGCTGCCTTTCCTGCAGCATATCCTACAAGGTAGGAAGCAGGAACTGATTTCTGAGAGTTGTTTTCCGACCAACCGTATTTTGACACTAGGTCAGAGCCAGTGATGTTGACAACTACTTCATCTCCATCAACTTTGTAATTGGTAAGTTGACATGTTGTTCTGGTGTTTGAAATTCTAACAACAGCTCTTGGAAGTTTTCCACGAAGTAGTTTTAGCCTTCTACGATAATCAGTCAAATTCTGTCTCCTTCTTCGGAAAACTGATCTTCTTCTTACTCCCTGCATCAAGCCTCACTCTCCTTTAATTCAACACCGTCAATCTTCATTTGAGTTCTCATGTGATCGATAGATCTGTATGAACCACCTTTTGCTTTCAGGTAGTACTTTCTGTACTCGGAACGAGTAATTGACTCATCCTCTCTTAATTCTTTGAGGACTCTTCTTTGAGCTCTGATAGTTCTCATCCATCTGTTCTTTCTTGGATTTCTTGCATTTGCAGTACCCTTTCTTGAACCTTGACCCTTTCTTCTTCCTTTACGCTTTTGCTCAGCACGGAGATTTGCTCTGTACCTAGAGGTTCCTTGAATTGGTCTTGCATAAATTACACCTTCATCGATGAATTCTCTAATATCATCAGTTTGTACGGCTCCAGCGACTTGCTCGTGATATGCCGGATTGATGTAAACTCTGTTGACACCACACTTTAGCAATCTAGCAGCGATTCTCTTTTGATTTGTAATTTGCATCAGAGGCCCCTCCTTCTGTTTAGAACACGGATTCCTAATTCGTCAGCACGATCGTGGATGCCTTCTCTCTTCCTGTTTCCAACACTTGCACCGATTCTCGCTGCTTGTGTTTCAGGGTTAATTGTTTCAAGGTCATTTTGGTTGAAAACCATAACTTCCTCAAATCCAGATGAGTGCAATCCTCTTGCTGCTGCAATTTTACCATGTCCAACTCTTACCTTGGAACCACGGTACTTGAAGTTTCGACGTTGTTTGTTGTCCATACCGTGAGGCTTTCTCCAACCGGAGCGACTCAATCTCTTGTATCTGAACCATTCAGTTCTTCTGAAAGATGGAGTCTTCTTTTTCTGAGCTGCACGAATAGCAAGTGCTTCTTTCAAATCATCTGAAAGTACGGGCTTTTGCTTTGTGACATATACGTAGTCATCATCGTCGTCCTCATAATCATCTTCCCAACCATCATCAGATGAGTCCTCAACTTCTTCGATTGTTTCCTCAACCTCTTCTGATGCAGAGAGTCTTTCAATGAGATCTACTTTCTTTCCAGAAATCGGAAGTCCTGCTTCCTTCAACAGAACCTTTAGTTCTGCGACTGTCATTTTTTCGTAATCTTCAGCCATCTAAATCACTCCTTGCTCAACAGGTAAATTCCATCCTGGAAGACACGCCTGTCACGGTTCTTCACAGTAGCACATCTTTCGATGTTAGCAGCGGTTTGTCCGACTAATTCCTTGTCAATACCACTAACCACGAGTTCAACTTTATTCTTGATGTCAACTTTCACGCCTGGGAGGATTTTTGCTCTTCTAGGAACTCTCTCTCCAAAGTAGTTGTTGACAACTAACTCATTTCCTTCCTTCTTTAGAGTCATAGGAAAGTGAGAGTAAAGAGCTTTCAAGTTGTATGTAAATCCGGAAGTCACGCCTTTTACCATGTTATTGATATGAGCGTTCCAAGTCCCAGCAAGTGCCTTGTCCTTTCTCCTTGGAATGTCTACTTGGACTGTTACTTTGTCGGATTCTACGATTAATCTCAAAGTACTTGAGTGGTAATCTCTTTCCAAAGCACCATTAGGTCCTGTGACCTTTAATGTAATTCCATCCATAGATGCAGAAACACCTTCTGGAAGCTCGATAATATGTTCGATTCTGTCTAGCTTAACCATTTAATTCACCTCAATATACGTAAGCGAGTAGTTTACCGCCAATTCTTGCGTCCTTTGCATCAAAGTGGTTCATAACACCGGTGCTTGTTGATAGAATCAATAAGCCAAAGTCCTGAGCCGGCAAAAAGCGAGATTCCCAGTTTTCGAAATCTTGTCTCTTTACGCTTTGCCTTGGCTTGATTGCAGCACAACGATTGATTGCTCCACGAAGTTGGATGTGATATACTCCTCCACGTCCATTTTCTTCTCTTTCGTACTCTCCGACATAGCCAGCTTTTTGCATAATTTCCAATACGTTACCCAACAACTTGCTTGCTGGAGTTACGTTAACTGAAAATTTACCTGCTTGCTCTGCATTGTGTATTTTTACTAGTGCGTCATTTAGGGGATCTGTTTGCATTCTTGATACCTCCTCAACTCAATTTCTTGAAACCAATTTCTTCTGCCTTGTCTCTGAAACATTGTCTGCAAATACGCAATCCATGTCTCCTGATCAAGCCTCTCTTTCTTCCGCATCTTCTGCATCCTAGCGATCTTCCAATTCTCTCTCCGTGATCTCTTGCCATTTTCACTCCTCCATAATTGAAACTTCGAAATTCTCCTGTACCCAAGCCATAGCTTCTTGCTTGGTTACTCTGTGACCAGTGCCAACTTTTGCTTTGGCTCTTCTTCTGCGAGAAACTCTGTGTCCAGGTCTCTCGATGACGACGTTAACATCCATTCCGTAAATTCCAATGTCTGGGTCATATTTTTGCCCAGGGAAATCGGTGTAATCGCTAATACCGAAAGATAGATTTCCAGATTGGTCAAAATTCCATGCTGGGATAGTTCCTTGGCGGACCCAAATAGCATCCTTTAGGAATTGGCTAATTTTCTCTTGGTTTCTCATTGTGACTTTACATCCAATAGGAGCTCCTTCACGTACCTTAAGGTCACGATTCTGGATTCTACCGTATGTTCTTTGAGGCTTTTCACCAGTCAACAACTCAAGTACTTTCTCAGCATTGGTAAGTCTTGTACCACCCTCACCAACACCAATGTTAATGACAATCTTAGCAATTCTAGGGACATTCATTGGGTTCATTCAGCTCCCCCCGTTGTTGGAAGCTCAAAGCCACCGACTGCGAAAACATTAGTTACAGTGGTACCAAATTCAGGAAACTGAACTTCGTTTGGCATACTCGAGCGCTTTACATCATAGGATACTACATCAGCAAATGCTCCAATGTGTACACCACCTGTTAGGTAGCAACGTGTACCTTCTCCAAATTGAATGTGTTCTTTGACTTCTTGACTTGGAAGAGAAAGGATAAGAGAATCATTTGTTGAATACTTTGCTGCATCATCAACGATAATGTTCCTTCCGTCGTGTAGGTTTAATTGAGTCATTCCACCTTTGATTGTGGATTTTCCTGTTATTTGACAGACCTTTGACTCCGCATCCTTTGCGCTGATGGACTTGTATCTCAGTCTACCATTGTGATCGAAAACACATCTGTAGTGCTCGTCACCTAGACTTAGAACGTCCATCAAGCCGACTCCTCTTCTTGGGTCTTTGCAGATTCTTCCGTCAACTTTCACAAGTCCTTTGTGAAGGATTGACCTAACTTCTCGAGTAGATTTTGCGTATCCTAGAATGTCACGGATGATTAGATTGATAGGCATGCATCTCTCGATTGAGTGTGCACCAGGTCTAGGTCTTGTTACCCAAACTGTGGTCTTTCTTGGCAGAGGCCAAGATCTTGGCATTGCTAGTCTCTTTAGATGGCTGTTACTTCCCATTATTTTCAGCTCCTTTTACTTGTGAGTTGTTGAACTCTTAATTTGTCGGATTCGTCTATTTTTGTGACGACTACATTTGATACATGAATTGGATAAGGCTCTTCTTGATTGTTTGAGTTGACGATTGTACATCCTTCAATTGTCAGTCTTCCTGAATTTGAATCGACAGATAAGATAGCACCGGTTTTTGCCTCGTTTGTCCTTTCTCTCTTTCCACCATGAGCGTAATCTCCTCTAACAACTCTAACAGTATCTCCAACACGTACAGTGATGTTTCTGATACCTTCGAACCTCTTGTCGTTGGAATCTAGTTGTAGTCTTGCAGTGACTCTTTTTCTCTTTGTGTGCAAAGGTGCATTGTATTGCGCCTTCCTCTGTTTGTTTGGACTCTTGCTCTTTACCATAATTTCACCTCAGATAATTTGCTTTGCTGTTGCAGCTATTCTAGGCCACCTTTCTGCAGCCTCTCTTGCTACAGGTCCTTTGATATCAGATCCTTGTACCTCACCTTTTTCGTTGGTAATTACACAAGCATTATCTTCGAACTGAACCCATGTTCCATCGACTCTTCTGAAAGGTCTTCTTTGCCTTACGATTATCGCATTGAACATTTGTCTGCGTGTGGAAGGTGAACCTTTCTTGATAGAGACCTTGAGCATGTCACCGACTCCACCAGCTGGATTTCTTCTCATCGTACCAACATATCCGATGACGTTGATTAGCATGGCTTCTTTTGCTCCAGTGTTATCTGCAACAAGCAACCTAGCACCGGTAGGAAGACCACGTGTTTGACGACCTGCGATTCCTCTCATCACTCATCGCCTCCTGTCTTCTCGATAACACAGAATGAGATTGTCTTGGAAAGCGGTCTGCATTCCATTACTCTAACGCTGTCACCAACCTCAACCTCGCCGATACATGTAGGCAAGTGAGCGGTTAGGGAAGATGTTCTCTTCTCCATTCTCTCGAATTTCTTCATTCTTCTTACGTTGTTTCTTTCGATGGTGATGCTCTTTTGCATTCCAACGCTAGATACGACGCCTTCCAGAACTTGTCCTCTCAAACGCAGGGAACCATAGAACGGGCAATTTTCATCGCCGTCCCAATCGCCTGTCGGTACTTTTACATCTACACCAATGTCTCGCATTTCTCTCATGCCTCCTTGTGTGTGCGGATTATTCTATCTTCAGATCTCTGCCGCATCAGAGAGCCGTCGATGATGGTATCACTACCATCGATTGCGAATTTAATCGCAGATTTTCCTAGAATGGTTTTTTTACCATTCTCGAATATTGTGATGGTTGACTTTGATTCGTCCAGAACAATTCCAGACCTTCCAATCAATGTTTCATCCATCGAGTTGTGAACGGATAGGTTCTTACCTACCCATGTTTGGTTTCTAATGTCGATACTCATTTCATCGCACCTCCACTTTGTATCCATTTCCGCGAAGAACATTTGCTGCTTTCTTCTTGTGGTCTCCTTGAAGTTCAATGACCCTTCCTTTGATGGTTCCTCCAGCGGCACACTTGTTCTTGAGCAACTTTGCAAGTTTGTTAATATCAATTGCTGCATCATCAAGTCCCTCCACCTTTGTTACAATTTTTCCATACCTTCTCTTGTCTGTTGATATGAATGCACGTTGTTGCTCCTTTGCGATCTCTTGACAAATGCAGAGTTCATCGGGCAATCCACATACATTACAAATTGCTGCCATCTAGTCATTCTCTCCTTCTCTAATTTCAAGCCTCTCTGTTTGCTAAGTGCGTTTTAATTCTAGCAATGCTTCTTCTGGTCGCTTTGAATGCCCCGATACTTGATGGAGTACCACCCATGGATTTCTCAGCGTTCAATTGAAGCAGCTCTTCTTGAAGTTCCTCAAGTCTCGACTCGAGAACTTCTGTGCTCATTGCGGATATTTCTCTGTTGCTTACGTGGGACAATTCACTCACCATCCTGTGTTGCTTCAGTCTCTGTGTCGTTTTGAGCAGCCATGATTGCTAAGTCTTCATCTGAGTAAACGGTTACCTCGTGAGGCAGAACTACTCCAGGTCTCATGATTTCGACGGTTACACCGATTGTACCCAATTTCTTGACTGCAACGGAGTATCCTTTGTCCATGTATCTGTCAGCTGTTTCACCGCAGTACTTGACGTGACCTAGAATGAATTTTTGTGTTCTGTTTCTTGCACCAGTCAGTTTACCTGCAACTGTGATGATAACACCACGTGCACCCGCTTCCATAATGTTCAGAGCAGCGGAATGACCGGCTCTTCTGTAGTACCAACCTCTCTCAAGAGCGCTTGCTACCTTCTCTGCCATTACTTGAGCGTTGAGTGTAGGATTCTCAACATCTGCAACCTTTAGCTTAGGATTGTCGATATCAAATTCTTCATCAAGTCTCTTTTGAAGTTCATTGATGATCTTTCCTCCTCTGCCGATTACCATACCTGGTCTTTCAGCTAGGACTTCTACTTCTGTTCCTGCAGGAGTTCTCTTGATGTTTAATCCACCAAAACCTGCACGCTTTGTGTTTTCCATCAAGAATTCCTTGACTAGTAAACGCTCAACGTTTCTATTTACGAATGTCTTTACCATATTTTTTCCAGCCATGATGTTCACCTCAGAAGTCGTCCTCCAACTCGTCGTCGTATCCATTCTCGTCTTGCAAGAAAATCTCCAAATTCACTCTGTAGTGATTCTTTGGAGTTGCTCGACCTCTTGCCCTTGGCATGAAGCCTCTCTTGATTTGCCCTCTGTGAGCAGCGATGTGTGAGATTGTCATTTCCTCAGCATCAACATCTTCGAATTGATGTCTTGCATTGTCCATTGCAGAGTTGATTAGTTTGATGATCTCTCTTGTAGCCTTCACAGGATATCTTCCAGGACCCATCTTACCCTTTCTGTGACCAACCATGCTTGGACCGCTTCTCTTCCTTCTCAGGTTACCTGAACCTAGAGTGTAAGGAATTGCACGAGCCTTCGCTCTGATGTCTTTTCTGTCTGAGTCGATTAGAAGAACTTCCTCAAGGTGAGAGATTGCTTTTCCTGCTGGCATACCTTTGACATACCTGCAGACCTCGAAGCAGTGCTTTACGTGAACGTCTAGGTTCTTTGCTCTTGCAACTGCTTTTCTAGAGCCTTCCAGAAGTTGGGTGAATCCTTTTTGACCAGTCTTGGTTCGCTTGTCTCTGTTTGATGCCAGGTTTCTTGCATTAATTTTCTGTACCATACATCTCACCTCACTTCAATGGAACGTGCTTGCTTGACTTGGTAGCACCAACACCAGGACCACTGTGTGTAACTCCTCTTCTTGTTAGAGCGAATTCTCCTAGATAGTGTCCAATCATTTCAGGTTTAATTTCAACCTCGACAAAGTTTTGTCCATTGTGAATAGCAATTGTCTTTCCAACAAACTCTGGAAGAATTGGCATGTCTCTGCGGTGAGTTCTAATTACTCTACCGTTTGATCTTCTAACTCTTCCAAGGAAGTGCTCGTTCTCAAGAGAAAGCCCTCTTGCAATTGTTCTTCTTGCTCTTGATGGAAGAAGTGTAATTACGCTTGGAGCGGAAGGGTCCTCTTCGCTGGGCCACATTGGGAATGTTTTGAGTTCTTCAACTGTGTAACCACGGTATGTGAACTCTTTCTTTGCGCGTCCTTTTGCTGATGAAAGTCTCTTACGTGCTTTCCTTCTTGCAGCCTTAGGTGTCATGAATGATTTCTTCTTCTTTCTACCCATTTATCTCACTCCTTGTTTGTGGTTTTTCCGCGACCTCTACCCGTGCGGCGTGGGGCAATTAATCCGACCTTAGCACCAGGCGGTGTGCTTCTTGCCACGGAGTTTGGTCCGTGGACAGCTTGGTGGTTTCCACCACCGTGAGGGTGATCTACTGGGTTCATTGCAACACCACTGACTCTTGGGTAAGCCTTTCCTCTTGCTTTTGCCTTGTAGTGAGCAGCACCAGCAGTTCTTAGTGGCATGTCGCCTCTACCGTGTCCTGCTAGAACACCAATGGTAGCTCTGCAGTTCGCTGGAATAAGTTTTGTAGATCCACTTGGTAGTTGTACTCTGACCTTATCTCCAAGTCTAGATTCAACAAAGCAGGAATTTCCACCTGATCTTGCGATTTTACCACCGTCACCAGGTCTTAACTCGACATTGTTAACAGCAGTACCTTCAGGAATGTTACCCAGTTCAGTAATATTACCTGGTCTGAGGGAAACATTGTCACCAATCGCAATCTTTGAACCTATAGCGATTCCTTCGGTCGCAACTACTAGAGTTGTCTCACCATCAGGTAATTTTACTCTAGCTAAAGGAGCGGTATGAATTGGACTGTGAATTAACTCTGTAACTTCACATACTTCGTCCTTTACTCTTGGCATGAAGTTCTTCCCAGGGAACCTGTGTCCGGAAACACGGTACCTTGGAGATGAACCCTTACGTTGTGCACGAATTCTCTTACCCATTTAACCACCTCAGAATGCTCCTAATCTCATTGCAGCGTCGTCTGCGCTGTATCCTTCTGCTAATCTTACGCTCGCATGCTTACCGTTCTTGGTAATGCGAGTGTTGACTTTAGCAACTTCTACGTCAAAGATCTCAGCAACCGCTCTAGCAATTTGAGCCTTGGTTGCTTTTCTGTTGACAATGAATTCTAATCTTTCACCGGATGTTCTTGCATCCATGGATTTCTCAGTAAGCCATGGCATAATGATTACGTCGTATGCATTCATGATATCACCTCAGGCAAGTGCCTCCATTGCATCTTTTGTGAACACGGTCAATCTTCCCATGTCACCACCAGGTGCCAAGTGCTCCGCAGACAGGTCTTTAGCTGCTACAACATCCACACCAGGTAGATTTCTTACAGCCTGTGATAGACCTCCTGTTTGAGAAACTACTAGAAGAATGGATTTAGGAGTCTTGTGGACTCTTCCTCTCATCTTACCCTTTCCAGCCCTTATCTTTCTACCTTCCCTGGCACGGATTAGATCTGCACCTAGTCCAAGTGCGTCGAAGATAGCAGCTGCCTTTCTTGTGGCTGAACCATGATTGAACTCCTCGATACTGAATTCTGTTTCTTTACCATCAATAACCTCAGTGTAGTTGCCAAGGACAATAGGTAGTTGCTTGATGTCATCATCAAAGCGATGCCCCCTTGCACTGACCATTTCGATATCAGTTGTTGCAGTTAGAGCAGAGTTTCTAGCCAATCTCTTGGATTTGCTGTTGAGTTTTCTGGACCAGTCCTTTTCGACCTTAGGTCCGTGAGCTCTTCTACCACCATAGGTGTGTGGGTTCTCAGCACCTCTGCTTGAACCTGCTCTTCTAAGAATTCTTGAGACACCTCTTCCCTTGCCCCACCATTCTGTGGAGTGCTTCATACCAGCCATTGGCTTTCTTGCACCAACGTGTGGGTTTGAACCATATGCTTGCCTTCTATTTGCTCTAGCGCTTGCTACTGCGAGTTTTACTAAATCAGATCTAATCTCAGAGGAGAAAGATTCTGGAAGAGTAACCTTTGCACCATCACTGACGGTTACAGAGAAAATGCTTCCATCAATTTCGTTAACAATATCCTTTACTGCAACTTTCAACTTCATACCCCCTGCTTGGATGACGTACTGATGTACGTGATATCATAGTCGTGAACGGTTTTGTTACCAGCTCTAACTGCGTCTCTGAATCTGATTAATCTCTTTGCAGGACCTGGTACGCTTCCCTTGATTAGAACGTAATCGGATTGAATTTCTCCGTAGTGAAGGAATCCTCCAGCCGGAGTAATGGATGCATCTTCTGGATTTGAGATTTTCAGGACCCTCTTGTTGTACTCTGTTCTCTGGTGGTAACCCGTTTGTCCACCTTGACGGATTGTCTTTCTAACATATCCTGTTCCGAAGTCTCCCATGTTTCCGTGTTGTCTTCTCTTCTTTGAGTTCTTGTGAGATTGTAGTTTTCCACCGAACCTTCTGATTACACCTTGCCAGCCGTATCCCTTAGTTACAGCAACTACATCGGTTAGAATTCCTTCTTCGAAGCAATCTGTGAAAGAGAATTCTTCACCAAGCTTTTCCTTAGCGAATTGAAGTTGGTCTGTGGATGAACCTCCTGTTAGCCCAACTTCCATAACTTCAGGAACCTTTGAAGGAGTACCTGTTACTCCTGCAGGTTGCGTTGCGACTATCGCTCTTACTTCACAGAGGTCTTCGTTTTCTAGTGCTTCAAAGTGAGCATCGGAATCGTGATCTTTTCTGTTAGAGATTCTGTTGAATACTTCAGGGAATGCATCTGCGATTTGCTCGCTGTTTAGCCAAGCTTCGCCTGCTGCTTGCTTTCCATATGGAGTCATTTTGTATCCTCTGACACCAAGGATTCTCATCTTTGGAACCTCTACTACAGTAACAGGCACTCTTACTTCTTGTCCTGCTGATGTCGATGTAGGGTTCAGATCTCTTGAGAGAACGTGTGTCATTCCTGCTTTCCAACCAGCGAATCCTTGTATTCTGACTTCGCTAGCGTCGCTTGTTGGCCATGAGTTGACGTGTCCGAAATGACGTCCAGCTCGCTTTCGCGGGCCGTATGCCATTGAACCACGTCTAGGGTGATGTCTCTTTCCCATTTGGTATTCCTCCAGTTTAGTTACAACGCATTGGCCCCATAGGGCGTACGAGGGCACGAGAGTTCAGAGTAGCCGTGACACTGAAGCCGATTCCACAAGTGTGAATCGAGCCAATTGGGTTCCTTTCGGATTGCCCATTGTGTCTGGCTACTCACTTTCGAGCAGGTTGCCGACTTACCTCCCATATATGAGCAGTTCGGTTCTGGACGGGCAAGAAAACATGCGCAGAGCGCCATAGTTAGAAGAAGTTATCAAACTTTTTGGATGAGAAAGAATTTTCAAGATTAACTTGCAAAGATATCGTTCATCATGCTTTTGAACTCTCGTCATCAACCGAACCCTATGCCCACTCTGTCTCACCCTTTCTTACAGGAAGGAGTCGAGGCTAGGGCTTACCAACTAATCTGTGCAAAGGATGCCCTATCCCAATCTGCATTGATGGTACTGCCTACCGGATTCGGAAAGACTGCGGTTCAATGGATGGTAATGGCAGATGAATTGCGAAAGTCAAAAAAGAAAACCCTGCTAATTGCCCCTACTACTGGTTTAGTTGATCAACAGGTGAAGATGGCTCGCGAATTCATTGCAATTGACCCGAGTTTAATTGTAACCTATACCGGAGACTCCAAGCCAGAATTACGCAGTGATATCTGGAAAGAAGGAGCAATAATTATTGCAACCCCACAAGTGATAAGAAACGACCATTATGCTTCAAGAATAGATGTCCAAGATATAGGAACCTTAATTCTAGACGAAGTTCATCATTGTAAAGGGAATCATGCTTACGGGCAGGTTGCAGACATTTTTGTGAATGAGAGTCCAAAGACCCGGATTCTAGGAGCTTCTGCTAGCCCGGGAACTAAGAAAAATGAAATTGATTCAATTATGATTAGACTCGGAATGACGAAATTGACTTATTTCGAAAAGGATGATGATTTGTTAGAACCATACAAATCAGAACTAGAAATCAATGAGATAAAAGTCAAGTTATCCGATAAGTCCTTGAAACTAATTGCACCCTTAGAGAGACTCAAGATTGACCTAGCAAACCAATTGATTAGAAACGGTTTCTTAGGTGCCAGTGGTTACATCACTGCTTCAGCGCTTGATGCTGCTCAAAACAGTGCTTCAGCAGCAATTAGGAAAGGCGACAAGAGAGGATACAATGCCGCAAAAACAGTCTCTGATCTCAGAAGACTACACTTGTTAATTGAAATGATGAAATGTCAAGGGAATGAAACTGCAAAGAAATTCCTTGACAGGTGCAAAGAAAAATCGAAATCTGGTGACAGAAGTTTATCACGATTCATGAAATTCACTGAAATAAGGGATATTTCAGAGATATTATCCGAAATCACGGAAACTCATCCCAAACCCGAGATTGTTTTACATTCTGTAAAATCCTCTTTAGGAGAATCACCAAATTCAAAAATCATAATTTTTACTGAATACAGAGACACAGTAGACCATTTAGTGGATTATCTTTCAAAAAATGATGTAAATGCAAGACAATTTATTGGGCAAGCATCGACTAAAGATAGGAAAGGAATGACAAGTAAACAACAACTTGCACAATTACAAGATTTCCGAAAGGGGGAGTTTGAAGTGTTAGTTGCCACATCTGTTGGAGAAGAAGGTTTGGACATTCCCTCATCTGATTTAGTGATATTTTACGAACCTGTACCATCCGCTATTAGGATGATACAGAGGAGAGGAAGAACAGGCAGAAAAGAGGCTGGAAATGTCAAGGTCCTGGTAACATTGAATACAAAAGAGGAAATGATAAAGAGAAGTAGTTTGCAAAAAGAGAAAAGGATGAATTCTATACTGTCAAGAGTCAAAACACAGCTAAAAATACCAAAAACAGGAATTGACATTTCTAACTTAGATCATTTTTCAGTCAAAATTGATGGAAAAGAAACCCCATGTTCTGAGTTTATATTGAAGCAAAAAAAACTGCTTGAAAAGGAAGTTAATACTTTAGAAACTAAAGAAAAAATACCCTTTGAAACGCAAAGTCAAGAGAAAAACCAGATTTCTGATTACCGAACAAGACCCAGTAACCAGACTGGATTATTTCAGTTCGATGGCAATGATTCGAATAAAAACGAAGAGAAATACTCAAAATCCATCGCCTCTGAAAATACAGAAAGATTGGATAGAAAATTTACTAACAAACCTGTGCTAGATGCTCATTCGATTGCAATCAAAACCAACCTTGAGGTTGCACAAGATGTTGTTTCCTCAATTTCAAATCCTGTTGATTTGAGTAAGGTAACTGTTGATTATAGGGAAGCCTCATCAACTCTGTGTAGTGAATTGAAAAGAATCGGATGCGATTTTAGCCTAGGGCATCTTTCAACCGGAGACATAAGAATTGGATCTAGAATATTGATAGAACGGAAAACTGCCACGGATTTTCACAAATCCATTATTGATGGAAGATTACTAAATCAAGCAAGAAGATTGCTAAATTCAGCACCAAGACCACTACTAATCGTAGAGATTGGAAGTGGTTCTTCCATAGGTGTTCATCCGAACGCAACGCTAGGAGCACTTGCTCATCTCTCAATTGAGTTCGGTCTCTCAGTAATCACAACCAAAGATTCTAGAGAAACAGCAAAATTCGTGAAAATTTTAGCAAAGAAAGAACTTGAGATAATCGATAAAATGTGGGCAGAGGTAAATAGGTCGATGTCTGTAAATATGAGCCTTGAAGGCTTGAATCCACTAGATGAGAAGGACCAAAATAAGTGGCAGAACAAATGCATAGAAGCAGCTGAAACTTGGATAAATGAGGAACACCAAGATTCTACTTTAATCAAAAAATGGAAGGAGAAAAAAATTGAACAAAAAGTAAACATCTTGACATCTATTGATGGCATAAGTGATGAAATTGCTCTGAAAATTATTGATGAAATTGGAGGAATCCATGGCCTTGTGGGAACCACGGTTGACGAATTAGAGTCAATTACTCGGTTGTCTAGAAACGAATGCTCTAGAATACTCGAACAACTTTAGCCCTGAACTACCATTGCTCTTGTTTTCAAGTATGCATATCTGTCAGCCATGTACCCAAATGAGTATGCTACTATCTCTGGAAGATGAATAACAGGCATCCTTACGTCTTTACCGGATGCTTTTCCAGCCTTTACTTGATATGTATCTAAGTTGAAATGACTCAAAGGACATGCTGAAGCCATCACAAGAGCACCTTCTTGCTTTGCATCGTTGAGTACATCCCCTGTTTGCCTCATCGCTGTCTTTTCTCTACCTAGAAGAGAAGGGAATCCAACTGATTTTGTAGCACCCTCAAAGTCAACATTAGTTCCACCTAAAGCGGTGATTAGCTGGGAGAAATATTTCGGATTGTGTGGATCATCTTCTGAAACAGCTCCTTCTTGCAACATTGGAGTTCCATAGTATCCAGCGACAGAGAAGTCCACTGGATTGATTACCTTCTTGGTGACTTCTTCTAGACCTACATCTTCGACAAGGACTTGGAGGATATGACGCATTTTGAGTTCCCCTTCGAATCTCATTCCACATGTTCTATATAGAACATCATTGATTTCAGAACGAAGTTTTTCGTCAGAAAGGAGCAAAGCCAAATCTTCGTACATATTTCCTTGGCAGGTTGCACATGGTGTTAAGACATCTAATCCCGCTTCTTCTGCCATTGCGAAAGTCCTTGCATTTAGAGCAAGTTGTAGGCGATGATTTGCTTGATTCATGATGCCTGCACCACAACAAGAGGCTCCAGGCATTTCTACCAGTTCGATGTCCAGAGCTTCGATAACAGATCTCATTGCGTCCTCGACTTCTCGAGCACTACCTTTTGCAACACAGCCTGGAAAATATGCGTATTTTAACCCCATTTATTCACCTCAGAATCTCCTGTCCATGGCATCATAAATTGCCTTAACCTCGTATTGTTTGTCAACTGTTTTGTTGACGATTAGAGGCATCTTTCCAGGTGCTAGCCAGCCTTGTAAATCCCTTGCTAATGGTCCACCAGTCCTTGTAAATCCGAGTGCCATTCTAATTGTTGCTGGTGCATTCAAAAGCATCCTGACCGGGCCTAATGTTGCAGCAGCCAAAACCGTTTCATTTAGAGTACCAGACCATTTGACGGTTCTTGAAAACCATTTGATGTGAGAACCTGATTTTCCTGCGAACTTGAACTCAGTTAGAAGTGTTGAACGAGCAGATCTCATTTCGTTTGCTACTAGTCTGCCGTCAGAACCATGTCTTGTGATAGCAGAAAGGTCGGTTTCATTCCATACTCCACCTTCCCCTTGTATTGTCTTCAGTAGTTCTTTTCTTTGCTTTACTCCAACCCTTGGATCTTCAGCACGCATCCAGAGTCTGTGAACTATTCCTGGACCATAATAGTCAGGGTCATATTCGAGGCAGTCAGACATCCCTTGGTTTAGAAGGTCACTTGCAGTGCTTCCTCTTGCATGGAGGCTTGCAGCAACCGCTGGTTCCATGGTCCCGATAGGAGCGCCGCTGAGCAGATATTCACCGTCCCTTGGATCAGCCCTTAACCAAGGTTTTGCCTTAGTTCTGGTCTCCTGGAATTTGCTTTGATCGACTACCAAATCTCTTACTACTGGGTGTCCAGGTAGAGGCTCCAATTTGAGTTCTCCACCATCGTTGACAAGGGAGCCTATTGAAACAGAGTCTGCGAGCACAATGTGTCCATTTGCTTTCAACCCAGTTGTCATAGAACCTGGTGAGTTTCCTTGCCTAAAGGCTAGAGATGAATCGACATCATCACGAATAGAAATTAGCAAATCCTGAACGCTTGCGTGTTCTGGGGAAGCACAAGCGATGTAATCCCAACCCTGAGAAGATGTCTCTGGGGAGTATCTGAATAAGGAGAGGGTGAATGCGATGTCATCTTTGGAAATTGCTCCGGGAGTGAAGTCTCCGTCATCTAGTTCTTCTCCTGTATCAGATGCATAATCTATCATTTCAGGAATTAAGTCTTCTAGCAGAGTGCCACTTTCATCGACACACGCAATCTTGGATAGAGCATCATGAACCCAAACTTGCCAAGGAGCATCGAAATCGACATCACAAAGCACGATATCATGTACTCTCTTGGCACTCAGGGATTCCAACTTTTCATCCCAGTCTAATCCAGCCTTGCAGAATTCATCATAAGATGTATCCCCAATTGCACAGACAGAGTAACTAACTGAGCCCATTCCAGGATTACCAGAATTGACAGTGTTCCAAAGAGATTCAGCATTATCAGGGTGTTCTCCTTCACCCCAAGTTGATGTGATGATCAGAAGTCTTTTGCTAGCAGCCATTGCACCAGCATCAAAGCCGTCCATGTCAGCAACGTTTGCTGTTAATCCATATTTCTCGGCCAATTTTCCAGTCTTTTCAGCAAGTCCTGCTGCGTTTCCAGTCTGGGAACCGAATAATATCGTCAAGGAGCGGTCTTGAGCAAGTAATGAAGCCATAGCCTCAGAAACCCCTGCGCTAACTTCAACAGCTGCAGGTGCAACTTCAGCAGCGACTTCAGCGACAACTTCGACTTCTTGAGCAGCAGGTTCAGCCCCGCCTGCTTCCTCGAATTTGATGACTTCTACAGGACAAGCCTCTGCTGCTTCGACGATTAGTTCTCCTAATTCTGTTCCAATTGCGACAATTAGTGGGTTTTTCCCTTCGTTCATGTCAAGGGTTCCGTCTTGCCTAGCCTCAGCAACAATCATTGATGTGTCATCGCCCACAATAAACACTTCTGGGCAAATATCTTCACATGCATTACAAGTAATACAATCCGGCTCAATCCATACTTTTGCTATAACTGTCATGACGACACCCCGCTGAGCAATCTTTCCACCCAGCAAAAGCCTTTGAAGGTTGCCTTTAGGCTTGAGTAAAATATGTTACAGAAGTCGATTCGATTCTATCTTTACATCATCATATCGCCCATACCGTCCATGCCATCCATTCCGGGCATTCCAGTACCTTTTGCTGAGATTACATCATCAATTCTGAGGATCATCGTTGCTGTCTCAGTTGCAGATTGGATAGCTTGCTCGACAACACGCATTGGCTCGACTACAAAACTCTCAAGCATATCCACTACTCCACCCTCATACACATTGATTCCTGAGTGTTTTTTGCCATCTGCATGTGCTTTTCTGAGTTCAATGATTGTGGTAACTGGATCCAATCCAGCGTTTTCTGATAGTGTCCTTGGGATAACCTCGAGAGCAGAGGCAAATGCTTCGATTGCCATTTGTTCCCTGCCTCCAATACCCTCAGCATAGACTCGTAATTCTCTACTTAATGAAGCCAATACAGAACCTCCACCAGTCAAAACTGCTCCATCTTCCCAAGCAACTGAGACCACACCAACTGCATCATCAAATGCCCTCTTGATTTCATCAACCACGTGTTCTGTACCACCTCTTAACAAGACAGATACAGATTTTGCTTCGTCACATCCGGTGACGAATGTCATATCAGATTCTCCGATTTTTCTTTCGTCTACCTTTGCAGCTTTGCCTAATGAAGCAGAATCTAAGTCGTCAATATTTGTGATAATCTTTGCACCTGTTGCCTTGGCGAGTGCTTCCATGTCAGACTTCTTTGCTCTTCTTATTGCAAAAATTCCTTTCTTAGCCATGTAATGTTGAGCAAGGTCATCGATTCCCTTCTGACATATCACGACATTTGCTCCACTATCAGCGATTTTGTCAACTAAACCTCGGATGAAGTTCTCCTCTTCTTCCAAGAAAGATGCTAATTGATTTGGATCGGTAATTTGGATCTTCGCATCAACTTCTGTCTTCTTTACTTCGATTGCAGAATTAATGACAGCAAGTTTTGCATCGCTAACAGATCTAGGCATTCCTGCATGAACTCTTTCTTTGTCGAGTATGATTCCGTCTACAAGAGTTGATGCCTTGATGGAACCACCTTGTCTCTTCTCGACCTTGATATCGTCTAGGTCAACAAATCTCTCGCCGTCTTCGATTAACCCAACTGCGTTTACTGCCCTAACACAGATATCGGCAAGGAAAGCCTTGACTGCACCTGCGGATTTTCCTGTGAGTGCAGTTTTAGCAACCTCATGAAGATATTTTTCATCGCCCGTGATGTCAATGCCATGGGTTTCCAACAATTCTATTGCTTTCTCGCTTGCCAATCTAAATCCTTCACATATGACTGTTGGATGAACATTTTGTTCGATCAAATCCTCTGATTTTTTGAGTAATTCTCCGCTCAATACAACGGCAGAAGTAGTGCCATCATAGCAATGTTGTTCTTGGGTTTTAGCAACTTCGATGATCATCTTAGCTGCTGGGTGCTCGATATCCATTTCTTTGAGAATTGTTGCTCCATCGTTGGTAATCACTACATCTCCCATAGTGTCAACCAACATTTTATCCATTCCTTTAGGACCAAGTGTTGAGCGTACGGAATCAGCAACTGCCTTTGCTGCTGCTATGTTATTTGATTGAGCACTTCTACCACGAGTTCTCTCAGTTCCTTCTTTCAAAATAAATATCGGCGCTTGCCCTTGTTGACCTTGCATAAGTTACACCCGCATTCGATTCGGACATGATGTATGACTTGAACCCTACGCAGGTCCAATCTAGCAAAATTTTGGCATTAAGCCCTTCCGTTTTGCTCTAACCACATTTGTCCATAAGCATTCCATTGCTCCATAGACCAACCTGCTGGTAGCCCTTCTGCAGGCACAGGTGGTGCTGCTTGAGGTGGTGCTTGAGCCTCTGGCACTGCTTGAGCCTGAGATTCAGCAGATGGAGGTTGTTGTGAAGGAATTGCTGGAGCCTCCTTGAAGCCACCCTCATCAAAAGTAGGGGCTGCTGCAACCTGACTGTAAGTAGCTTGAACACTGTCTTCGTATCCATCAGACCACTCATCTATGTAATCATCTTCTGTCTTCTTTAGTATCATCAGAATAACCATGGCACCCACTCCTAGAATTGCAATAGACAGAAGTATGTAGATGATGCTCTTGAATGTAGCTGATTGCATGAATCCTTGCTCATCACCCTCTTCAGTGACTTCTGAAACTGACTTTGTTAGGGTAACTTGAATTGTTTGTTGAGCGGCATCACTGACAGTTTCTGACCGTGCCCAAATTGTAAGATTGACGACTACTTGATCAGAAGGTAGATTCAATAGAGTTGTTTCGCTTACCTCTAACTCAATTGTGACTTCCTTATCTTCGTTAACCTGTAGAACAAATCCTCTATCGCTGGAATCAATTCTTGATTGAAGATAGTTACTTGCTTCACCAGCATCTAATTCCATGGTCACGGATTGTGCGGTAGTATATTGGTTTGCGACTTGTACGGTCACTTCGTAATCTTCGTCTGCATCGTTGATAATTATAGGGCTCACTGGGAAAATTCTCAGCCAATTTTGAGATCCTACCTGATAGACTGCGTTTCCAGTAGCACTCACTGAGGAATCTGCTTGGCTAGTTGCAATGACCCCGAGTGTTTTACTTCCGGATGCTCCCTCTAAGAAAGTGAAAGTTACAGTTACATTCGTAGAGGCTCCAGGCTGTATTTCGGTAGTTAAACCGTCAAACAGACCAAGAGTAATCGATGCCTCCATTCCATCTGGGACATCAAGCGTAACGGCAAACCTGTCTGGTTGGTTTCCATCATTTCTAATCTCGAATTCCATAGATTGCGCAATGTCTCCAGGAATGTAGGACTGATCAGCATCCTCATCAGTTACAAATACTGCTGCTGTATCTAGAATTTCTATTGTTATAATTTGATTGACCCTCACTAGGGAATCTTCGGTATTGATTACTTTCAAAGTTGTAACATATATTCCCGGCTCCAATCCCACAGGCATAGGGAAGTTAACGCCTACAACTGCCTCTCCATCCCATGCATCCATTACAGGTGTCTCAGTGGAGAGCAAATTTGCTCCGAGAAGGAAATTCGAGGTCAACTCTAGTCTGTAAGACTCATCGTCATTTCCTTCGTTGAGGACTGTGAAATACATCGTTTTACCAATGCCATTTGCTGGTCCAGTGTAAGAGTCCTCTTCTGCGATTATGGATACTTCCCTTTGGACTGGAACTTCAATATTTCTGACTAGGACGTCGTTGCCGTAAATGGCTCCACCGCAGGTTGGGCAAGTAGCCCTAACAGTCATTGAGACTTCTCCAGGGTTAGCCATTTCTGCTCCGGTTATGTTCAGGAACTCAGAAATCGATTCTCCTTTGCCTAGCGTGAAAGAGTTCTGTAGGACTGTTCCTGTCTCGTTTTCGATAACTGAACTCCATCCATCCTCGCTAAAGATACTTGATAGCAGGAATGTTGCCTCAATGTTTCCTGTGTTTTGGAGTCTGAATGGGACCCTTCCACTCTCTGATGGCTCTAATGTCGCTGCCAGCAAGCCGGTAGATGACTGGAGGGATACGCTGTATTGTTGGGAGACACCCACATTCATTGAGATACGGAACTTCTCTTTTTGACTAGCAGAGGAGTCTGTTATCCACATATTCCATATCAACTGCTGAACATCGGCACCAGCGGGAATGCTGAGATTGAAATATGCCTCAGTCGTTTCGCCTCCGTCTAAACCTTGAAGGATGACGCTATTGTCGTTGTCATTTTGATTCATTGCCGCTTCTATTCTAAGTTGAAGAACTGGTGCCATCCAAGAATCATTGGAAACATTTGTTCTCAGTACGATAGTAGCAGGAGAATAACCGTTATTCTTGATATCACATCTTAGAGCAAGCAATCCATTAGGCGGAGATGAATATCCGTTTGCAGGGTTGTCACAGGTAACGTCTAGAGTGTATTCCGATACCTTTGATACTCCGAATTGAATGAAGTCATCAAGGTGAAGCCCTTCGGTTGCACCACTTGAATCAGAGTGTAATAGGAATCCGTAAGAGAACGTATTTCCACCTAGGAAGAGGTCTGCGTTACCTAAGTTTGGATTGGCGCTCCAGGTAATCTGTGGATCCCACGAAATGTTGGTGTATTCTCCAGTGGTAGGAGATACCATTCCATTTGTAATATTCCAGTGAACAGATTCCATAGGGTCGTTGTAATTACCTGATCCTCTCCACATCTCGAATGCTACCGAGTCTCCGCTTCCCATGGTCCCGTATGCTTGAGCATGGAATTGTGATGACACGTAATTATTCGCATAGAATAGATCTCTACAGATGTAAATTTGGTAAGCCACTGTCAAACCTGGGTCAAGTTGCCCGTTAATTCCACAGTCCTGTGATCCCTGAGCAAACCCACGGACTAGTCTGTCATGTGCCCCAGATGGATAGTTTGCTCCAGCGTTTGAAGGAACCCAGTGTTGAGTACCAACTGCTGAGTTAGAATTGTCTGCTCTCCACGCTCCTTGTCCAGTTGCATCTCCACCGTTTACTGGATATCTACCATTGAAGAATGTCATTGGACCAAGTTGGGTTTGTTCCATCAAGTCGTTTGTAACCGCTACAGGTACTGTATGCTCAGAAATATCATTCTCATTTCTATCGTCACTAGCATAGTTTACGCTAGCTCTCAGGGTCAAACCACCTTCAAGGTCATTGGAAGAGACATTTAGAATGGAGTGAGCAATGTCAGTACTCCAGTAGATTGAGTTCGAGTAACTTTGACCACCAATTAAATCCGTTGTATTCCAATAAAAAGACTCGATTACGTATCCGATTGGGTGGACTACGTCTAATACAACCGGTGCAGCTTTCCCTGTGAAGGATGTACCACCTCTTGTAACTTCAATACTAACCTCAATTTGGTCGTTCATGAATATATATTCCATTTCAGAACCGTCGGATTGAATCCAAACTTCAGGACTTAGCGTAGCGTTTCCTAATGCGATACCGGAGATTCTGAAATCGTCATTTGACCCACCTCTTGCGGAAATTTCTGCGGAGGTTGCAGGAATTGCAACAAGCATTGTTTGTAGTAGCAAGAGCGACAGAACAGAGAGGGTTTTCAGGCTACGCATCTTTAGCATGAACGACTCCAAACACAATATGCATATGAATGATACCTAAAATTGAGTATTGGTTGAATTTGATAAAAGTAGGATATCCTGCGATTTTCTTCGCCCTTATGATGTGTCCTACAATACTCAATCAAGGTCGAATCCTTTGATTACAGGTTCGTCAAATTTTGGTTTGATTTTCTCAATATTTTCAACATGTTCACTTACACTGTCTGCTTCAATCAAAGCATCAGCCCACCTAGAACCTGTGTCCACTCGCTCGGAAGTCACCTCTTGCCTGATATTCTCTTGGACTTCATTAATACCTGAGAAATCTAGTTGCTCTGGTTGATCAATCGCCTCAGATATTCCCGAAATTTTAGACTCTAATTTATTGTTTAGAATTTCATTTGCCTTTTGCGCGATTGCTGCCTGTGATAGATTGCTGGAAATTGGGGCAATTCCTGACGCTACCACACCGCCAATTGCAGCTGTTAATCCTCCTCCTGCAATCTTACCGATGTTGTTGAAGAACTCATTTCTTGCTAACCTTTCTTGCTCTATCTCCTCATCAGTATCTAGATTATTGATTCTCATCCATTTAGGGGGTCTTCCCGAACCGCCCCCCAAAGTAGCTAATGTTGTAAAAGCTGAGAGCGGGATAACCGCTAATGCCGTCATCAAATCAAGGAAAGATGTCTGAGGAACCACTGCATCGAACAATAAACTCTCAAAAATCACTTGCTCTAAGTGTAATGTCAAATCTATATCTTCACCAAGCCATCCCAACACTACAAGGCTAGCAATTCTTCCAAGAAGCCACAGCACGAACAGAGGTGCCAGCCATGAAAGTCTGGTCATTGAAACTAATAATCTTCTCGTAAAAGCAGCAATACCGATGTATTTTCTAGCAAACATTGGGAACATCTTCATCACAACTACTAAACAAATCAAGTACAGAATAAATGCAAGTTCTAATTGTCTATCCTGATTGATGTAATGGTCTGGAATTGCGACGACAGTTGCCAGCGGTACCGTGATCAAAAATACTTGAAATGGAACTGCAAGCAAGGTTAATCCACCGTGAGTTGAGATTATCTTGTGTTTGCCGGATGAGTACCTATCATGAACTAAAACAGAAAGCTTTCCATGAGGTGATTTTGCAAAAGAAAGCCTTGCTGTACGCAATTTATCGGCTGCTTTGTTGTTACGAGTGAAACCAAGAGCACTAACCCATCCCCCACGATTAACAACCCACATTGGGCTGTAACCACCCATGATTAAAGCCAAGCCGAGTGCTAGTAAACCATATGATAGAGATGCTGCTATTATCCAAGGCAACATATCAACTCTCAGAGATGCGCCCAGTTGCTCGCTACTGAATTCAACTTCTACCAAATAAGTAAGTGTAAAAGCAACTAAGGGTGTAAGGAATATTTGCGCAAACATGACTATTGTAAGGTAAATCCTCGCTGATAGAGGACCCTTACCATCTTGCCTGCTCATCGCTCGAAGCCAAACAAACAGTATAACAAATGTTATCCCAAAGAAAATCTAATTTTGATGATTTCATTCTTCTTCATCAGAAACCACGACTGGCATTCCTCCTGAAATCCAGAGCCTGAAGAAACTAGCAAACCTAGAATCTTCCCGATTTCTGCCTAAATCAGGTCGTGGTAAGTCAGTCACCTTTTTTCTGCAAACAGTACACCTTACAGAAGTTAATTCCCATTCAATACTAGGCATATTACAACATGGATTTTTCTCTATATCATTCATAATCAACTGCAATTTTTCTGCAGTACTTCGTGACCAAGGTACACCTTGTTCTGAGAACACTAACTGTAGACGATTCAATACAACCCATCCTGCTGAAAGCCAAAGACCGATACCGAATGGAAGCGATCCTGATTTAAGTGAAGCCCAACCAAAGCCTAGAGGAATGATGGCACAAAATGTTCCAACCCAAAACCAATTCCTCATATCCAATATCCTTCGATTAAGTTCAGCAGAAAGTGGAATTGGCTGAGGATGAGCAGGAAATTGCTTGTTTGAGGATTTAGATCTTGTCATTATTATAGACAATATGTGAGGGAAAAGATGACCTAGAACCACACCGAGGAGTAAAAGTCCTACATTTTCAATAACACTCATTGCTATTCCTCCTCGATTAATTCTCTTCGACTCGACTCTAAAATATTCGTTGTTCAACTTTTGTCAACAGAACTAAATTTCGCTGCCAATTTCTTCATTTTTCTTTGTTGTGTAAATTGAAAATATGAGGATCATTATCGATAATGGAACCAGTATGTTATCAACCATTACCCCTGGAGGTGTATGGTCCGTTACTAAACCTGGGGTGAAGGTATGGCTTAGGGCCCTTCCAGTGTATTCTACAGCATAAATTCCCCAAATCAATGGAATCAAAGATTTGTAACGCAGCAATAGAACTAGTGCGATTAAACCAATAACAAAATGCTCCATACCCCATAGCCCGAACATTGTTACAACACTATCTGCTCCACCTTGTGTAAAACTATCCAGTGATACAGATCCAATGCTTTGAGCCCCACCATCTGAAGCTAACATATGAACTAAACCCGCAAAGAAGGATTTGAATATGTAGAAATAAAGTAACCAAATTGCTAATTTATGCCCTTTGAATTCGTTATTTGCTGATTCAGGGAATAAAATATCCATCACTTGAAAACCTACCTTCGAATTATCAATTATTTTCTTCTCTTGATGTTCTGAAAATGGTCTGATGAAATGATGAAGTATTTCCACTCGACTATGCTTCGTTTCTCAGTCTATTCAATGTCGATTCTAGGATATCCATACCTTTCGAAATATCCTCTTCACCAATTGTGTAAGCAAATCTAAGATGCCCCTCTCCTGATTTCCCAAAAGCAGTCCCGGGAGAGCATAGCACTCCATCTTTTAGTAGTTCTAAGGCTAATTCCTCACTATTCATACCAGGTACTGTAACCTTTGGGAACACATAGATTGCACCTTTTGGAGAATGGCACTCTACACCCTCAATTGCATTCAGTCTTCGAACAATCAGGTCTCTTCTAATTTTGAATTTTTCAGACACCATGGCGGGGAAATCTCCTGCCTCTTCCATGGTTTTGAGGACTGCATGTTGCATAGCATCGTTCGAACATGCGGTAATGTAATATTGGATTTTTATCAGCTGTTTCATTGCTTCAAGATTAGTGCTCAGTAGGTATCCTATTCTCCACCCTGTCATGCAATATGTCTTTGAAAAACTTCCAACGATTATTATCTTATCATAATCGCAGCCCAAAAACGAAACATGTTCTTCATCGAAGGTTATTTTGTCGTAGACTTCATCACTGATTATCCACAAGTCATGCTTTTTTGCAAATTCCAGTAAATCATCTCGTTGTTTTGCATTCAGTGTTCCTCCAGTCGGATTTGAGGGGAAATTGTACAGAATTGCGACCGTATTTTGATCCACTAAGTTTTCCAAATCAGAAATACTTGGGACAAATTCATTTTCAAATTTGCAGGGATAATATCTGTCTTCTCCCCCGCACAAACCAACATCTGGTCCATACAACGGAAAGTAAGGCTCTGGAATCAATACGTTTTTTCCAGGATCAACAGTGGTCATGAATACATTCAGCAGAGCGTTTGTACCTGACATCGTTATGCAAACATTATTTTCATCCATACCAGATTGATAAGATTCCCAATCTTCTGCTATTTTTTTCCTCAAAGAGGGTAATCCTGCAGTTGTGGTGTACTTGTTCTTTCCATCCAGCATTGCTTGATGAAATGCTTCAATTGCAATTGGTGGAGGTTGAAAATCAGGTTCTCCCAAGCCGAATGAGATTACATCGTCTCCTGCCATGTCAAACATTTTCCTGACACCAGTTGGCTGAATGTTCAGCGCTCTCTGACTAAAGTACGACATGATTGGCCCACCTTGCTACCTTTTTTGAATACAATGATAGAAAATCGTTTTGAATTACCCTAATCAATTAGTTCCGCCTCTAATGTAACTTCATCAATTAATTCATCGATAGACAATTCATCATCAGCCAATGACTTCGGAAGATTGGAGTATTTTGAATCAGAAACCATCTGAATTGGTTCTTCAGATCTAGTTCTAAAGAAAACCGTCAAACCAGAAATTAGGGCAAATAGTATCAAACCAGCCAGATATATGTCTATCCCGAAGCCAGATGATTCATCTTGCGAACCTAAACCAGAACTGTAGAATATTACGCTATCAGAAAGAGAATACATGTCTCCCATTGCTGATGTAGCCCGGATCTCAATTGTATGATTACCCTCTGAGAAAGCCTCGGAATCGATGGCTAAACTCCAATTCCATCTCTCAAATGCCTGCATTTCCATGCCGAATTCTTGTGACACGGACATCCATTCTCCTCCATCAACTCTGTATTCAACAGATGCAATCCCTTGGTCTTGGGACCAGACCAAGCCTGAGACCTCGAATAACCCGGTTTGATTGTTCAAACCGCTTGATGTTGCATGGACTTGAGCGCTAACATCTATCATACCAGTAACTCCATCATCTCTCATTTGTATTGCCATTTCCACAGCAGCTCGAGCATCAACCATTCCCCAACCGAAGTCACGGTTCCAAAATGGGTCAACATCAGGAGCTGATGCTTCCCCTCTTCTTTCTGCGGTTATCTTCAAAATCTCCCTTATCTCAAGCGGTGATAAATCGGGATTTGCCTCTAGCATTAGGGCAATAATCCCTGTTACAGAAGGAGTTGCATATGAAGTACCGCTCCCTCTACCTGTGTAGCCATTTTCGCTAGCATCATTAATCAGATTTGAACAACCTCCTGAGGTAACACAACCCTCTGCTTGGATGATGTTGGTTCCCGGTGCTGTGACCTCAGGTTTCAATTCATTGAGTGGGTTTGTATCTCCGTTATCTCTTCTAGGACCGCGAGAGGAATAGGATGCAATAGTATCATCATCTCTGTCAACTGTATTGATGTCATCAGTAGCGCCTACGGTTATCGACAAGCTAGATGACCCCATTCCACTAAGACCATCATTATCTGGTCCATCATTTCCTGCAGCAACACTCACAACCAATCCGGCTTGTGTAGCCTCATCTAGAATTCTGCTGTGCATATCTTGCCCATCTGAACCACCTGTCTCATGAGATGTTATTCCCCAAGAAAGCGAGATTATGTCAATTCCATGAACCGACTCATCTGCTCCTTGCCAGGCATCGTCCTTGTGATCAATTATCCATTGAAGACCATTCATTGCAGATTCGTAAAATTCTTGTTCGATAACATAATTTTCGAAAGGACCCGCTCCAAGGTCGGTTCCAATTCTAACGTCAACTAGACTAGAATTAGGAGCACTTCCATAAAATTCGGTTTGCTGACCAGATGCATCGAGTCCGGTTGCCGCTGCCATTCCCATACACGCAGTTCCATGTTGATGTCCATCGTCAGGATCATAGGTACCGTCAGTTTCTCTTGCTCCAAGGCCGGCTGCTACACAACTTGGGTCTGTGTGAAGGTAGCAAACTGCATCATAACCTGCCACGAATTTTTGATTTAATCCGGGGTGCTCATTATCCACCCCAGTATCTACCATAGCAACAACAACACCTTCTCCTGAGACCCCTAAATCCCATGCTCCGTTTGGATAAATGGAGTTGGATCTTGCTTTCACTGCTTGTGTTTGGACGTCGCCCCAAAATACTACTGAGCCATATTCCTCAACCATAACTAGGTCATCGATTAGAAGTAATTTCTCGATATATTCAACGCTTATTTGACCCAAAAGTACAGCATCCACAGCCTCGATTACATCAACGATATTTAGGCCTAACAACTCGATTTGAGTAAGATGATAATCACTAACTTCAGATGAAAATGACAGACCAATCCAAACTAATCCTGTTTCATCTTCTAAGGAATCATGAATCTTATTCCGATTTTGATCTAGAGCAGTTCTTTCCCACCAGTCAGTATCCTGTGTTTTTTCCTCAATGAAAACAGGTGAGGAGAAGGAAGAGCCATCTTGTGCCCAATGTTTGCCTTCAGCATCCAGAGAGTACCACCCCTCACGCACACTGGACTCTCCAATGCTACCTGTTAACGGTATGAACAACATCAACAATGTCAATAGCAGAGCAATAGATTGCTTACTCATGAAACCAACCCGTAGGCTAACTAACATAAGGCTAACTATTTGTAAAAGAGTTAGGAAAAAGGTGGGGGCACAGGGATTTGAACCCTGCCCGGCGGGTTTCTTCTTCAGAACCGCTGCTTCGTTTTGCGAGTCTTGCGGAAAATCACGGGTCGGTGCTCCAGTTGGTCATCAACTATCAGCAAACCCACTCGTCGTCATTCCCGTGCAACTGGAGCCCGCAGTACTACCAAGCTATACTATACCCCCAAGGTGTATGCACCTAGAAAAGATCAGCCCTTTGCTTGGCGTCGTGCACGTCGTCGCCTTCGCAATTTTTTCTTGCGCCATTTCCAGCGTTGATTGCCGGTCTTCTTCCACGCACGGCTTCCTCTCTTCATGGTGAACGACTCGCCGACCAACAATCAGTATATGATAGCATCGGGTAAACCAATTTACTTCAAACAACTCAACCTAACCATTTCACAGCTAGTAAAAACAACTCTCCAAATAATTTTGAGGCATGTAAAGGACAAGGCTCATAACGAAAAGTCTTGCCCGGCGAGATAAGGGCGTATAGTGTAGTTGGATATCACTTTGGCCTTCTAAGCCGACAACATGGGTTCGAATCCTGTTACGCCCGCCAAAAAATCCAACACTGCGGATGCTTTATTCCAATGGTCTAGCACACTTCAGACATCTTTTGGGACGCCTGACAGTTTTTCTCTCCCAACTATAGCCGCATTTCTTACATTCCCAGTTTTCTATACTCGATTCTTCAAGCATGCCATCTCTAAGCATTCTCAGTAAGGGTGATTGAGAGATAGATGGCATTGGAGCAACCAATCTGGTCAGATTTTCGTGGTTCTCAGAATGTGAAATTAATCCACAAGCATGTAAAAATTCATGGACAAAGGTGTGCTTGTAAAGTAGATCATCCGCTTCAAGTGCTGGATGTAAAGCGATGGTAACCATCCCTGGATCTAATCTCAGTCTTCTTCTTCTGACTAGTTCTGCTGGACCCTCCTCGAACCTCGTAATGCCAAATCTATCATCTTCTGAATCAAGCCATTCAACTTGAATTCTTTCTGCGACCCATGGAAGAAATACTGATTCAGATGTGGTTTGAGCCTGTGTTATTGATTCTGTAATCCAATCTTCAGGAATCTCCGGCTTTGAAGTGGAAGGTTTGAAAGCATGAAGGGCCGAAAATCTCGGACCAATTCCTCCTGCCATGATTGCGACAAGTAAGCCCATCATACAAAATTAGTGTTCGATGCCATAAACCATTTCATGGTAAATCACTCAAATTTTCGACAGGAAATACCTATTTTGAGCAAAATCTGCTTAGCGTGGGGTTCAAGTCATGTCGACTAGAGGAATGCATCGAGGGGACATCGTGCAACACTCTGGTGCTCATGACGCTTTGCCTGACCAAGACCCTGTTCAAACCCAAGAATGGAAGCAATCCGTTGAACAGGTTGTAAAGCATCAGGGCAAAGAAAGAATGGAAAGATTACTGCATTCATCTATCGCAACTGCCAAAGATTCTGGAATAGAGATCGATACTACAACTACACCTTACCTCAACACAATTTCTCCCCAAATGCAAGGGAATTATCCCGGTAATTTAGAGATGGAAAAGAGGCTCCATACCATCAATAGATGGAATGCGATGATGATGGTTACTAGAGCCAACAAATACTTCGATGGAATTGGAGGACACATTTCGACTTACGCATCTGTTTCCCATCTATGGGAATCAGGACTTAACCATTTTTTCCGTGGCAAAAACGGTGATGGCTGGGGAGATCATGTTTACTGGCAAGGTCACGCATCTCCGGGGATATATGCAAGAGCCTGGTTAGAAGGAAGAATAACCGACGAGCAAGTTGAAAATTTTAGACAAGAAGTTGGAGGAAATGGGCTTTCATCATATCCACACCCAAGGCTAATGCCTGAATTTTGGGAATATCCTTCTGTTTCGATGGGGCTTGGAGCAATGACAGCAATTCATCAAGCAAGATTCAATCGATACTTAGACCATAGAGGCTTGGCAGATACCACTCTTTCGAGGGTTTGGTATACCATGGGAGACGGCGAATCAGATGAGCCTGAGTCACTTTCCGAACTTGCTCTTGCGGCTAGAGAAGGACTGGATAATATCGTAATGACAATGAATTGTAACCTTCAGAGACTAGACGGACCTGTGAGAGGAAACTCGAAAATTGTTCAAGAACTTGAAGGTAGATTCAGGGGAGCAGGTTGGAACGTAATCAAAGTTCTCTGGGGAAGTTCCTGGGACGCACTTTTCGCTAAAGATACTAATGGACTTCTAGCAAAGAGACTGAGTGAACTTGTTGACGGAGATGAGCAGAGAATATTTACTGCAGATGGTGCTGTTATCCGAAAAGAATTGTTTGCAGGTGATGAATTATCTGCAATGGTTGCTGATTATTCTGATGCTGAACTTGAGGCTTTGACAGAGGACCTCGGCGGACATGACTTTGCAAAAATCCATGCGGCGTACGCATCAGCATGCGCACACAAAGGAAAACCTACAGTGGTAATTGCAAGAACCATCAAGGGATATGGATTAGGACCAGCATTTGCAGGAAGGAATACAACCCATCAAAGGAAAAAAGCGGATGAAAAAGATTTGAAATTGATTCGAGATGCAATGGGCTTAGACTTTAGCGACGAAGAACTAGAAAAACTTCCTTTCATTAGACCTGAAGATGTTCCAGATGTTGTTGAATACGCCAAGAGCAGGAGAGAATCAATGGGAGGTCCTTGCCCTGAAAGACAAGTTCCAGAATTCAAACTAAATCTTCCAGAAGATACAGTTTATGCTGACTTCGATCAGGGCACTAAGGGCAATAGCCAAGTCTCCACAACCATGGCATTCGTTAGATTAATGCGTGGCATGATGAAGACAAAAGAATTCGGAGAAAGAGTAGTTCCACTAATTCCTGATGAGGCAAGAACATTTGGTATGGACCCATTGTTTTCTGAATTTGGAATTTACCACCCAGATGGGCAGTTGTACAAACCAGTCGACCACAAGGTGTTAATGAAGTACAAAGAATCTGCAAAAGGGCAAATCCTGGAAGAAGGAATTAACGAAGCTGGGGCTCTGTCATCATTCATAGCCGCTGCAACTTCTTATGCAACCCAAGGCTCTCCAACAATCCCTTTCTACATATTTTACTCGATGTTCGGTTTCCAAAGAGTTGCTGATTTAATTTGGTCAGCAGCTGATTCAAGGGCAAGAGGTTTCCTTGTTGGCGCTACATCGGGAAGAACCACACTAAATGGAGAAGGATTACAACACCAAGATGGGCACTCTTTGCTAATGGCTCATTCAAATCCGGCCGTTAGGGCTTATGACCCTGCATTCGCTTATGAGTTAGCCACAATAATCAAGAAAGGAATTAATGAAATGTATGCTGAAAATTCAGATGTTATCTACTATCTTGCAGTTTACAACGAAAACTATCCAATGCCTGTAAAACCAGAAGGTTGTGAAGAGGGCATTGTAAAAGGTCTCTACAAAGTAAAAGGTGCAAAACAAGGAGAAGGACCTATTGTTAGATTGATTGGCTCAGGACCGATTATGATTCAGGTACTTGATGCAGTCGAGAAATTGGAATCTTTCGGAGTTAGATCAGAAATCTGGTCTGCTACATCTTATGGCGAATTGAGAAGAGAGGGTATGGAAGTATCAAGAGAAAACAGATTGAATCCAAACCAGGATGAGAAATTATCTTGGGTTGAAAAGCAATTTGGAGATGAAAATCTACCGACTATTGCTGTTTCAGATAACGTAGCTGCTGTACCTGAAATGATCAGGGAGTGGGTTCATTCACCGTTCACAGTACTCGGAACCGATGGCTTTGGAAGGTCTGATACTAGAGAAGCGTTGAGAAGATTCTTCGAAATTGACGGACACGCAATCACTCTTGCTGCACTATCTTCTCTCATAAGAGAAGGTAAAATAGAAGCAAAGGTGTATGAGAAGGCAGTCAAAGAGTTTGGAATATCAAACGATAGGTCGGACATAACTGCTTTGTGAACCCAATCAATCTGGATAAAATCCGTGTACCTCTGAATCCATATTCAGAGCGTTATTGATTTCTACAGTCCACTTTTCAACCCTTTTTTGCTGAACTATTTCTTGAGTTTGCAGGTTAAGCGCACTGAGCACTGCTGGTGCATCATCAAGATGATACAAACATGTGTCAAGACCAATCATAGAACTTCTTCCATCACCTAGCTGTATTGAGGAATGCCATGTTTTACCCAAATCCTGCATATTGTGATTGGGAAGGTAAGCAGTAACGGTGTGCCCAAATACTACAGACCTATCTTTATCTATGACATTATCTGTTCTATAGAATGGATTTCTTATCCATAGATGTATTTCTTCATCCTGATTATCTAGGTCTTTTCTTGGGTCATAGCCTGCGTGAACCAATCTCCATGAGTCTAGAACTATCTCTGAAGGCAAGTTGTCCATCCACTCTACATCAGAGTTAACTCTGTCTAGAACTTTAGTTCTGCCAATGCTACTGATGTATGATGATAGAGTAGCTATTCCACCATTCCTGTACCATGATTGTGCATCTGGAAGATAAGATATGAGTTCCTCGGAATCAATAGCTTCAACCATCATAGATTCATGATTACCTTTCAAAGAAAAAATGTTACATTCATTCTTTACAATTTCAACAACTCGTGCTGAATTCGGACCTCTGTCGATTAAATCCCCGAGTAAAACCACAAAATCATCTGGTTCCAATTTTAGTGATTCAAGTAATTCCTCCAATGTTTGGCTGAAGCCATGAACATCTCCAATTATCCACACATTTCTCCCGTTATCTAATGCTTCTTGCAATCTCTTTTCCAATGAATAATCTCTCATATCTATCAAATTAGATTGTTGTTGACCGTATATATATGAAAAATAAACAGAAATGCGGTCACATATCTTTATTTGGAAAATGCAGG
>MDTD01176977.1_pt1 | contig 37244 bp, 29 predicted proteins | sample 811221 | NCBI WGS metagenome assembly MDTD01 (sample SAMN05326646, study PRJNA326480) | marine metagenome | isolation source: seawater | place: Pacific Ocean: South West | collected 2011
CGCCCAGGCGCTGCTGGAGGAATATATCCTGGAGGCGGTGGGCCGGCTGCTGCGGGTCTCCGGCTCCCGCCGGCTGGGCTTGTCCGGCGGCGTCTTCGCCAATGTCCGGCTGAACCAGCGCCTGGCGGAGGAACTGCCGGTCGACGAGGTCTTCGTCTACCCGGCGATGTCGGACCAGGGGCTGGCCGCCGGCGGCGTGCTGATCTACCTGCTGGAGCGCGACGGGCTGGCGCACTGGCTGGCGCAGCGCCAGCGGCTGCAGCATCTCTATCTCGGCCGCGACTATGGCGGGGCCATCGACACCGCGCTGGCGGCCGCGCCCGGCGTGGTGCGGCAGGAGGGCGGGCCGGTGGCGCCGACCGTCGCCGCCCTGCAGGCCGGCCGCGCGATCGCGATCTATACCCGCGGCATGGAGCACGGGCCCCGTGCGCTGGGCGCGCGGTCGATCCTGGCCGCGCCCGGCAATGCCGCGATCAACGACAGCCTGAACGACCGGCTCGGCCGCTCGGAGTTCATGCCCTTCGCCCCGGTGGCGAAGGCGTCGGACGCCGATGCGCTGTTCGACCTGCCGCCGCAGTCGGGCTATGCCGCCCGTTTCATGACCATCACCTGCGGGGTGAAGCCGGATTGGCGGAGCCGCATCCCGGCAGTGGTGCATGTCGACGGTACCGCCCGTCCGCAGCTGATCCATCGCGACGACAACCCGCTGTACCACGACATCGTCGACGGCTATGGCGCGGCCACCGGCGTGAAGGCGCTGGTCAACACCAGCTTCAACGCGCACGAGGAACCGATCATCGACAGCCCCGCACAATGCGTGCAGGCGCTGCTAGTCGACCGGATCGACGGCGTGGTCACCGAGACCGCGCTGTGGCTGCGCGCGGACAAATCCGGATAGGCACCAGCCGCACAACTTAGCGGTTGAGGGCGCAGGGCCGATTGACCGGCCGGGGGGCGCCGGAAAAACTGCCGGCGCCCGAACCGGAAGGAGGAGCGCCGATGCCGCCGATGCTGTTCACACCGATGCAGATCCGCGACCTGACCCTGAAGAACCGGGTCGTGGTGTCGCCGATGTGCCAGTACAGCGCCGTCGAAGGCATGCTGAACGACTGGCACCTGGTGCATCTGGGCCAGTTCTCGATGGGCGGCTGTGGCCTGATCATCGTCGAAGCGACGGCGGTGGAGAAGCGCGGCCGCATCACCTATGGCGATAGCGGCCTGTGGTCGGACGAGCATATCGCGCCGCATGCCCGGGTGGTGCAGACGGCGAAGGCGCTGGGCGGCGCCGCGATCGGCGTGCAGCTGGCCCATGCCGGCCGGAAGGCCAGCATCCAGCGCCCCTGGGAGGGCGATGCCGCGCTGACCGAGACCGAGTTCGCCAAGGGCGAGGTGCCCTGGGACATCGTCGCGCCTTCGCCGATCCCGTTCGCCGACGGCTGGCTGGTGCCGCACGAACTGACGGCGGCGGAGATCGCGGAGCTGATCGAGGCCTGGGCCGCCGCCGCCCGGCGGGCCGAGGCCGCCGGCTACGACATGCTGGAGATCCATTCCGCGCACGGCTACCTGACCCATTCCTTCCTGTCGCCGATCACCAACCAGCGCCGGGACGCCTATGGCGGCAGCCGGGAGAACCGGATGCGCTTCGCCCTGGAACTGACGGAGGCGGTGCGGGGCGCCTGGCCGCAAGGCAAGCCGCTGTTCTACCGGATCTCCTCCAGCGACGGGAAAGAGGGCGGCTGGGAGATCGAGGATACCGTTGCCCTGGCCCGCGAACTGAAGACCCTCGGCGTCGACGTGGTCGACTGCTCTTCCGGCGGCATCGCCGGCTACGGCAAGAACACGATGCCGCGCCCGACGCCGGGATACCAGGTCGGCTTCGCCGCCCAGGTGCGCCGCGAGGCGGGGATCGCCACCCAGGCGGTCGGCCTGATCGTCGATCCCGGCCAGGCGGAGACGGTGCTGCGGGCCGGCTGCGCCGACCTCGTCGCGCTGGCGCGGGAGCTGCTCTACGACCCCTACTGGGCGCATCATGCGGCGCAGAAGCTGGGCGCGGACCCGGACTTCCTGGCCTGGCAGCCGCCCTACGGCCACTGGCTGGGCAACCGGGCGAAGGGCAATTTCGGCAAGCGGATCGGCGATACCGACCGCGACGCGGCCCCGACGCAGACGACCCGGAAGCAGGCGGCGGAATAGGCGAGCCTCAGGTCACCGCGTCTTCGCCGCCCGCGTCCGCTTCCGGCATGACGGCAATGCCCCGCGCATAGGCGGCCACGACCCTGTCGACCATCTGCGCCAGCCGCGCCGGTTCGCGCAGATCGCCGCTCAGCCGCGCATCCGCGGCCAGCATCGACAGCCCGTGCACCAGCGCCCAGGCCCCGACCGTCTCGTCCCGGGCCGGCCGGCCGCAGAGCGCGCTCACGGCCGCGCGCAGCGGCGCGAATGCCGCCTCCGCCGCGGCCGCGAGGGCGGCTGCGGCCGGCTGCGGTCCGGCCTGCCGGAACATCAGGTCGGCCAGGTTCCGGTTCTCCAGCGCGAAATCGACATAGGCCCGTCCCAGAGCTGTCAGACGGGCCGTCAGCCGTGCCGGCGATCCTGCCACCGCGCAGCCGGTCGCGATCGTCTGCAGCCGGTCCGCCAGGGCGGCGAAGCCCTCTGCCGCGACCGCGGTCATCAGGTCCTCTCGGCTTCTGAAATGGCGATAGGGCGCGGCGCTGGAGACGCCCACCGCGCGCGCCACCTCGCGCAGGCCGATCTCCGCCGCCGGCCGCTGGTCCAGCAGCCCGATGGCAGCCGCGACCAGGGCGTGCCGCAGGTCGCCATGATGATAGGATTTCGCCATGTTGACATTGCTTACATTCGGGGTCAGATGTAAGCGACGTTAACATCAAGCGCAGGAGGCGGCCATGATGTTCTTTGCGCTGCTTGGCGGCATCGCGCTCGCCGCATGGGGATTGTCGCGCATCGGGGTGCCGGGCCTGCGCACCTGGCCGGCGCGGATGCGGCCGGCCCTGGCCATCGCGCTGCTGCTGGCGGGCATCGACCATCTGGTGAGCCCAGGCCGGTACCTGCCGATGATCGAGGCCTTCATGCCCTGGCCGGCCACCGTCGTGGCGGCGACCGGACTTTGCGAGATCGCGGGCGCGATCGGCCTCCTCCTGCCGGCCACACGGCGCGCGGCGGCGATCCTGCTGGCGGTCTATTTCGTCTGCGTCTTTCCCGCGAACATCGCCAATGCCGTCAATGGCCTGGCGGTCGACGGACTGCCGCAGGCCGCCTGGTACTACTGGCTGCGCCTGGGCTTTCAGCCGCTCGTGATCTGGTGGGCGCTGCGCGCAGGCGGCGTCGTGGGGCCCTGGCCGTTCGCACCCGCCGCGGAATCGCAGCGGGGCTGAACGGCCCGGCCCGCCGCCGCGGGCGCCGGATGTCAGGCGGCGCGCACCTCCGTCAGCAGGAGGTCCATCTCCTTCTTCAGGCGGGAGGAATTCTCCGCCAGTTCGTCGGCCGCGCCGCGGACATTGTCGCAGGCGCTGGCGACCTGGGAGGCGGCCTCGTGCACGCCGGTGATGTTGCGGGACACCTCGTCGGTGCCGGTGGCGGCCTGCTGCGCATTGCGGCTGATCTCGGACGTGGCCGCGCTCTGCTCCTCCACGGAGGCGGCCATGGTGGCGGCCACCCCGTCGATATCGCCGACCTGGGCGATGATCAGGCGGGTCGCCTCCACGCTGCGGCCGGAGGCACTCCGGACACCTTCGATCTGGTCGCGGACGCTGTCGGTCATCCGGCGCGTCTGGTCGGCAAGCTGCTTCACCTCGGAGGCGACGACGGCAAAGCCCTTGCCGGCCTCGCCGGCCCGCGCCGCCTCGATGGTCGCGTTCAGGGCCAGCAGGTTGGTCTGCTCGGCCACATCGTTCACCCCCTGCAGGATCTGCCCGACCTGGTCGATCGCGGTTGCCAACTGGTCGATATGCTGCAGGGCGTCGTTGGCACCGTCCGCGGCGGAGCGCGCCTTGCCGGCGGCCGCCGCCACCTGCTGCGACACCTCCACGATCGCCGCGCTCAGTTCCTCGGCGGCGGATGCGACGGTCTGCACGTTGGTGCTGGCCTCCTCCGCGGCGGCCGACACGACGCCACTCTGCGCGTTCGTCTCCTCGACCGAGGCGGCAAGCTGCTGTGCCGTGGCCTGCAGCTCCACCGCGGCGGCGGAGACGGCATCGATCACGCCGCCGACCCGGCTCTCGAAGCGGGCCGCCATCTCCAGGGTGCGCTCACGCTGGGCGGCCCGCTGGGCCTCCTCCTGCGCGCGCGCCTCCTCCTCCATCTGCCGGGTCCGCAGCAGACTCGACTTGAACAGGGCGGCGGCGGCCGCCACCTTGCCGATCTCGTCCCTGCGTTCGGTGCCGGGGACGGCAACCTCCATGTCGCCATCGGCAAGCCGCTTCAGGCAGCCGATGATCGCCGCCAGCGGGCGGGTGATGCCCTGGCGCGAGATCAGCATGCCCAGCATCAGGCCGGCAAGAATGCCGACGGCGGAGACCAGGATCAGGAACCGGCGGCTTTCCGCCACCGTCTCCTCCGCCTCCAGGGTGCGCCGGTCGGCGGTGGCCGTCGCATGGTTGCCCAGGCGGTCCAATGCCTGCCGCAAGTCCTCCGCCTTTGCCGCACTGGCATTCACCGCAGCCAGGATCTCCTCGCGCTCGGCGGAGTTCGTTATCGAGGCGCGCAGCCGGTCGGCGAGCGCCGCCGTCTTCTGCAGGCTCGCCATGTAGGACTGGAAGGCCCGTTCCGTTTCCGCCAGGGTCGCGATCTCTTCGCCGCTGGCATAGGACTTCGCCTCCTGCAGCTCGTGCTGGAAATCCGCGCCAGCCTGGTCAAGAACCGCCTTGAAGGCGTCCAGGCCGGAGGGATCCGCCGCCAGGCGATAGTCGGCGCCGTTGAGCTTCAGCACCTCCTCGCTCATGCGGCCGGTGAGCTGGATCTCGTGGGCGCTGCGGTCCATCTCGTGGATGGTGCGGTTCAGCGCCGAGACCTCGATCAGGGCGATAGCGACCAGGGCGATGCAGGCCGCAGTCAGGAGGGCAATGATCGCGAAGATCTTGCTGGAGATGCTGATTGACGAGAGAGACATGGCCGCGATCCTTTTGCAGGAGGACGACCACCAGTTCTAGCCGGCAAGCATTAACGTCCGGTTGCATTCATCCGGTTGATTGTCGCTTTCCGTGCATCAAACCCGGTCCGGAAAGCGGCCCCTGCGCCTGGACTGTTGCCTCACGGCGGACGATGCCGCTGTCAGAACGGCCGGTCGCCCTGCACCGTGGCCCGGTGCATTTCCCGCCGCTGTCCCTGATAGTCGTTCAGGGGGAAGTGCATCGTGCAGCGATTGTCCCAGATCCCCACCGCCCCCTGGCGCCAGCGGTAGCGTGCCGCGAATTCCGGCTGGCAGGCATGGCGGTACAGATGGCCCAGGATCGCGTCGCTTTCCTCCCGGCTCATATCTTCCAGGCCGCGGGTGAAGGCAGGATTGACGAACAGCGCCCTGCGGCCGGTCTCCGGGTGGGTGCGAACCACCGGATGCAGCACCTGCTCCGCCTGCACAGCCTTGCCCTGGCTGACGGAATTCGCGGCGACCGCGGTGGCATAGGTGGCCGAGACCGAGGAATGCACCGCGCGCAGGCCCTCCAGCAGCCGCTTCATGCCCGGGGACAGGCGGTCATAGGCCAGGGTCATGTTCACGAACAGGGTGTCGCCGCCCTGGCGGCTGCCGTCCGCGGGCGGCGGCGGCAGTTCCCGCGCCGCAAGGACCGATACCTTCGGCGGGCAGTCCAGATAGGTGAAGTCGGAATGCCATTCGCCGCCGAAATTCACCGTCTCGTCCGCCTCCTTCACCACCGGCACCAGTTCCGGCGCCTCCGGCACGCCCTTCAGGTAGGGATGGATGAACAGCTCCCCGAACGCCCGGGCGAAGGCGACATGCTGCTGCGGGGTCAGGTGCTGGTCCGGCAGGAAGATCACGCCATGGTCCAGCAGGACCCGGTTCAGCGCCCGGAACGGCGCCCCGGAGATGTCCTGCTTCAGGTCGATCCCGCGCACCTCCGCGCCCAGGGCACCGACCAGCGGGTCGACCTGCAGCGCGGGCCCGTTGTCGCCCGGCAGGGCCTGCTCGGATCCAGGAAGGGTCTGTTCGGTCACTGCGGCTCTCCCGTCTGTGCCGGCTCCCGGGGCGGCGTGTAGAAGCGCGGCAGCTGGCTTTCCACGCAGGCCGTGTCCAGCTCTGCCTCGGGGTCCCGGATGAAGGCGGTGACCACGGTCTGGGCGCAGAGCGAGGTGCCGAGGACGTCATGCGCCGCCCCCGGAAAGGCGATCGCGCGGCCATGGCCCAGTGCGCCGGCGGCGGCGGCCGTCCAATAGGGCGGGGTCAAGGGGTCGTACTCGCCGAACAGCAGCAGGGCGGGCACGTCGCTGCGCACCGGCTCCGCGAAATCGTCGCGGGCACTGCCGGCGCCCCAGGCGGGGCAGTTCTCCTCCAGCATGTCCAGGTCGCGGGCGGAGAACAGGCTGCTGCCGGCAATCCGGGCGGTGGCGCCCTCGCTGTCGTGGACGGGGCCGATCTCCCGGCAGACCACCGACAGGTAGAGGCCGATCGCCAGCCCCTCGCCCTGCAGCAGGCCGGGGCCCAGGAACTCGCGCCAGTCGCTGTCGGTCAGGGTTTCCTGACCGGCCGCCGCCTTGCCGATCCTGTCGATGTACAGCGGCACCATCTCCACCCCGGGCTGGAACGACAGGTGCGTCATCAGCACCCCGACGAAGGTGGGGAAGTCCAGGGTCACGGGGATCGTGCCGCCCGGCCCCGCCGGCGGCCCGCCGGACGGGCCGGGATCGGCATTCGCCGGCGGCACCACATGGACCAGCATGGGCTGTGCCTGCAGCCGCTCGCGCAGGGCTTCGAAGCGGCCCTTGAGGTCGGGAAAGGCGGCATTGCAGGCCTCGTTCGCGGCACAGTCGGCGAACAGCCGGTCCAGGATCCGCACCCGGTCGTCGAAGGTCTGCGGCTCGAAGGCATCGCCCATGGTCATCGTCGAGTTCAGCACCATGCTGCGGATCCCGTCGGGATCCTGGCGTGCCGCTTCCAGCGCCAGCCGGGTACCGTAGGAGGTGCCGACGAGGTTCCAACGGTCGATGTCGAGTGCCTCGCGCAGGGCCTTCAGGTCGCGGGCCGCCTGTTCGCTGTCGAATTGCGACACGTCGATGCCCTGCGCGGCATAACCGCTGCGGCAGGCGGCGAGCGCCGCCGCCACCTGGCTGGCATCTGGCGAAACGCCGTCATTGGCCGGGTTCGCGTCGATCACGTCATCGTCGACCCCGGCGCAGTCGAGCACCGGCTGCGACTGCCCGGTGCCGCGCATGTCGAACAGGATCACGTCCCGTTCTGCGCGATCGGCAGTCGTGCGGAACCACATGTCCTCCGCGAAATCGCTCATCGCCTGACCGGGCCCGCCGGCCAGGTGCACGATCGGGTCCGGGGCCGGCACCGCCGCATGGGCGCGCAGGATGGCGAAGAACACCTCGTAGCTGCCGGCATCAGGCCGGTCATGATCGGCCGGCACGGCAAGGCTGCCGCATTGCGCGGCCTCGCCGAACGGGATCCGGAACGGACAGGGCCGGGATTCCAGCGCCGGCCCGTCGGCCGATGCCGGGGCCGGCCCGGCGAGCCCCAGGCCCAGCCCCAGGCAGATCGCGACGACAGCCATGGCACCGGTCCGGAATGCCGCGCCGCATGGCGCGACTGCGGAAATCGGACGTCGCATTGGCGGCTCCTCCAGGCGGGGCCTGCTGCGTCCGCAGGCCCTTGTGACATGAGCATCTTATAGCGGTCCATCGCCGCCGGGTCAGGAGCGGCCGCGACGCAGGCGTTCGCTGCCGGGACAGCCGGGGTTGACCCGGCGGCGGCGGAGGGCTAACCCTAAAGGCACGTGGTGATTTGGGCCGGCCGGCTTGCGCGCCACGCTAAACAAAGCGCTAAAAGGCCGGGAGGAAACCCCCGGGCTGAGCGCAATGCACCTTGGCGTGCACTGCCGTATCGTCCCGGGATTTTTTTTAGCCCCTCCCGACCCGCAACTGCGTGACCGTGACCTGACGAAGGAGGGGTTCACTATGAGTGCCAGAGAACAGGACCTGCCGCGGCCCGAAGGGGCGGCGGCGAAGCCCGGTGGCGCATCAGGTGCCGCGCGTGGCGCCGTGTCGGGCGCCGGCTGGCGGCCGGCCACCCGGCTGGTGCGCGGCGGCCTGCGCCGCAGCGAGTTCGGCGAGACGGCGGAGGCTTTGTTCCTGACCTCGGGCTTCCGCTACGACAGCGCGGAGGCGGCCGAGGCCCGCTTCAAGGGGGAGGCGGAGGGCTTCGTCTACAGCCGCTTCGGCAATCCCACCGTGCGCACCTTCGAGGAGCGGCTGGCGCTGCTGGAAGGGGCGGAGGATGCCCGCGCGACGGCCTCCGGCATGGCGGCGGTGAATGCCGCCCTGATGTGCCAGCTGAAGGCCGGCGACCGGGTGGTGGCCGCCCGGGCGCTGTTCGGCTCCTGCCGCTACATCATCGAAGAGATCCTGCCGCGCTTCGGCGTCACCGCCGTGCTGGTCGACGGGACCGACCTTGACCAGTGGCGGGATGCGCTGGCGGAGCCGACCAACCTGGTCTTCTTCGAGACCCCGGCGAACCCGACCCTCGACCTGGTCGACATCGCGGCGGTCTGCGACCTGGCCCATGCGGCCGGCGCCCGGGTGGTGGTGGACAATGTCTTCGCCACGCCGATCCTGCAGCGGCCGCTGGAACTGGGCGCCGACATCACCGTCTATTCCGCCACCAAGCATATCGACGGCCAGGGCCGCTGCCTGGGCGGTGCGGTGCTGGGCGACCATGCCTTCATCAACGACCTGCTGACCCCCTATATGCGGCATACCGGCCCGTCGATGAGCCCGTTCAACGCCTGGGTGCTGCAGAAGGGGCTGGAGACCCTGCCGCTGCGCTTCCGCCAGCATTGCGAGAGCGGCCACCGGGTCGCGCACTGGCTGCGGGCGGATCCGCGGGTCGGGCGGGTGATCTATCCGGGCTTCGCCGACTTCCCCCAGGCGGAGCTGGTCGGCCGGCAGATGTCCGGCTCCGGCGGGCCGATCGTCTCCTTCGAACTGGCGGAGGAAGGCAAGGCGCGGGTGTTCCGCTTCCTGAACGGCCTGCGCCTGGTCGACATCTCCAACAATCTGGGCGATTCCAAGTCGCTGATCACCCATCCGGCCACCACCACCCACCAGCGCCTGCCGCCGCAGGAACGCGCCCTGATGGGCATCAGCGACGGCCTGGTGCGGCTCAGCGTCGGGCTGGAGGATGTGGAGGACCTGCTGGAGGATCTCGACCGCGCGCTCGCAGCCTGACTGGACCGCCCGCTGAGATTGCCGCTGCCGGCAGCCGGCCTGCCGGCGGCGGCCTCCTGGACAACGCCCGGCAGGACCCTAATATCGGCGGGACGGCGGCGGGCCCGAGGGCCGGCGGCCGCAATGATACCTGCCGGCACCGCAAGGGCCGGCGCAACGGCTGGCCCGGCCGGCGGCGCTGCGGCGATCCGGACGCGGGCCGGGAGGCGCCATGTACGCGCAAAGCACCAACGGCATCACGGTCACCGCCCGCCCGATCTATCTGGAGGAGCAATCCTCGCCGGGCGAGCATCGCTATGTCTGGGCCTACCAGATCCGGATCGAGAATGGCAGCGACGACACGGTCCAGCTGCTGACCAGGCACTGGCAGATCACCGATGCCAACGGCAGGGTGCAGGAGGTCCGCGGCGACGGCGTTGTCGGCGAGCAGCCGATCCTGGAGCCCGGGCAGATGTTCGAATATACCAGCGGCTGTCCGCTCTCCACCCCGTCCGGCTTCATGGTCGGAAGCTACGGCATGATGGCGGCCGATGGCGGGATCTTCGACGTGGCCATACCCGCCTTTTCGCTGGACAGCCCGCACGCCACCTTGAGCGTGAACTGATCCGGCGGCATCCGCATCGCCCGGGCGCCCGCCCGAGTGAACCTCTTTACCTGCCGTGACGTACAAACCGAAGCGGATCCGCGATCGTGCGGTCCCATGGCGCGGCCAGGCGCCGGCGACCGCCGGCCCGTGACGAGACAATCAGAACCAGTGCTGTGCGGCGGGGCCGTCGGTGCGGCGTGACGAGAGGGACAGGAATGAGCAATCCGGCAGCGATCATTGGCGAGGCGGAGGCTTCCGGCCGGCCCAGCCGCGAGCAGGCGGAAGAGGCGGTGCGGACCCTGATCCGGTGGGCCGGCGACGATCCGACCCGGGAGGGGCTGCTGGGCACGCCGGACCGGGTGGTACGGTCGTACGAGGAGTTCTTCGCCGGCTATTCCGACGATCCGGTCGCGCTGCTGGAGCGGACCTTCGAGGAGGTCGAGGGCTATGACGAGATGGTCCTCCTGCGCGACATCCGGATCGAGAGCCATTGCGAGCACCACATGGTCCCGATCATCGGCAAGATCCATATCGGCTACCTGCCGGACCGGCGGGTGGTCGGCATCTCGAAGCTCGCGCGGCTGGCGGAAGTCTATGCCAAGCGCCTGCAGATCCAGGAGAAGATGACGGCGCAGATCGCCAACACCCTGGACGAGGTGCTGCGCCCGCGCGGCGTCGGCGTGGTGATCGAGGCCGCGCACCAGTGCATGACCACCCGCGGCGTCCACAAGTCCGACGTCACCATGGTGACCAGCCGCATGCTGGGCGCCTTCCGCGACGACCCGCGCACCCGGGCGGAGTTCATGTCGGTGATCGGCAGCCCGGTCAGCCACCTCTGAGGGCGGTGTGCCGCGGCCGCCCCGTCTGGGCGGCCGCCTCCGCTGCGTCAGGTAGCGGCGCAGGCGGTGGCAGGGCGGGCGCATCTGCTTATGGAAGTGAAGGGAAAAACAGGTCATCCGCCCAGCGTCCGGTCTCGTTCGAAAGGATAAGAGAGCGTATTCTGCTGTGGGTCTGAGTGTCGTTTCATAACGAGTTAATAAATACTTCTCTATATATGGCGTATCGAAGTCTGGCCGGGTGTCGGCGGACCGGGCAGTCCACCGGACTTCCGGATTTTCCCTCCTCCTCTGCGGGTCACACATAGGACAAGAATGCGATGGCCCTCTCCTTCCTTGCCGGCGACGACCGCGCGCGACTGACTGCAATCCAGAAGTCGCAGGCGATCATCGAATTCTCGCCCGACGGGCGCATCCAGAGTGCAAACCCGAACTTCCTGGCCGCGATGGGATACGGCCTCGATGAAATCCGCGGCAAGCATCACAGCATGTTCGTGGACGCCGCATATCGGGACAGCGCCGACTACAAGGCGTTCTGGGCGGCGCTGAACCGCGGCGAGCATCAGGCCGCACAGTTCAAGCGCTTCGGCAAGGGCGGGCGGGAGGTCTGGCTCGAAGCATCCTACAATCCGGTGGTCAACCGTGCCGGCAGGGTGACCGCGGTGCTGAAATGCGCCACGGACATCTCTGCCGAGAAGGCATCGGTCGCCGAACTGCAGGGCAAGGTGGCCGCGTTGGAGCGGTCGCAGGCCGTCATCGAGTTCGAGCTCGATGGCACGATCATCGGCGCGAACGAGAACTTCCTGTCCGCGATCGGCTACCGTCTGGACGAGATCCGGGGCAAGCACCACAGCATGTTCGTGGATCCGGCGGAGGTGCAGGGCCGCGACTACAAGGCCTTCTGGGAGGCCCTGCGGCGCGGCGAGTACCAGGCCGGCCAGTACCGCCGCCTGGGCAAGGGCGGGCGGATCGTCTGGCTCGAGGCGTCCTACAACCCGATCCTGGACCCCGACGGCAAGCCATGGCGGGTGATGAAGATCGCCACCGACCTGACCGCCCGGAAGGCGGCGAACGCCGCCCTCGCGGACAGTTTCGAGCGGAGTGTCAAGGGCCTGGTCGATGCTGTTGCCGCATCGGCCAACCATGTCCAGGGAACGGCGACCTCTCTTGCCGCGGCGGCGGAGGAGGCTAGCCACCAGACCGCGACCGTGTCGACTGCGTCGGAAGAACTCGCCGCGTCGGTGAACGAGATATCGCGGCAGATTGCGGAATCCACGCGGGTCGTGGCGACGGCTGTCGACCAGGCCGCGAAGTCGGAAGGCATGGTGTCCGACCTGCTGGCGGCCGCGCAGAAGATCGGCGAGGTCACCCAGATCATCACCGAGATCGCCGGGCAGACCAACCTTCTGGCGCTGAACGCCACGATCGAGGCGGCGCGGGCCGGAGAGGCCGGCAAGGGGTTCGCCGTGGTGGCGTCGGAGGTGAAATCGCTGGCGACCCAGACCGCGCGGGCGACGGAGGAAATCTCGGGTCAGATCCGCGGCATCCAGGACTCCAGCCAGCACACCGCGGCGGCGATCCGCGAGATCGGGCAGATCATCAATCAGGTCAGCGAGATTGGCACCTCGATCTCCGGCGCCGTCGAGGAGCAGTCCGTGGCAACCCGCGAAGTGGCGGAAAATATCGACGGTGTCGCCGTCGCGACGGCCGATACCGGCCGTTCCTCCGCCGACATGCTCGGCGTGTCCCAGACATTGGCCGGGCAGGCCGAGGATCTGGAGGGACGGGTGACCGCGTTCCTGGGCGAGGTCCGGGCGATGTAGCGCCCGCCCGGCCACAGGGGTCAGTGGATGGCGGCGTACATGATCTTGTCCTCGGTCGCCTCGGCGGCGGAGAACTCCTCCGCGATGCGGCCCTGGCGGGCGACCAGGATGCGGTCGGCGACGCTCAGCAGCTCCGGCAGGTAGGAGGAGATCACCACCACCGCCTTGCCCTCTGCCGCCAGGTCGCGGATCGCCTGGTGGATCTGCGGGATGGTGCCGACATCCACGCCCCGCGTGGGCTCGTCGAAGATCACCACCTCGGGTTCCTGCACCAGCGACTTGGCCACCACGACCTTCTGCTGGTTGCCGCCGGACAGCTGCACGATCTTCGAGGTGCGGTGCGTGGCGGCGATCTTCAGCCGCTCCACCCAGGTATCGGCCAGGGACCGCTTCTGCCGGCGCGACAGCAGGAAGCGCCGGCCGATCTTCGTCGCCAGGCGGCCGATATAGATGTTGTCGTCGACCGTCATCGTCTCGAAGAAGCCGTTCACCTTGCGGTCCTCGGTGATGTAGACGATGCCGTCGTCGATCGCCTGCTTCGGCACCCGGTAGCGGATCGGCCGGCCACGCAGATAGATCATGCCGCCATGCACCAGGTCGCGCTTCCGGACCCCGGCGATCACCTGGCTGATCTCGGTCCGGCCGGCGCCGATCAGGCCGGCCATGCCGACCACCTCGCCGGCATAGATGGAGAACGACATGTTCTTGACGATGTTGCCCATCGTCACGTTCTCCACGCTCAGCACCTTCTCCCGCCGCTTGCCGGCATCGGCGCCGCCTGCGGCGGTCCCGCCGCGGTTGGCGTAGTGGGTCTGGGTGACGTCCCGGCCGACCATGTGGCGCACGATCTGGTCGCGGGTCAGGTTCGACGCGGCTTCCGTCACCACCCGCCTGCCGTCGCGCAGCACCGTGATCCGGTCGGCGATCTCCAGCGATTCCTCCAGCGCATGGCTGATATAGACGATGCCGACGCCGCGTTCCCTTAGGTCGCGGATCATGTGGAAGAAATGCAGGATCTCCTCCGGCGTCAGGCTGGCCGTCGGCTCGTCGAAGATGATCACCCGGGCGTTCAGCTTCAGGGCGCGGGCGATCTCCACCATCTGGCGCTGTGCGGTGCCCAGGGTGGCGACCATCGCGGTCGGGTCGACATGGAAGTTGCGCGACTGCAGCAGCTGCTGGGCGGAGATGTTGAGGCTGCGGAAGCGGGTCAGCAGCTTCTCGTTGCCCAGCACGATGTTCTGCGCGACCGTCATCGTCGGCACCAGGCTGGTCTCCTGGTAGACCATGGCGATGCCGCGCTCCAGCGCATCGGCCGGGTTGTCGAACGCCACCGGCTGGCCGTCGACCTCGTACACCCCCTCGGTCAGCTGGATGGTGCCGGCGATCGCCTTCGACAGGGTCGACTTGCCGGCGCCGTTCTCGCCCACCAGGGCATGGACCTCGCCCGGATAGAGGTCGAAATCCACCTTCTCGATGGCATGCACGCCGCCATAGACCTTGCTGCCGCCGGTCACCCGGATGACCGGGGCCCTGGCCTCCGCCGGGCGGTTCCCTTCGTCCGACATCCGTTCAGTCCTCCTGCCGCCCGGCGGTGCCGAGCGGGCATTCCACCAGCTTGCGGTCGCCGCGCGACACGACCAGCAGCCGGTCGCCATACTGCCGTGCCGCGGTCACCCCGTGGCAGGCGCCGCCGACCCGGCTGTGCAGGCTCTCCCGCGGTTCGCCGTCGGCATAGAAGCTGGCCGCCAGGCCGTAGGAGCGCGGCGGCGCCCAGGGCTTCACGATGCCCAGCTTCTTGATCCCGCCGCCCTGCAGCGGCTCGGTATAGGCGCCGGTGGAGCGCAGCACCGGGGCGATCCAGCCGTCCGGCGGCACCTCGCGCATCATGGTGGCGCGGAATTTCGGATCCCGCAGGACCAGTTCCACCAGGTGCGTGCGGGCGGCGAAGATCGCCAGCCAGAAGCCCTCGCCCCGGGCCGGCGACAGGCGGCCGGGATAGCCGGGCAGATTGCGGATCACCGGCGCGCGGCCCCCGCTGGCGGCGAACCGGGTCACGGTATGCGGCCAGCTTTCGGCACAGAGCAGCCCGCCTTCGCCGTCGGCGATCACGCCCGCCGGCCAGCCCAGGCCGTCCGCCAGTACAGTGACGGCGCCCAGCGCCGCATCGCAGGCCAGAACCCGGCCGCTGGCGCCCAGTTCCATCAGGTCGCGGGTCCAGTCGCCCGGCACCCGGCCACGTGCGCCGTCGGTCAGCGCCAGCCCGCCATCGGCCAGCACGCTGACCGCTGTCAGGCAGTGCAGCGGTTCGCCGCCGGCCTCCCGCAGCCAGGCCGTCTGGCCGTCGCCCGCCAGGGGCAGCGCCGCCAATCCCTGGCCGGCGACGCAGACCAGCAGGCGGCCGTCGGGATGCAGGGCCAGCCCGCCGGCGGCGCCGTCGAAGCCGGCCAGTTTCTCCCAGCCGGCGCCGGGATCGGCAGCCCGGCGCAGCACGGCATCGCCGCAGGACAGGTAGAGCGTGCCGTCCGGCCCCATCGCCACGTCGTCCGGCGGATCGTCGAAGCTGCCCAGGACCGTACCGCGGTCGAGCCGGTCGTTGGGCGCCAGGTTGCCGTCCATCACCGGGATCGAATGCTGGTCCCGGTTGCGGAACAGGATCTGCTTCAGCGTGTCCAGCATGGCCGCCTCAGCTGCCTGCCGGGCGGTTGCGGCAGCGATCGCCCCAGTAGGAGTCCCAGCCGGTCCAGGTCGGGTCCGCGCCCTCCAGCTTCACCCGGCCGATGCGGTTGTTCTCCAGCCCGCCGAGATAGAGATAGCCCTTATGCTCGCGCATCGAGGTCAGGGTCGGGTGGCTGGCGCCGCCCGGGTCCCAGAGCGATTCCAGGCAATTGCCCTGCTCGTCGAACTTCAGCACGCAGCCATTGTTGATGCCGGGGAAGATCCACTCGTCCGGCGGGATCTGCTTGATCATCTTCAGCCGGAAGCCGGGGCTGCGCATCGCCAGGTCGAAGACCGGATAGCGGATGCCGACCAGCGCCACCCAGTAGCAGCCGTCGGACGACCGGTTGATATTGTCCAGATAGCCGGGAAGGTTGTCGGCGAAGATCTCCCGCTGCCCCTTCTTCGGCCCGTCGATCCACAGCCGGTAGATCTTGCACAGCCAGGTGCTGGCGAACAGGATCGACTGGCCGTCATGGGCCAGGCAGACGCCGTTCGGGAAGCAGAGGTTGCGGATCACCGTGCGGGTGGTGCCGGTCTTCGGGTCGTGGCAGATCAGGCGGCCGTTGCCGCGGCCCTCCACCCCGTCGACATGCCAGGAATGCATCTCGTAGCGGATCGTCGCCTCGGAGAAGTAGATCTTGCCGTCCGGCGCGATATCCAGGTCGTCGGCCAGCCGCAGCCGGCTGTCGTCGTTCAGCTTGTACCAGGTGCGGTTGGTCTCGTCGGTCAGCTTGTAGATCTCGCCGTCCGGCCGCACGCCGTACAGGCCCATGCCGCCGACGCAGACGATCAGGTTCTCGTCCTTGTCGAAGGCCATGCCCAGCGGCCGTCCGCCGATCCGGGCGAAGACCTCCGCATGTTCCAGGTTCGGGCCGGAAAACCTCATGATCCAGCCCTGCCGGGTGGAGCCGTAGAGCCGGTCCTGGCGGTCCAGGATGACATCCTCCGGGCCTTCCACCTGGTCCAGGCCGATGGCTTCCGCGTTCTTCAGCCGGTCGTTCTCGGCGAACGGGGTGCCGCTGTCGCGTTCCACCGACGGCGACTGGCCGAACTCCACCAGGGTCGGGTTGACATAGATCTTCTGGATCGCCTTGCCGCGGTTCTTCGCCCATTTCACATCCAGGCCGACGGCGATCAGCAGGATCAGCCCCATGCCGACGGAGGTGACCGCCCCCGGCACGCCCATCCGCACCAGGCCGTTGACCAGGATGAAGACGATGGTGGCGCCGATCAGGGCGCGGCCCACCGTGCCCTTGCCGCCGGACAGGCTGATGCCGCCGACCACCACGGCGGTCAGCGCCGTCACTTCCCAGCCATAGCCGGTGTCGGTGCCGGCGCTGTTCTGCCGCGCGGCATAGAACAGCCCGCCCAGCGAACAGAGCAGCCCCGACAGCACGTAGGTGGAGAACAGCACCCAGCGCACCTCGATGCCGGCATGGCGCGCCGCCTTGCGGCTGGAGCCGATCGCGGTGATGTGCCAGCCGGGGCGGGAGCGGCTGAGGAAGACATGGCCGATCGCGGCCACGACGATCAGCACCAGGAAGTTGACCGGCAGGCCGTAGAGGTCGCCGCCGCCGATCCAGTCCCAGGACGGGTTGTCGACGAAGGCGGTGGCCAGCTGCACCGAATAGTCGCGGCTCAGGATCTCGACCACCGCGCGATAGATGATCAGGGTGACCAGGGTGGTCAGGAAGGGCCGCGCCTTGAAATAGCCGACCAGCACGCCGTTGCAGGCGCCCAGCGCGGCACCGGTGGCCAGGGTGCCCAGGATCACCAGGACCAGCGGCGCCTCCACCACGTTCAGCAGGATCAGCGCGACGAAGTTGCACATGGCGAAGATCGCGCCGACGCTGAGGTCGATGCCGCCGGAGATGATGACGATGCCCATCGCGATGGCGACGAAGGCGAGCTCCGCCCATTCCCGCGACAGGATCGTGAAATTGCCGAAGGTCCAGTAGTAGGGGACGGTGGCGGCGAAGAAGGTGATCAGGGCGACCATGATCACGAAGGGGATCGCCGGCTCCATCCAGGTCTTCGACAAGAGGTCGGACAGGAAGATCTTGAACGACCAGCGGTAGCGCCAGCGGCGCAGCCGCGCGGCCAGCCCGTCGGACGGGGCATGGGCGGACGGGGTATGGGCCCCCGGCGTCATGGCCGTGGATCTGGTGTCGGTCGCCGCGCTGTTCATGTGCCTGCCTGCCGGGATCGCTGCTGCAATTGCCTGTGGGAGCCTGCGGCCGCGGCGGTGATGCGCCGCGGCCGCAGGCGTGCCTCAATTCCCGGGACTCAGCTCTTGGGCGGGTCGAAGCAGACCGCCGGGTCGAAGTTCTCCTTCGTGATCCAGGTCGGCGGGCTGTACATCGCCATCTTCACCGCGCCGGGCTTCAGGCCCGACTGCAGCAGCAGCGCGGCGGTGTTCATGATGGTATGGGCCTGCGCCGGGGCGTCGTAGTTCAGGAACTTGTAGAACAGCCCGTCGCGGACATTGTCGCAGTCGAAGCGGTTGCCCTCGCCGGAGGCATAGACCTTCACCTGGTCCAGCTTGCCGGCCGCCTTCACCGCCTGCGCGGCGCCGTTCTGCATGGTGCCCCAGAAGCCGAAGGTGGCGCAGAGGTCGGGATGCTGCTGCAGCACGGTGGCGGTGATGTTGTTCGCCTTGGTGGCGTCCCAGTTGCCCGCCTGGTCGGAGACGATCTCGATCGAGTCGTCCTTCGACACCGCGTCGACGAAGCCGGCCATCTGCTCGATGCTGGCGGCCGAGGTCAGGTCGCCCTGCACCACCGCCACCTTGTGGGAGGTGCCGCTGTCCTTGCCGCAGGCGGCGACGACGTCCTCGCCGACCATGCGGCCGATCTCCATCCAGTCGGCGCCGACATAGGCGTCGGTCTTGTAGTTGGAGACCATGTTGACCTGGATCACGTAGATCCCGGCCTCTTCCGCCTTCTTCAGCAGCTTCGCCAGCAGCTGGACATTGTGGTTGTGGACGATCAGCACGTCCGGCTTCTCGGTGATCAGGGCCGAGACGATCTGGCTCATCGCCGTCGGGTTCCAGTTCGGGTCGCGGACGATGAACTCGATGCCCATATGCGCGGCATCGGCGGCCATCACCCGGGTCCATTCGTCGGTCAGCGGGAAGCCCAGGGTGGTCGGCATCCAGGCGACCTTCTTGCCCTGCAGCTTGCCGTCGACCAGCTGCCGCAGCTCGGCGGAGCTGTTGCCGCCGGCCAGCTGCTTGTCGTCGGCCTGCGCCGCGCCGGCGGCGATGCCCAGCGCGGCCAGCATGCCGGCGCCGGCCAGCGCCGCCTTGCAGACGGCCCTGTCCATGAACCTTGTCGTCATTGCGTTCCTCCCTTTCAGGCTGTTGCCTTTTGCGTGGTGTGGATCTTCCGCCTCAATCGCCCTGCCTTAGTCACCTTGGCGCGCCGTTTCCTCGTCGCGGGGGTGCAGACGGTTGTCGAGCAGGATCGCCGCCAGCAGGACCAGCCCCTTGATGATGTTCTGCACCTGGCCGTCCAGGTTCATGATCGTCATGCCGTTCAGCAGCACGCCGATCAGCAGGGTGCCGGCGACGACGCTGAACACGCTGCCGCGGCCGCCGACCAGGCTGATGCCGCCCAGCACCACGACCAGGATCACGTCGAAGATCAGGGTGGAGTTGATCACCTGCGTGTTCACGCTGGCGGTGGTGGCGGCATCCACCAGCCCGGCCAGATAGCCGATGCAGGCACAGAGGATGTAGGTCAGCACCATCAGCGGCCGCACCGCGATGCCGGACAGGCGCGCCGTCTCCGCATTGTCGCCATGGGCATAGATGAAGCGGCCGGTGCGGGTGCCGGACATGAACCAGTGCACGACCAGCGCCAGCGCGACGAAGACCAGGATCGGCGCGGGGATGCCCAGCACCGTGCCCTGGCCGATGGCCAGGAAGCCCTCCAGCTCCGTCGGCACATAGGCGATGAAGCCGTCCAGCACCAGCTCGCGCGCGATGCCATAGACCAGGAAGTTGGTCGCCAGGGTGGTGAACAGGGCGGGGATCTCGATGAAGGAGATGATCAGGCCGTTGACGATGCCGATCACCACCGCGACACCAAGGCCCACCAGCAGCGCCGCCGGCAGGCCGTAGCCGCCGCCCATCATCTGCACCGCGATCGCCGTCGGCACCGCCATCGACGCGATCTGCGACAGGTCCAGGCCGCGGCCGATCACCACGATCCCCATGCCCAGGCCCAGCAGGCCGAGCACGGCGACGCTGCGCCCCAGGTTCAGGAAATTGCCGATGGTGGCGAAGCCGGGAAGGCTGGCGCTGAACACCAGGATCAGCACGGCGGTCACGAACAGGACGATCATTTCCTGGTTCGACCCGCCGCGGCCGAGAAGGCCGAAGGCGCGCCCGCCGCGCGGGGCCTGCGCGGCCCCGCCGGCCGGCTGCGGTGCGGTACCCGTCACGATGCGTTTCCTCCACGCAGCTGACGGATCCCCCCCCCGCACAAAGGCCACCGTCGGGCCGCTCGCCGGGCCGCCGATGCCGGTCACGGGGATTTGTGGAAACTCAGCCGCTTATTGTCTACTGACGAGTAGAGAACTTGCTAATTTCGCTGTCAATAGATCTGCATACGAAGAAACGCAGGGAGGGGTCGTGGCGCCATCGGGAGCGGGGACACCCGCCTCCCCCTTCAAGACGAAGGCGGAGCGGGCGGCCGAGCGGGACCGCAAGCGCGAGGCGGTGCTGCTGGCGGCGGTGACGATGTTCAATGCCCGCGGCTTCCACGCCACCTCGCTGGACGACGTGGCGGCCAGCCTCGGCATCTCCAAGCCGACCATCTACCACTATCTGGGCAACAAGGATCAGGTGCTGCTGGAATGCATCCTGCGCGGCCTGGCGCAGCTGCAGGCGGCGGCCGCGGATGCCCGGGCCGGTCCCGGCAGCGGCCTCGACCGGCTGCGGGTCTTCCTGCGGCAATGCGTGGAGATCAACGCCACGGAGTTCGGCCGCTGCTCCGTCCGGATCGACGAGAGCGCGCTGTCGCCGGACAGTGCCCGCCGCTTCCGCGACGTGAAGCGCCGCATCGACAATGCCATGCGCGGCCTGATCGAGGAGGCGGTGGCCGACGGCTCCGCCGGGCCGCTGGACGTGCGGGCGACGAACTACGTGCTGGCCGGCGCGGTGAACTGGGTGGGCCGCTGGTACCATGCCGGCGGCGAGCTGGAGGCGGCGGCGCTGGCAAGGGCGATGGTCGACAGCATGGTCCGCGGCCTGGCGCCCCGCGTCGACGAGCCGTAGGGAAGGCCGTCAGGCCAGCACGGCGGGCCGGAAGCCGGCGCCGGCCAGGAGATCCGGCAGCAGGGCGGCCAGCCGTTCGCCCACCAGGCCGCAAGCGCCGGTCGTGTGCAGCCGCGCCTCGGCATCGCCGGCGGCGCCGGCATAATGCGGGTGCCGCGCCAGGTAGTCGGCCAGGCTGTCCGCCACCAGGGCGGGCTGCGACAGGATCCGGCTGCCGGCGGGCAGGTGCCTGCGGAACACCGCCTCCACCAGCGGATAATGGGTACAGCCCAGGATCACATGATCCGGTGCCGCAGCACCTGTCGCCGCCAGCAGGGCGCGGACATGGCGACCGACCAGCCGGTCGATCGCTGCCAGCCGCGCGCCCTGCTCGATGGCGCCGGCCAGGCCGGGACAGGCCTGCTGCACGATGCGCATGCGCGGGCAGCGCTTGGCGATCTCCTCGCCATAGACGTCGGTCCGCACGGTGCGGGTGGTGGCGAACACCGCGACCAGCCCCTCGCGCGCGGCGCCGGTTTCGGTGGGGGCGCCGACGCCCCATGGGGTCAGGGTCGCGGCCTCCACCGTCGGTGCGACGATTCCCAGGATGTTGCGGCCGCGGTCGCGCCAGCCGCTCTGCGGCAGCCAGACCTGCTGAAGGTGGCGCAGCGCTACCGCGGTGGCGGTGTTGCAGGCCAGGACCACCAGCCGCGCATCCTGGCGGAACAGCCAGTCCGCCGCCGCCGCGGTCAGTGCCAGCACCTCGGCCGACGGCCGGTCGCCATAGGGGGCGTTGGCATGGTCGCCCAGATAGATGAAGCGCTGTCCGGGCAGCCGCGCGCGCAGCGCCCGCAGGATGGTCAGGCCGCCATGGCCGGAATCGAAGCAGCCGATCATCGGCCGGGCAGTCCAGGTCAGGCGCGCAGGCTGCGCGCGATGGTTGCGAAGGACCCCAGATGGCGGCGATTCACGCGGGCTGTCAATCGACGCCGATCGCCGCCGTCGCGATGCGGGCCGGCGCGGTCGGAGGGCTGAACGGCCGCGGGCCGGTCGCCGCGAACCCTTTGAGGAGCCGGTTCGCGGCCTGTGCCGCCTGCACCGACCGGAAGGCCCTGCGGGCATCGGCATGCCAGCCGGCCGCGCGGCCGTCGCGGCAGGCGGTCAGCGCGGCCGCCCGGCCGGCCTGGGGCGAAGCCGGCAGGCCCAGGCCGGCCGCCGCAAGGCTGCGCGACAGCAAGGCGAACAGCCCCTGGGGCAGTGCCGGCCCGGCCAGCCACGCCTCTGCCGGGGCGAAGGCGTTGGTCCTGCTCAGCGCCACCATGTAGTTGGTGGGGGAGTCCAGCTGCAGCCCGTGCCCCGGCACCACGATGATCGCCGGGATCCAGGGGGCGACCTCCGGCAGAAGGTGGTTTGGCAGCAGCCGCGCGTCCCAGTAGCGGCGGGCGACCAGGGCGTAGTGGTGAAAGTCCCGGACCGGCGTGAACTGCGCCTCCACCAGGGGCTTGATCTCGACCTTCGGCTTGCTGGCGATCACGGTGTCGTTGGCCAGGTCGGCATAGTAGGTGCCGACCAGGAAGGCATTCTGGAAGTAGGCGCCGCGCAGGTCGCCCCAGACCTGGCGCATGGCGCCGCCGGCGGCGAGAAAGGCATAGAGTGCCATGCGCCCCCTGCGCGCCGGACCGGGCGGCGGCATAAGCTGCGGCAGGCAGCAGAGCGCGCGGGCGGCCGCGTTTGAGATCTCGAGGCATTGGCCCAGGGGATAGCGCTTGCCGTGGCTGACCGGCCTGGCGCGGCGCAGGCCGCGATCCAGTTCCGACCGGAGCCAGAGGAAGAACCGCTCCAGGTCCGCCAGTGCCGGGGTCAGGTACAGGTCGGTGAGAACCGCTTCCCGCGGCCAGTCGCGCACCAGGGGCTCGTGCGGCAGGGGCTGTCGCTCGGTGGCACAGAAGGGCAGCAGCAGGCTTGGCGCGGGAGAGAGCTGGATATTCACTCTGGCGGCTCGAAGGGACGGCCCGGCAAGGGGCATGCCTGCCCTCTACCCGGTGTCGGGCGATACTGGCAAATCGACCTGGCAAATCGGGCCCGGTAAATCGGGCCCGGCAAATCGGGGCAGGGGCGGGCGGCACCGGTCCGCGGCTGTCAGGCGATCCACGATCATCCGCCCCGGAGGTTAGCAATTGCTTGCCGCGCCCGGGCCGGCCCCGCCGCCGCTCAGCCCGCTCCTGCCCTTCCCGCCGCCTCGGGCGTTACCTGCCGCCGTCCCGGCAGCCGCGCGACCAGCGACAGGATCGTCAGGGTGCGCAGGCCGCGACAGGCAACCTGGCGTTCACGGCCCGGCCGCCTGCCGGCGCACCGCGTCCGCCGGAATCAGCACATCGATCGTCGTTCCCGCTCCGGGAACCGACTGCAGGCGCAGGCGGAAGCCCAGCAGCGCCAGAAGGCTGCGGGACAGGGTCAATCCGAGCCCCAGGCCGCGCGAACCGTGCACCGGCGCGCCGCCGCCCTCGGTCAGGGGCTCCTCCAGCGCGGCCAGGCGTTCCGGCTTCATGCCGATGCCGGTGTCGCGCACCCGCAGGCGCCAGCCATCACCTTCAGATGCAAAACTGACGGCCACCTCCCCGCCGCGGGGCGTGAATTTCAGGCCATTGTCGACGAAGTTCAGCACCGCCTGCCGCAGCGCCACCTGGTCGGCCCGCAGGGCCACCACCTCGGTCGTGCAGAGGGCGACCGAGAAGGTCACGCCGAACCCGTCTGCAACCGGGGTCATCGTCGCCTTCAGCCAGGCCTCGAACTCCTTGAGCGGCAGCCACTCGAACTGCAGGCGCTCGGCACTGGGCGTGTCCTGCGACAGTTCCAGGAAGCGGGTGATCACCCGCTGCATGTGCATGCCCGATTCCGCAACCGTGTCGAGATAGCCGCGCTGCTGGTCCGTCGTGAGGCTGTCGAAGCGCAGCTTCAGAAGGTCGGTGAAGCCGATGATGCCGTTCAGCGGCGTGCGCAGCTCGTGGCTGAGGGTCGCCAGCAGACGGGACTTCGCCGTATCGGCGACGACCGCCTGGTTGGCGCGCTGGGTCAGTTCCCGGTTGAGTTCCGCTATTTCGCGTGTCCGGCGCTCGACCATGAGTTCCAGGACCGCCAGGTTGCTGCGCCAGCGGTACAGCGCGATGCCGACAGCCAGCGCAAGCAACGCGCCCAGAAGCAGCAGCCCGCCGGCAACGATCCCGGCCAGGTTTCGCGTGACCGCGCTGCGGGGGGCGATCCACAGGCCGATCCGGCGCCCGGCGAAGGTCAATTCCGCGGCCCTGCCGGCGCCATCCATGTCCACCGCGCCGGCGGAGGGCGGCAGGGCCAGGATCTCCACCCGACGGGCCCGGCCCGGCGGACCGGTATCGCCGTCGGTCGGCCCCGCATCGAACACCAGGAGGTTCAGGCCATCCGCCAGGCCGCCCAGGGCGGTGCGCACGATCTCGTCCAGCCTCACGCCGACCGCAAGGGCGGCCACCTTGATCTGCAGGTCTTCCCCATCCCGGTCGATGAGGGGCAGTGGCTTGTCGATCCATTCGACCAGAAGCGCACCGACCTGGCCTGCACCCGACGACCCGTCCTGGGGCAGGACCACCGGTGCGCTGGCAATCGGACGGTCCTGGTCCTGGCTCCGCTGCAGGGCCGCACGGTGCTGCGGGTCCGACCAGATATCATGGCCGACGACGCCTTCCGCCGCCGTTTCGGGCCAGGCGAGCAGGGCCGGAAAGCGCCGCTCCGCTTCCGCTTCCGGTTCCGGCCACGGGGCGGGTACCGGTGGATCGCCGCCGGCCAGACGCTGACGCAGCTCGCGGAACGCCTCGGGTCGCCCGGCCGGCAGTTCGACGATCAGCGCGACCGCCCGGATTGCGCCGCTGTCCGAGCCGTCGGAAAACAGGCTTTCGGCGATCAGCCGGAAATCATCCGCGGCGCGGAGCTGGCCGTCGGTGGCAAGCGCCGCCGTGGCGCGAATGCCATGTTCCAGCTGCCCGAACTTGGCGGACAGGACCTCCCCGATCTGGCCCACCTGGCGGTCCAGCCGCTCCCGCTCCAGCTGGTCGATCAGGCCATGGAGATAGATCCCGACGCCCATGATGGCGGCAAGGACCAGTCCGCCGGCGAGTACCGGTCGCACCAGCGCGGCGCGCCGACCGGGCGGCGCAAGCGGCCGCGGCCGTCCCTCCCGGTCTGCGGGAATGAAGTCGACGAACAAGAGCAGCTGGGTGACCGCACCTGTGGCGTCGGTCAGTGGCAGGAGGAGGTGGAGCGCCGATGTGATCGTGGGGTCCGGCCCGACATAGCCGGGCTCGGCAATCACCGGGACGCCCGTGACGGCCGCCCGGTGCATGTCCCGCAGGATCCGGCTGCGCGACATCTCGCCGAAAATCGTCGAGGCCTGGGATCCGACGACATGGCCATGGGTGAAGCGCTGGATGCGCTCGCCGATCAGCATCATCCGGAAGTCGTTGCCGCCGTCGAGGACGTCCAGCAGCAGGGCCGAGGGGCGCAGGGCCGCCGGCACCGCATCCTTTGCCCGGCGGGCACTGACCGCGCCATCGGCATTCAGGGCAAGCCACCAGTCGGCGGCCTGGCTCAGCAGGACCGACTGGTCGAACAGGGGATCCTGCCGCCACTGTGCAGCCCCTGCGTCGGTCCCGCCCTGGGCGCCACCCTCCACGATCCCTGCCTCCGCACAAGTCCAGCCATGGGCGGCTTCGGACATGCGGCCGCAGCGTCCCTCCGAGATGTCGGACCGCCGCAGTGTCGCCGGCCCGGCCTAACCGCCGGTTAATGTCGGACGTTTGCAGTGAAAGGGCGTTGGCAGGCTCAATCCCCTGCCGCGCCCGCCGCCGCCGGCCTGCGCCGGCCGGCGAGCCGCGCCACATCCTCCTGGATACCCAGCAGGGCGGGCACCAGGACCAGCACCAGCAGGGTGGCGATGGCGAGGCCGAAGACCAGGGTGACGGCCATCGGGATCAGGAACTGCGCCTGCAGCGAGGTCTCGAACAGGAGCGGCAGCAGGCCGCCGATCGTGGTGAGCGAGGTCAGCAGCACGGCGCGCAGCCGGTCGGCGGCGCCGTTGGCGATCGCCTCCATCGTGGGTTCGCCGGCGGCGATGCGTTCGTCGATGGTGGTGACCAGGACGATGGAATCGTTCACCAGCACGCCCGACAGGCCGAGCAGCGCCACCAGCGACAGGATCGTCAGGTCCATGCCCAGCAGCGCATGGCCGACGATCGCGCCGACCAGGCCGAAGGGGATGATCGCCATCACCACCAGCGGCCTGGTGTAGGAGGCGAAGACCCAGGCCAGCACGATGTAGATCACCGCCAGCGCCACCAGCGCGCCGGTCTGCAGGTCGCCAAGGGTGCGGGCCTGCTCCTCCGACTTGCCGGCCAGCCGCCAGGTCAGGCCGTGGCGGGCGGCGATGCCGGGCAGGGGGCCGGCCTCCAGTTCCGCCAGCACGGCATTGGCGTTGGTGACGTTCTCGTCGATCTCCCCGGTCACCGCCACCTCGCGGCGCGCATCCTCGCGCCTGATGCGGTCGAAGCCCGCCTGCTCGCGGATCGACACAACCTCGGTCAGCGGCACCGGGCTGCCGTCCGGCCCTTCCAGCAGCAGGGTGCGCAGGTCGGTCTCGTGCCGTTGCTCCACCGGGCGCTGCACGCGGATCGTCACCTCCTCGTCGCCGCGGGCGAAGCGGCGCGCAATGCGGCCCTCGAAGGCGTTGCGGATCTGCTGCGCCACGCTCTGGGTGGTGAAGCCCAGCGCGCTGCCGCGCGGGGTCAGCTCCAGCACCAGCTCCGGCTTGCCCCAAGGCAGGTCGTCCTCCACGTCCCGCAGGCCGGGATAGGCGGCGAGCACGTCCTTCAGTTCCTCCGCCGCCGTCTTCAGCACTTCCGGGGCCGCACCGATCAGGCGGATGTCCAGCTCCCGCCCCGGCGGCCCGCCCTGGCGCTCCACCAGCGCGATCCGCTCCACCCCGGCCAGCTCGACGATCTCCTGCCGCCAGGCGTCGATCACCTCCGGCGTGCGCACGTCGCGCAGGTCGGAGGGCTGCAACTCGACATGCAGCCCGCCGCGATGGTCGCCCTGGACGGAGGAGAACTGGTCGCCCTGGCTGACGCCGATCTTGCCGAAGGCGGAGACCACCAGATCGTCGCCCGCCCCCTCCATGCCGGAGACCGCGGCGCCCAGCGCCCGGTCCAGCTCGTCGACCATGGCGCCCACCGTCTCCCGCGGGGTGCCGGGCGCGAACAGGATGTTGGCATAGACGGTGTCGCTCTCCGGCGAGGGAAAGAAGACGAAGGGGACGCGGCCGCCGGCGACCAGGCCGGCGCAGAGCAGCAGCGCCGCCAGCGCCGTCGCCACGGTGGCGTAGCGCCAGCGCAGGGCCAGCGCCACGGCGGGGCGGAAATGGCGGTCGCGCAGCCGGCCGAAGCCGCGGTCGAAGCCCTGCCGGAAGCGGCCGGGCGGCTTCGGTGCGCTGCCGTCGCGATGCCGCCGGCCGCTTCCCAGTCTCCCCCCTCGGCCCCCCATGGCGTGGCGCAGGTGGTTGGGCAGGATCAGGAAGCATTCCACCAGGCTGGCCAGCATGATCGCGATCACCACCATCGGGATCGCGGAAATGATCTGGCCGATCACGTCGCCCACCAGGAACAGCGGCGCGAAGGCGGCGATGGTGGTCAGGGAGGCGGCGGTGACCGGCGCCAGCATGCGCATCGCGCCGCGCTCGGCCGCCTGCAGCGGGTCCAGGCCGGTGCTGCGCAGATGGTCGGCATGCTCGCCCACCACGATGGCATCGTCGACGATGATGCCGATGGTCATGATCAGCGCGAACAGGGAGACCATGTTGATGCTCTGCCCGCTGGCCATCATCGCGGCAAAGGTCGCCATCATCGCCACCGGGATGCCGGCGGCGACCCAGAACGCGGTGCGCCCGTTGAGGAACAGGAACAGCACCACCACCACCAGCGCCAGGCCGCTGATGCCGTTGTTCAGCAGAAGCGCGATGCGGTCGCGGATCAGGGTCACCTGGACGTCGTATTCCTGCAGCTCCAGGCTGGGCGGCAGGGTCGGGCGGATCTGCGCCAGGGTCTCCTTCACGATGCGGGCGGAGGCGAGTGCGTCGGCGGTGGCGGCGCGCTGGATGTGCAGCTCCACCGCCGGCCGGCCGTGCAGGCGGCCGATTGCGGCCTCCCGGTCGAAGCGCTCCGCCACCTCGGCGATGTCGCGCACCAGGATCTTCTCGCCGCCGGTCAGGGCCTTCACCTCGATCGCGGCGACCTGGTCGGCGCCCGGCGCGAGGCCGAGGGAGCGGATCTGCTTCTGCAGCGCGCCCTCCACCCGCCCGGCCGGCAGGTCCTGGCTGGAGGCGCCGATCCGGCTGGCCACCGCGTCCAGGCTGAGGTCCAGGCGCTGCAGCGCCTCCTCCGGCACCTCCACCCAGATCTCCTCGTCGCGGGCGCCGAACAGGGTCACCTGGTCGATGCCGGCATCCAGCAGGGCGTCGCGGATCTGCTTGGCATAGGCCTTCAGCGCCGCCTCCGGGAAGGGACCGCCGATGGCCAGGCGGGAGATCGTCTCGTACAGGGTGACCCGGCGGATCACCGGCTCCTCGATCTCCTCCGGGAAGGTCAGGATGCGGGCGATGGCGCTCTCCGCCTCCGACAGGGCGCGCTGCATGTCGGTGCCGGGCTCGAACTCCACCACCACCGTGCCGCTGCCCTCCACCGCGTAGGAGGTCACCCGCTTCACCCCGTCCAGGTAGCGCACCTCCGGGATCACCGCGGTGGTGATGTTGGCATCGACATCGGCGGGCGATGCACCGGGCCAGCCGATCGAGACGGTGATCACGTCGATGCCGAATTCGGGGAAGAACTGCGTGTTCAGCCGGTCCAGCGACCAGGCCCCCAGCAGCACGGCCAGCAGCATCAGCAGGTTCGCCGCGTTGCGGTGGCGGGTGAACAGGCGGATCAGCGCGGCGACGCCCATCGTTCGGCCCTCAGCCGGCCTCCCCTTCCGCCGCAGCGCCGCCGTCGGCCGGGCCGCCACCGGTCGCGCCGCCATCGGTCGCGCCGCCATCGGTCGCGCCGCCATCGGTCGCGCCAGTGGCCGCCTGCCCGTCCTCTGCTGCAGTGCGCAGCCGGACCTTCACCCCGGGGCCGGCGGTGGCGAAGCGCGTCACCAGCACCCTTTCGCCGTCCTGCAGCGCGCCGCGCAGCAGCAGGTCGGTGCCGTCGCGGGCGCCCAGCTCGACCTGCCGCGCCTGAAGCCGGTCGTCATCGCCGATCACATAGACCCGGTCGCCCTCGAACAGGGCGGCTTCCGGCAGCACGGCGACATTCTCGAACTGCCGGTCGGGCATCCGCACCTCGACGAAGGCGCCGGGGCGCAGCGGCGTGTCCGGGGCCAGGTCCGGCAGGCGGGCGAAGATGGTGACCCCGCCGACGGCGGCGTCGATGCGGCCGGCCTGGCGCTCCACCACCGCGTCGAAGCGGCGCTCGCCCTCGCCGGCATGCCAGATCACCTCCGCCTGGCGGCCGATCAGGCCGGCGCCGCCCAGCAGGCGGCCGAACTGATCGTCGGACAGGCTGATCCGGGCCTCCAGCCAGTCGCTGTCGATCAGGTTGGCGATGCGGTCGTTCACCCCGACCCGCTTGCCCTCCTGCGCCTGGATGTCGGTGAGGAAGCCGGCGAAGGGCGCCACCAGCCGGGCATTCTCCAGGTCCCGCTCCGCGCGTCGGACGCCCACCTCCATGCGGGCGATCGCCGCCTCCTGCTGCTCGATGCGCGCGGCATCGCCGGCCAGGGTGCTTTCCGCCACGTTGACCCGCTGCCCGGCGCGGGTCAGCTCCAGCTCCGCGGTGTCCAGGGTCTTCTGCGCGATGGAGCCGCTGCGTTTCAGCTGCCGCTGCCGGGTCACGTCGCGCTCCAGCAGCACGTATTGCTGCCGCTCCCGGCGCAGTGTGGCCTGCTGCGCCTCGCGCTGCGCCTGCAGCTGCGCCAGGCCGGCGCGCGCCTCCTTCAGCTGCGCGCGGCGCTCCTCCAGCGCCGCCTCGTACTCGAACGGGTCGATCTGCACGATCAGCTCGTCGGCGGCGACCGGCGCGCCTTCCCGCAGGGCGGTGCCGACGGCGACGATCTCGCCGGCCACCAGGGCGCGCAGCTCGACCTCCCGGCCGGCGACGATCTCGCCATAGAGCTGCAGCTGCGGCTGTGCCGATCCCAGGGAGACCGGCGCGGCGGCGACCGTCCAGACCCGTACCTCCGGCGCGCCCTGCGGCACCTGCGGGCGGGTCTGCACCAGCAAGGCGAAACCGGCGATGCCGGCGGCCAGGATCGCCAGCGGCAGCAGCAGTTTCGGAAGGCGGCGCATTGCGTGCCGGACCGGCTCAGTTGTCGGGCGGATAGGCGACGAAGCGGTTGAGGTCGCTGTGGATCTTCGCCTCCATGGCGCGGCCCCAGGCGGTCGCGGTGTCGTTGACCAGGGCGTTCAGGACCGTCATCCGCTCGTTCGCGGTGGTGCCCTCCGGGATGCTCAGGCCCCGGGTCACCCGGGACTGGGCATAGCCGATCCGCTCGCCGGTATGGTCGGTGATCGTCAGCTCGCCGATCAGGTCGGTGTCGAAGCGGGAAACCTGGTCGCGGGTGAACAGGCCGGACACGCCGCCGGTCCGCGGCAGCGGCGTCTCGGTCACCGCGGCACGGGTCACCGTGACCCGCGCGGTGTTGCCGCCGCGACCGCTGGCGCGCAGCCGGACACGGGCCCAGAGCAGCGCCGTATCGCCCAGGCTGACCGGAAGCTCCGCCTCGATGTTCGGCGCCTTCAGGGGCGGCAGGTAATTGTCCTGCACCTCCAGCACCTTGGCATGCAGCCAGACCGGGTTGGTCGGCGGAAAGCGCGGCTGCGTGAAGACCGGGCCCTGCGGCGGCGCCTCGCCGCCGCAGGCGGCCAGGGCGAGGGCGGGCAGGGCCAGCGCGCCGAGGGCCAGTGCCCGGCCCAGGACCTGCCGGCGCCCGGGCTGCGGCGCGGGCGCCCGACCCGGTGCCGGCCTGCCCGACATCAGGGAGAGGCCGCGCGGCGTGTCCGCGCGGCGATTGCTGTGGGCCATCCCCTGGGCTCCTCTCTGTCCGGCGGACCGGCGCTAGCTGTCGTCCCCGCCATCCCTGATATAGCCGCTGTCCCGGTCATCACCGCTATCATTGGCGGCGACAGGGCTGCCGGCCAGTTCCTCGGGGGTGAAGCTGTAGCTGCGGTTGCAGAATTCGCAGGTCACGGTGACCCGGTCGTCGACCACCATGTCCGCCTGCTCGGTACTGCTGAAGGTCTGCAGCACCTGCAGGATGCGCGGCCGGCTGCAGGTGCAGTGGGCATTGACCGGCTGCGGCTCGAACACCCGCACGCCATCCTCATGGAACAGCCGGTACAGCAGCTGCTCGCCGCTGAGCGCCGGGTCCAGAAGCTCCTCGTCGCGCGCGGAGCCCAGCAGGGTCATCGCCCGCGGCCAGGCATCCTCGTCGTCGGCCGCCGCGCCGCTGGCATGCGGCAGGCGCTGCAGCAGGATGCCGCCGACCCGCCAGCCCGTGCCGCCGGTGCGGCCCGCTGCCAGGCGCAGCACCGTGTCCAGCTGCTCGGACTGCTGGAAATAGGCATTGGCGCAGTCGGCCAGGGTGCCGCCGGCCAGTTCCACGATGCCCTGGTAGCGCTGCGCGCGGCCGCCCTGGTCGACGGTGAAGCTCAGGATGCCGCCGCCCAGCAGCCGCGGCACCGGCTCCTTCGGCGCCGGGCCGGCGGACAGCCGGTCATAGCGGTCCTGGTGCAGCGAGGCATGGCCGCGCAGCAGGCCGGGCTTGCGATAGTCGGCGACCAGCAGCGGCACCGGCCCCTCGCCGCGGGCCTGCAGGGTGAAGATGCCGTCGAACGCCAGGGTTTCCGCCAGCAATGTGGCCATGCCCAGCGCCTCGCCCAGCAGGCGGGAGACCTCGTCCGGATAGTCGTGGCGGCTGAGGATCTCATCCGCGGCGTCGCCCAGGCGCAGCAGCCGGCCGCGGATACCGCCCCCCGACAGGCCGCCACCCGCCAGACCGCCACCCGCCAGACCAGTGCCGGCGGGTGCGGCCGTGCCGCCCTGGCCGAGCTGGAAGCCGAGGACGGTATCGGCGCCTGCGGTGCCGCCTAGATCGCCTCCAGACACCATTTCAGGATGGCCTTCTGCGCATGCACACGGTTCTCGGCCTCGTCGAACACCACCGACTGGGGGCCGTCGATCACCGCATCGGTGACTTCCTCGCCACGATGCGCCGGCAGGCAATGCATGAACAGGGCATCCTTTGCCGCATGGGCCATCAGGGCCTCGTTGACCTGGAACGGCTGCAGCAGCCGGTGCCGTTCGCCCGCCGTGTCGCCCATGCTGACCCAGCAGTCGGTGACGACGCAATCGGCGCCCTCCACTGCGGCACGGGGGTCGTCGGTCAGCAGCACGTCGGCGCCCTGGTCGTCGGCCCAGTCCAGCCAGCGGCGCGACGGCCGCAGGTCGGACGGACAGGCCATGCGCAGGACGAAGCCGAACTTCGCCGCCGCATGGATCCAGCTGTGGGAGACATTGTTGCCGTCGCCGCACCAGGCGATGGTGCGGCCGCGGATCGGCCCGCGCGCCTCCTCGAAGGTCATCAGGTCGGCGATGATCTGGCAGGGATGGCTGTCGTTGGTCAGCCCGTTGATCACCGGCACCCCGGCATGGGCGGCGAAGACCTCCAGGTTTTCCGGCGCCGCGGTACGCATCATCACCACGTCGACATAGCGCGACAGCACCCGCGCGGTGTCGGCCCAGCTTTCGCCGCGCTTCAGCTGCAGCTCGGTGCCCTGCAGCACCAGGGTCTCGCCGCCCAGCTGCCGCATCGCGATGTCGAAGGAGACGCGGGTGCGGGTCGAGGGCTTCTCGAACAGCAGGGCCAGCACCTGGCCGTAGAGCGGCGCATCCTCGTCGATGCGACCGCGCGGGCGGCCGGCGCGCAGCTTCTTGTCGGTCAGCGCGTCGTCCACCAGGGCGCGCAGGATCGCCGCCTCCGTCATGGCCAGGTCCAGGAAATGCCGCGGGCCGGCGCCCGGCCGGGCCGCGGTCCGATGCAGGGTCATGATCCGCCCGCCAGCCGCGCGCAGGCCCGGCCCAGCCGCTTCGCGGCCTCGACCAGGTCGGCATCGTCGATGTTCAGCGGCGGCAGCAGCCGCACGACATTGCTGCCGGCATAGACGCCCAGCATCTCCTCCTCGCGCAGGGCGGCAACCAGGTCGGCATTCTTCACCCCGTCGGCGCAGCGCACGCCGGTCAGCAGGCCCAGGCCGCGGACCTCCGCGATCACCTGCGGATGGTCGTCCGCGACCTCCGCCATCGCCTGGCGGAACAGGCTGGCCTTGCGCTCGACCTCCGCCAGGAAGCCGTCGGCCAGCACCAGGTCCAGCACCGCATTGCCGACGGCGGTGCCCAGCGGATTGCCGCCGAAGGTGGAGCCGTGGGTGCCGGCGGTCATGCCCTTCGCCGCTTCCTCCGTCGCCATGAAGGCGCCCAGCGGGAAGCCGCCGCCGATCCCCTTGGCGATCGCCATGATGTCCGGCGTGACGCCGAAATGCTCGTGCGCGAACAGCCGTCCGGTGCGGCCCATGCCGGTCTGCACCTCGTCCATGAGCAGCAGCAGGCCGTGCCGGTCGGCGAGCGCGCGCAGCCCCTTCAGGAAGCCGGCGGGCGGAATGTTGATGCCGCCCTCGCCCTGCACCGGCTCGATCAGGATGCCGGCGGTGGCCGGGCCGATCGCCGCCTCCACCGCCTTCAGGTCGCCGAACGGCACCTGGTCGAAGCCGTCCATCTTCGGACCGAAGCCTTCCATGTGCGCGGCGTTGCCGCCGGCGGCGATGGTCGCCAGGGTGCGGCCGTGGAAGGCGCCGGTGAAGGTGATCAGGCGGAACCGCTCCGGCTGGCCGGAGACGTAGAAGTAGCGCCGTGCGGTCTTGATCGCGCCTTCCAGCGCCTCCGCCCCGGAATTGCAGAAGAACACCCGGTCGGCGAAGGTCGCGGCGGTCAGCCGGTCGGCCAGCCGTTCCTGGCCCGGGATGCGGAACAGGTTGGAAGTGTGCCAGAGCTTCTGCGCCTGCTCGGTCAGCGCAGCCACCAGGTGCGGATGGGCATGACCCGCCACGTTCACCGCCACGCCGGAGGCGAAGTCCAGGAATCGTCGCCCGTCCGTCGCCTCAAGCCAGGGGCCTTCGCCGGCGACGAAGGCAATGTCGGCCCGGGCATAGGTCGGCAGGATGGCCGTGGACACGGGGAGTCCTCCTGGTTGGGGCGCCGCGGCAGGCTGCGGCGGCGCGGAAAAGGCGGTCACTATCTGCGCAGTGTCCGGCAAGTCAACCGAAAGTCGCGGCCGAGGTCGCGGCTGGCGCCAGCCGGCGCAGCCTAGCACATCGCGGCCCGGGATCTTGCCCCGGTCCGCGGCTGCGCCGCCGGCCATGCTGTGACAGACTTGCCGGCCAAGGGTCGGGCAGGGGGATGTGCCGGGTGATTGTCAGACTGTCGAAGATCGCGCTGGTCGCGGGCGTGGCCCTGATGATGACCCTGGTGGCGGCGGGCAATATCACCGCCTGGGAGATCAACCGGCCGTTCGTGCAGCATGTGATGAGCATGGACACCACCTTCCGCAACCCGGCCCTGATGTGGCGTGCGGTCACCGACCCGCTGGCGCAGACGATCGGCTATCTGCTGATCATCGCCGTGGAGGCGGCGAGCGCGCTGCTGCTCTGGGCCGGCGCGGTGCGGCTGTGGCTGCGGCGCCGCGCGTCGGCGGCGGGCTTCGAGGCCGCCAAGGCCCTGGCCGTCGGAGGGCTGGCCCTGGCGATGCTGCTGTGGGGCGTGGGCTTCCTGACCATCGCCGGCGAATGGTTCGCCATGTGGCAGTCGCAGGACTGGAACGGCAAGCAGGCCGCCTTCCAGTTCCTGGGCTTCACCGGGCTGGTCCTGCTGTTCCTGAACCAGCGCGAGGGCGAGCTGGCCGCCTGACCCGCCCCGCGGACAGGGGCTCAGGCCTTCAGCTTGTAGCCGCGGCGGATCAGCTGGTAGCACAGGCACCACAGCAGGATGTCGGCACCGGCCAGCACCAGCATGCCCTGCCAGGCCGGCGCGTCGTGATAGCCGATCACACCGCCGCGGAAGCCGTCGATCATGTAGAAGAACGGGTTCAGGTGGCTCAGGGTGTACCAGATGCCCGGCAGCCGGTCGATCGAGTAGAAGGTGCCCGACAGGAAGGCCAGCGGGGTGACCACGAAGTTGGTCACCGCGGCAAGCTGGTCGAACTTGTCCGCCCACAGCCCTGCGGCGATGCCGATCAGCGACATCATCAGCGCGCCGGCGATCGGGAAGTAGATCAGGGCGACCGGGTCGGCGACCTGCACCGGCACGAACAGGCACATCACCGCCGCCACCGCCACCGCCACCACCAGGCCGCGGGTCACCCCCGCCAGGGCATAGCAGGTCAGGAACTCCCCCGCCGACAGCGGCGGCATCAGCATGTCGACGATATTGCCCTGCACCTTGGAGATCATCAGCGAGGACGAGGTATTGGCGAAGGCGTTCTGGGTGATCGACATCATCACCAGGCCCGGCGCCAGGAACGAGACGAAGGGCACGCCGCCGGTCTCCCGCCCGGCGCCCAGCGCCAGGGTGAAGATCGCCAGCATCAGCAGGGCCGTCACCATCGGGGCGGCGACGGTCTGCGTCGCCACCTTGGTGAAGCGCTGCACCTCCTTGAAATACAGGGTGCGCGCGCCGATCCAGTTGACGCCGTGGATCCGGCGCGGCGCCAGGCTGGCATGGGGCGGGGCGGCGGCCTGCGGATCCGCGCCGCGCCCCTCGATGCTGTGGCTGACCAAGGCTGTCCTCCTGCCGCCGGCTTCTGCGGCCGGCGGCTGTCACGCTTGAGCTTGCGGTGGCAGTGATCTATCGGAACCCGCCGGCCGTTCCAAGTGGCGCCGGCGGCAGGCAGGGGCGTGGGATGGCGCCGCAGGGCGGCCGGCCGGCCGCTGCCGGAAAGGGAGATAGGGCGATGAAGGTGACGATCTACCACAATCCGCGGTGCAGCAAGTCGCGGCAGTGCCTGCAGCTGCTGCGCGACCAGGGGGTCGAGCCGGAAATCGTGGAATACCTGAAGACGCCGCCCACGGTCGCGGAGCTCGACACCGTCCTGAAGCTGATGGACCTGGAGCCCCGCGCGGCGATGCGGCGCAAGGAACCGCCCTTCAAGGACCGCAACCTTGACGATGCGGCGCTGGACCGGAAGGCGCTGCTGGAGGCGATGGTGGCCGATCCGGTGCTGATCGAACGGCCGATCGTGGTGGTGGACCGCGACGGCACGCGCAGCGCCCGCATGGGCCGCCCGCCAGAGGCGGTGCTGGAGATCCTGACCGCATGAACCGGGTCCGGCCGTGACCGCGCCCCACAGCGGCTGGGGCGCCGTGACGCCGGTCGACCCCGACCGGCTGGCGGACTGGTCGGCGCGGCTGGCCGGCGGCAGGCGGGCGGACCTGGCCGCCGCGATCACGGCGGTGGAGAACCAGACGGCCGATGCGGCCGCGGTCACCGCCGCGGCGATCCGCGCCGCCGGCCGGGCGGAGGTGATCGGCGTCACCGGCCCGCCCGGCGCCGGCAAGTCGACCCTGGTCTCCGCCCTGGCGGGCCATGTCCGCCGGTCCGGCCGCAGCGTCGGCATCGTCGCGGTCGACCCCTCCAGCGCGGCCTCCGGCGGCGCCGTTCTGGGCGACCGCATCCGGATGTCCGCCCATGCCGGCGACGCAGGCGTGTTCGTGCGCAGCCTGGCCAGCCGCGGGCAGCTGGGCGGGCTGGCGCTGGCCACCGCCCAGGTGGTCGACGTGATGGATGCCGCCGGGCGCGAGGTGGTGATCGTGGAGACGGTCGGCACCGGCCAGTCGGAAATCGCCGTCGCCGACCTGGCCGATTGCTGCCTTTTGGTGGCACCGCCGGGGCTGGGCGACGATGTCCAGGCGTTGAAGGCCGGGGTGCTGGAGATCGCCGATATCGTCGTGGTGAACAAGGCGGACCGTCCCGGCGCGGCCGAGACGGCGCGGGTGCTCGCCGCCCGCACCGGCCTGCCGGTGCTGCGCACGGTGGCCACCGACGGCAGCGGCATCGACGAGCTGGCACGGGCGATCGCGCGCCACCGGCGCGCCGCGCCGCCGCAACCTGCCGGCGGGCGCCTGCAGCGGGTCCTGCCCGCGCTGGCCGCCGATCATGCGCGCCGCGCGCTGCTGGCGGCGGACCCGGCGCTGGTGGAAGCCGCCGCCGCGCGCCTGGCTGCGGCGGAGGCGTCCCTGCCCGTCGTCCTGGGGGACCTGGTGCGCCGGGCGCTGGCCGGCGCCGAGCCGACGTCATCCGGCGGTCTAGGCTGAACCGCGGCGCCTCCCGGCGGCCTCAGTTCCAGCCGTTGGCGATGGCCTGCGCTTCCTCCGCCGGCGACAGGTCGGGGCCCGACTGGGTCGGGTCGCCGGAATAGCCCGGCGCCCGGCCGCCCGGCGCCGC
>MDTD01014634.1_pt1 | contig 37217 bp, 28 predicted proteins | sample 811221 | NCBI WGS metagenome assembly MDTD01 (sample SAMN05326646, study PRJNA326480) | marine metagenome | isolation source: seawater | place: Pacific Ocean: South West | collected 2011
CGCCCGGAACAGCTCCGCCTCGCGGGGCGTCACCGTGCCGTCCACCATGATCGCGGTGGCGCACGCCTCGAGCAGTTGCTTCTTGAGCTTCGGCGCCGTGGTCTCGAGCTCGTCGAGCGCCCCGGAGAGCGCAGCGGGTCCTGATTCGCCGCCCGCACGGAAGCGCAGGTCCACGCCTGCGAGAACCGATGCCCCAGCGTCGAAGGCCCGGCGGATATCCGCCTCGGCGCTCGCGCCGTGCCGCACGCCCGCCCGCGCGACGGCGCTGAGCAGCACCGAGCACGACTCCCCGAGCTGCCGCAGGGCGTAGTACCGCACGCGCGGCGTGCCCGCCCGTCCCGCCGCGGCGTCGAGGCGGCGGGTGACCAGCCTCCGGAGGATCCACTCGAACACCGTCACCGCGTCGTCCGCCTCGATGAACGCGTCCACCAGGCCCCGGAACGCTTCAACCTGCGCCGGCGTCAGCGACGCGAGGGGCTGCATCGCCTGCTCGAGCAGCGGGAGACGCAGGTCCTCGTCGAGCGAGACGACCGCGGGCGCGACGCGCGCCACAGCCCGCCCGAGCCCCGCGTCGGCGCCCCGCAGCGCCTCCGCCTGCCTCGCGCGCGCCGGATCGCGTGCGTCCCGTGCGACGAGCATCGCGAGGATGATCGCGCGTGCGTCGTGTGGATCGTGGGCCGCGTCGCGGAGGGGCTCGGGGATCCGCTCGAGCAGCGCCTGCGCGTGCGCGACGCTCTGGGCATCCAGCCCCCCGGCGCGGGCGACCGCGGCCCGGGGCGCGACCGCGAACCCCTCGCCCGGCCGGGGCGGCGCGTCCCCCCACCGCTCGGTTCGGGTGACCGGCGCGTGCCCCGGGCGGTGCGTGGTCACCGTTCGCTCCCCACCGATCGCAACGATCCGTCCCTCACCGGGGTCAAATCCCATCGCCTCGGCGAGCTTCCCGTGATCGATCCGCGTCGGATCCCACGGCGCGCCGCGCGACGACGCCCGACCAGCGGGGATCGCGCGGGGCGCCAAGAACTCGCCGTCCCACCCCGGGTCGATCCGCCTGATCCGCTTGCCGAGAGGCGGGTGGGTCGACATCGCGCCACCCATCGCGCGCGTCAGCGCATCAGCGAAGAACATGTGGCTCGCCTCCGGCGCATTCGGCGACCGCAGCCGACCCTTCCGCTTCGCCCCGCCCAGCACCTTGAGCGCCCCCGCGATCCCGTCGGGGTTCCGCGTGAACTGCACCGCCGACGCGTCGGCGAGGAACTCCCGCTGCCGGCTCACGGCGCTCTTGATGAGGTTTCCGAAAAAGGTCCCGATGTACCCGATCGCCGCGAGCGCCGCCGCGATCGCGAAGATCGCGAGCATCGCGCCCCCGCCCCCGCTATCCCGGGACGAACGCCTGTGCCCCGCGCCGGCGTAGAACATCCCGCGCATCACCGCGGCGCCGGTGAGCCCCAGGATCAGGATCCCGTGCAGCACCGCGACGAGGCGGAGATTCAGGCGCATGTCACCCGACAGAATGTGGCTGAACTCGTGCGCGATCACGCCCTGCAACTGATCACGGCTCAGCCCGTGCACCGCGCCGTGCGTCACCCCGATCACCGCGTCCTCGGGCGAATAACCCGCCGCGAACGCGTTGATGCCCTCCTCGTCGGGCAGGAGGTAAACCGGGGGCACCGGCACGCCCGACGCGATCGCCATCTCCTCGACGATGTTGAGCAGGCGCAAGCCGTCGGTGTCCGCGCTCTGGTGCGTGAGCAGCCGCCCGCCCAGTTCTTCCGCGATGACCATCCCGCCCGAGCGGAGCTGGTTCAGTTTGTAGAGACTCCCGCCCCCGATGAGGACAACACCCACGGCGAACGCGATGAACGCCGCGAGCGGGTCCCACAACTCGAAGGCGTGTCGGACGGACTCCCCGCCCCGGCCCGGCTCGCTGACCTGCCCCATCGCGAACCACAGGCTCACAACGCTGATCGCGTAGATCGCGACCACGATCAGTACGACCGCGACCGCGAACAGTGCCACGAGCCGCGCCGTCTTCTTCCGCGCAAGATCCTGGTGCTCGAAGAAGTTCATCCCGTTCCCGCTCGATCAGGCGTTCGGCTCAGAACAACACCCATTTCAGAACGAGACCCGGTTCAGAACGCGACCTTGGGCGCCTCGCCGATCTCCGCGTCGTCGAAATCGAGGAGCGCCGCGTCGGCGCGGTGCCCGAAGATGCCCGCCAGCAGCACGGGCGGGAAGGTCTGCTTGTAGGTGTTGTAACTCGTCGCGCTGTCGTTGTAGGCCTGCCTCGCGAAGGCGACCTTGTTCTCCGTGCTCGTGAGTTCCTCGGTGAGCTGCTGCATGTTCTGCGTCGCCTTGAGATCCGGATACTGCTCCGCGACAACCATCAGGCGTCCCAGCGCGCCGGTGAGCGCGCCCTCCGCCCCCGCGAGCTGCTGCATCGCCGCGTCGCTCGTCGGATCCTTCGCCGCCGCGTCGAGCCCGCTGACCGCCGCGGCGCGGGCCTGGATCACCGCCTCGAGCGTCTCCCGCTCGTGGCTCATGTAGCCCTTGACGGTCTCGACGAGATTCGGGATCAGGTCGTGCCGGCGCTTGAGCTGCACCTCGATCTGCGCAAAAGCGTTCTGGAAACGGTTCTTCAGCGTGACCAGGCGGTTGTAGATCGAGATCCCGAACAGCAAGCCCACCACAACGACAAGAACCAGAATCCCGCCGACGACGAGCAGAGCGATGACAGCACCAGACATGAGCGTTCCTCCCAAGACAAGCCGGGCAACGAGGATGAACCAACCCGCGACCCGACCCACCATCCTATTCGGGATCCGCCCGGGTCGATTCCGCGCAGCGCCCTATCGACCACCCCGACCCATCCACACCGTCGCATCGTGCCCATGCCAGTAGTCGCTGCGCACCCGCACCATCGGCGTGCGTTCGAACGCCCACGCGACCATGCGCGCGGCCCCGAACCGCCGAGCCGGACCCGTGTTCTCGCCCTCGCGGGCCCCACGGTCGCTCAGGAAATTGAAGACGAGCTGGCCGCCGCGGACACCCCGCAACGCCTCCCAAGCGCGATCGAGCACCGCGAGCGCGTCCGCCTCGTCCAGCGTGTTGAGCGACCCGCTGAACGCGAGGATCTCGGCGCCGTGCTCGCCGACCAGCGAGCGGAACAGCCGGGTGTCTCCGACGAAGTCTCCTTCGATAACGACGCACTCCGGGACCGACGCGAGTTTGTCCCGCGCCGCCGCCGCCAACTCGCCCACGCCCTCAACCGCGAGGTACCGCCCGTACTCGATCCCGCGCTCATGCATCCGCGCCGCCAGATCGCCCAACCCCGCGCCGAGGTCCGCGACGACCCGCCCGCGCAGCACGCACGCGTCGATGATCACATCGAACCGCGTCCGCTGCGCATCCGCGTTCTTCCAGAGCAGCGAGCCGAACGACGGGCCCAGGTCCCGCACCGCTTCCCGGTACGGCTCGAGGTACCCCGCGCCCGGATCCGCGTCGCCTTGCACCGCCTCAGCCCAGCGCCAGCATGTTGCTGAAGGTCGCGTAGCGGTCCGCGATCTCGTCGCTCTTCAGGCCCGCGAGGCGGTCCAGGCTGAACGACTCGATCGTGAACGACGCGATGATCGTCCCGTGCGCCATCGCGCGACGGATCCCGTGGATCGAGGTGTCCCCCGTCTTCGCGATGTGCGCCATCATGCCCCCCGCGAAAGTGTCGCCCGCGCCGGTCGGGTCCACGACCGTCTCCGTCGGATACGCGGGAAGCGCCGCGAGCCCCTCGCGGTGCACGAGGATCGCGCCGTGCTCGCCCTTCTTGATGACCACGAACTCGGGGCCGTCCTCGAGCATCTTCAGACCCGCGGTCACCGGGTTGCGCACGCCCGCGTACATCTCCGCCTCTTCGTAATTCAGCACGAGGCCCGTCACCTTGCCCAGCAGCTGCTTGAGCTCGTCCCGCGCGATCGAGATCCACAGGTCCATCGTGTCCGCGACCACGAACCTCGCCTTGGGCAGCTTGCTCAGCAGGTCCATCTGCACCATCGGGTGGCTGTTCGCCAGGAACACGCACTCGCTGTCCGCGAACGACTCGGGGATCTCGGGCGGCGCCTCGTCCAGCACCCCCAGCTCCGTGAACAGCGTCTCGCGCTCGTCCATGTTGTCCATGTACTTCCCGCCCCAGCGGAAAGTCTTGGACCCGGCGCGCGTCTCGAGCCCCGCCGCGTCGATGTTGGGGAACTTCGCGAGCGTGTCGCGGTGCTCGTCGGGAAAATCATCCCCCACCGCCGCAACGAGGCGGACGGGCCCATACTGGCTCGCCGCCGCCGCGAAATAGGTGCAGGAACCGCCCAGGATGCCCTCGCGTTCTTCACCCGAGGGGGTCTGGACGGTGTCGATACTCACAGTGCCGGTGACAATCAGGTTCATGGGGGCAGTCTAGCCGCCCCTGCCCACCCGTCCAGCCGAGCCCTGAGGGCGCTCCACGAGCCCCGGGACCCACGCCGCGGGTCACCCGAGCACGCGCGGCATGCCCAGCGCACGGCGCAGGTCGATCAACTGACCGGCATGGGTCCCGTTGTGGAACACAACGCGCTGCACCAGCGCCCCCACCACGATCGCCGATGACCCCCACGAGACCTCGCGCTCGAGCGCCTTGGGTGTCGCGCCCGCGCAGTCTTCCGCGAAGCGGTCGATCGCCGTCTGAAAAATCTCTATCGCGCGGACCATCCGGGGATACTTCGACGCGTCCGTCAGCGGGGTCGACCCGAACGCGACCGACTCCGTGTCGTACCGGCTGGGATCGCCCGCCGTCCCGTCCCCGTGGATCCAATCGCTCGTCGACAGCTTCTGGGGCTCGTTGAACCCCGTCACCAGGTCCGCGGCGCGGTGCATCGTCAACGCGAGGTGACCCAGCGTCCACGAGACATGGTTGGGCAGGCCCGGCGCCTGCTTGGTCCTGTTGTCGTCGTCGAATCCGTCGAGGAATCGGAGGATCAGCGGACCGCTGCTGCGGATCGAGGCGGCGAGCGTGGCAGGATCAGACATCGCGGACTCCTCGGATGCATAGCCCAGGGCACGCCCCGTGCGCGCTCCGACCGGGACGCTGCAAGGATAACCCGATGCCCACCCCACCGCGACACGCGACCCAACGACCGCGCGACGACGCCCAGACAGGCCTCTACGCCGACGCGATGATCTACGACATCCTCCACACCCCGGGGACCGCGCAGGAACTCGATGCGCTCGAACGCATCGCGGCGCGCCATGTGCGCCCCCCCGCCCCCACCACGCACTGGCTCGAGCCCGCGTGCGGGAGCGCTCGATGCGTCCGCCTCGCCGCGAAGCGCGGGACGCCCACAACCGGATTCGACCTCGACCCCGGGATGGTCGCGTACGCGAACAGCAGGATCGAGCGAGCCGGACTCGCCGGCACCGCCCGGGCGCTCACCGCGGATATGCGCACCTGCGTGGACGACAACGCGATCCCGCGTCACGCGTTCGGCTTCGCGTTCAACACCATCAACTCGTTCCGCCACCTCACGACCGATCGCGATGCGCTCGACCACCTCGCGCAGATGGCGCACGCGCTGCGGCCCGGTGGGGTCTACGCCGTCGGGATCAGCACGACCGCCTACGGGCTGGAGTATCCGAGCGAGGATGTCTGGCGCGGCGCACGGGGACCGGTCGCGGTGACGCAGACCGTCCAGTACATCCCCCCGACGGGCAAGACGGGCGGCGCGCGCGCCGAACGCGTCCTCAGCCACCTCATGATCGAGCGCCCCTCCGGGACCGAGCACCGCGACAGCACCTATGCGCTCCGGACCTACAGCCTCGAGCAGTGGCTCGCGCTCATCGCGCGATCCCCCTTTGTGATCGAGGAAACCACCGACCACGATGGTCATCCCTGCGAGCCCGCGGAATCGGGGTACCGCGTCTTCGTGCTGCGCGCGCGATCCTGACCGTGCCTCAGGGCCCGCTGTCGATCGGGAGCGAGGTCCGGAGCCGCTCGCCCGTTTCGCGGTTGGTCAGCCCCGCGACGATCTCCAGACCCGAGAGGCGTTCGCGCCCGCCCGGGAAGGGGAAGACCTTGATCAGCCGCCTCCCGGGGAGCACCCCGCTCGGGCCCGATCGCTGGGGGCTGAACCCCGGCGCGTCGATCTTGAGCGTGATGTTCTGGGGCGCGTCGCCCGTGTTCTCGATCACCGCGTACAGCGCGATGTCAGCGCCCGACGGATCGGGCTCGTACGACGCGAGCAGGTGCATGCGCAGCGTGTCGAGCCCCACCTCGATCGTGCGTTCGATGCGCACGAAATCCGACACCGTCGGGCTGCTCAGGTCGATGTCCACGACCATCCGCGCGGGCCCCGACCCGACCGCGGGGCTCACATCAAACTCCACCGGGAGGTCGAGCCGAGCGCCCGACCCGAGCGCGAACGGACCGAACCGCGGGTCGATGTCCCAGCGACGGTCCTGGTTCGCCCGCGTGCCGGTGCTCAGGTTCCCGGGCTCGAGGATGAAAAACTCCCCCTGGATCGAGGTCGTCCACGGGTTCTCCAGCACCAGCGCCGCCTCCTGGGGCTCGGTGTCCGAGCGGACCATCGAAGGCTCGAGCCGAATCGACGCGAGGAAACGGAGCAACTCCGGGTTCACGCCCCGCACGAACACCGGCCCACTCTCCAGCCCGATCGTGTGCGCGCGCACGCTGGAGTTCTCCAGCACACCGGGCTCGATGCGCTCCGCATTCCCGAACTGATCCACCCGCTCGACCGCCTCGTTCGCGAGCAGAAGCGTCAGCGATCGGGGAGGGTTCGCGCCAGGCTCCGCCCAGAACGCCGCGACCGAATCCGTGCGCTCGGACGCGTTCCGCGACGGGGTGAGCAGCAGCCCGCGCACGCCCGGCGCCACCCGCGGGAGCAGCTCGGCGCGCCGATCGCGGAGCATGTCGACCAGTGTGAGCCACGCCGCGCCCGCGGGGGTCGGGACGAGCTGGGGTCGGCGCCCCTCGCGCCAGCGCCACCCGTCATGAAGACGCAGCGATCCCGAGGGCGCGCCCCCCGCCCCATCGTCTGTGAACCCCACCCACGCGTGCATCGCGCCGAGGAGCATCTCGTCGATCGCGGCCTGCCCCGCCGTAGCGGGCTCGAACACCGCGGTGTGCTCGGGCATCTCCCACGCGGCGCGCCCGCTCCCGAGATCGCCCACCCCCGAGAGCGCGTTCGAGATCTCGTCGGGGATGATGCTCGGGTCAACGGTCTGGCTGATCGCGACCCCCGTGCGCACGACGCCCGGGTCGATCGCGTGGAACGAGGACCAGGGGCAGGCGAGGATCGCGCCGGGGACCAGATCCCGCAGGCGTGCGGCGGCGCCGCCGACCTCCGCGATCGCGAGCGCGTCGAGTGTCTCCTCGAACCCGCCCACGCGCCACCATCGCACGCGGTACCCCAGGTCCACGAGGATGGGCTCGAGCCAGTCGGCGCCGTCCGCCTCGTCGTCCCGCAGCGCGCGCAGAACGGGTGTCGGGCCGCCGATCGAACTCTCGGAATCCGGGAGGCGTTCGATCGCGAGCCCGACCTCCGCGCCCTCGCGCGCGAGCGCGCCCGCAAGCTTGGTCAGCGCGGCGACACGCGGCTCATCGACCCGCCCCTGATCGTCGGAGAGCGTGGTGAGCACACGCGGGAAGTTCGCCGCGAGCGCGAGATCGCCCAGCGTTTCGAGCCCCGAATCCGGGAGCGCCCCGACGCTGATCGAGAAGGGCGCCCCGCTGCGCGCGCTCACGCGCTGACCCGGGTCCCGTTCGCTCGGTGCCCAGATGAAGGCGGTCTCGGCGGATCCGATCCGCACCCCTTCCCGCAGCACCGCGACATCCGCGTGGTACCACCCGAACCGGTCGACCGCGGGTGTCCAATCGGTCTCCAGACGCCCCCCCCGGAAGGGCTGCTCGTGCGAATCGACAAGCGCACCGGTGTGGTCGCGCACCGCGAAGCGGACCGCGAGCGGTTCGGAGACGAGATCGCGGACAAACACGCCCACCTTCGGCTGCTGATCACCGGGAACGAGATTGCCCGGGTGATCGATCCACGCCTCGACGCGCGGGATCTGGAGCACCGCGATGTCGTCGAACCAGGCGGAGCCCTGGTAGTCCTGGCGCACGATCTCGAGGTCCGGATCGGGATGGTCCGGATCCGGGCCCGGCTGCTCGAACAGCAATTCGATCTGGAGCGAGACCGACTCGGGGCGATCACCCGGCACGCGGACGACGATCGGCGTCCAGTCCGCGGCGCGCGTCGGGGCGCTGGACGCCTCCGATCCAGGAACGGGCTCGCCCGAGCGATCGAGCAGACGCGCGACGAGCCGCGCCCGCGCGTGGTCGACGCCCCGCGTGCGCACCTGCGCGACCACCGCGTAATCCGCATCGGGGAAGACCTGGATGACACCCGGATCCAGCAGCAGACTGGCGGACCCGCCCTCGAGATCGAGGCGGACCGAGCCCGAACCCGCGTGCGCGTGCTCGCGGTCGAGGACGCCGCGGTTCCAGATCGGGAAGCCGGGGCGGTCGCGGACAGGCGGGTCATGCTGGGCGCGGATCCAGTTGCGCGGGAGCGTCGAGGTATCTCCTGCGACGGGCTCGAAATCGAAGCGGGCGGCGACCCGGCGCGCGGCCGCGGGCGAGGAGAGGTCGAAGCCCGCCGGAGCACCCTGCGCGCGCGCGGGATGGGCCGCGATCAGGCAGGTCAGCAGCGCGAGGAGGGAAGAAAGGCGTGGGCGCACGGGATGTATCATCGGTCGAGCGGTGCGGCTTTCTGCATCGCGGGGCCCGATCGGAGACCGACCATGGACGATGAAACGGGCAAGAGCCCGCCCGCGTACGCACTGCCCCCCGCCGAGGCGCCCCACGAGCCGCTTGAGGGGTACGACCCGGGGGTGCCCAGCGCGGAGGCGGCGCGGGCGTATTACGAGGTGATGCGGACACGCAGGACGGTGCGGATGTTCAGCGATCGCCCCGTTCCGCGGGAGACGATCGAGTGGGTGATCCGCGCGGCGGGCACCGCGCCGAGCGGGGCGCACAAGCAGCCCTGGCGGTTCATCGCGGTGTCGGACCCCGCGATGAAAGCCAAGATCCGGGCCGCGGCGGAGGAAGAGGAGCGGGAGTTCTATGGGGGCCGGGCGAGCGAGCGGTGGCTCGACGACCTCCGGCCCTTCGGCACCAACCCCGACAAGCGGTTCCTGGAGATCGCGCCGTGGCTGGTCGTCGTGTTCGCGCTGCGGAAGACCGACGGCGGGGGGCAGGTGTACTACCTGAACGAGAGCGTGGGGATCGCGACGGGGATGCTGCTCAGCGCCGCGCACCACGCGGGACTCGCGACGCTCACGCACACGCCGAGCCCGATGAAGTTCCTGGGCGAGGTGCTGGGAAGGCCCGAGCACGAGCGGGCGTTTTTGCTGATCCCGATGGGGTATCCGACGGAGGATTGCGTGGTGCCGGTTTTGGAGCGGAAGCCGTTGAACGAGATCGGGGTGTTCGTGGAGTGAGCAGTGACCAGTTTCCACTGTCAGACATACACCTTGCGGTTGTAGATGTACCACTCCAGCATGATGACCGCGAGCGCCCCCAGCAGCAGCCACCGCCAGTAGCGCTCCACGCCCGACTCCCGTTGGCTCGCGGCGCTGACGATCTCCGACGCGAGGGCAACGCTCTCCGCGGGGGTGATGTCGCTCTCGAACGGGTCGAGCAGGTTGGACGCGATCCGGCGGACGGGCCGCCCGTTCTCGACCGCATCGAGCGGCGCGGGGTCGCCCGTCCAGGTGAGCTCGTGGACACCGACGCGACGGACGGGGCCGAACGAGATGCGCCCGTCGGGCGCGGGGACGAGGGGCGTGCGCACGCCGTCGGGGGTCTCGATCGTCGCGTCCTGGGCCGCGGCGGGCAGGCGGTCGGAGAGGATCTCGCCCGGGCGGACGGCGCGCCGGTCGTCGGTGCCCTCGATGCCGGTGTCGGCGGCGCCGTCGAGGTAGTCGATCGCGCTGGCGAGGAAGACGACGAAGGAGACATCGAAGGGCCAGTTGCTCTCCGCGATGTCGAACAACACCGCGACCGCTCGGCTCTCCGCGGTGACGAACTCGACGATGCCCGGACCCGCGGGCGTCTCCGCGAGCACGCGCGCGGCGGAGGTCTCGGGCACCTCGATCGTGCGGGCGTTGCCGATCCGCACCGGGTCGAGCGTCAGCCCCCGCAGCACTGGGTGGTCGCGCTTCCAGTCGATGAACTGCGTGAAGCCTGCTTCGCCGTTGTCGACGAGGCCCTCGGCGCTGCCCGGCACCGCCCCGATGATCAGCCAGCGCCCCGGGGCGAGCGCCCGCCCCTCGGGCGTGCCGGGGGGGAGCATGCCGTCGAGCAGGACGACATCGAAGCGGTCGGCGGTGCCGTTGTCGATTGACTGCTGGAACTGGGCGGGGGTGAGGGTCGCGAGGTCCGCCAGGGGCAGGCCCTCCAGCGCGTTGGCGAGAAAGAGGTTGCCGGTGGTGACGACCGCGACGCTGGTCTGCGAGGCGGGCGGGATGACCAGGTGCCCGACATCGTCGGTCGCGAGCGCATCGTTCTCCGAGCGGACGCGGACGGTCGCGAGAGCCGCGCCGGGCATCTGGAGTTCGAAGACCACGCCGCTCCGCCCGGGCTCGGGGCGGGCGGCCGTCGCCTGCGTGTCGTCTCCGGTCGCTTCCGCGACGGCCCCCGAAGAGGCGGGCGGGACGGTGACCTCCTTGATCGCGCTGGGGACGCCGTCGAGGGCGAGCTCGATCTCCGCGGTCGCGGCGAGGGGGCCCGCGTTCTGCACGCCCACGAAGACGGTGAGGTTCTCCGGCGCGTCGTAGGCCCGCTCCGCGCGCAGGCCGACGATGGCGCAGTTGGCGACGCCCGGTGCGCCCGTGGTGTGGTAGATCACCGAATCGCCCTGCCCGGGCAGGAAATTCTCGAGATCGGGGATCCGCCCGTCGGTGAAGAGGTGGAAGGTCTGCGCGGGGCCGAGGAGCACGGTTTGCTCGCCCGTCTCGCTGTCGGCGCCCGGCGCGTCCTCGCGCGTGCCGGCACGCGGGCGGTGGGCCTGGGCGAGCTGGAAGGCTTCCCGGATCGAGCCCGGGATGTCGGTCTGGGTGATCGACTCGACCGCGCGCCGGAGGCGGGCCTTGTCGGGCGTGAACCGCTCGACGACCTCCGCGGTGGTGTCGAAGGCGATGACCATCGCCTCGTGCGCGTCGTCGCCGAACAGGTCGCCCTCGTCGAGCGCGTCGATCACATCGAACGCCGCCTGCTTCGCGGCCTCGAGGCGGGTCATGGAGGGATCACCCGCATCGCCCGAGCCGTCGCGCGCCGCCATGCTCGCGGAGCGGTCGATCATGATGACATGCCGGGACGACGAGGTCTGATCGACGGTGCGCTCGGGCTGCGCGATGGCGAAGAGAGCCGCGGCGAGGGCGAGGAGTTGGAGGAGCAGGAGGATGTTGCGGCGGAGTTTCTGGAAGGGGGCGTTGGCCTGGAGGTCCTGGATCGCCTTGCGCCAGAGGAGGGTGGTGGAGATCTCGACGGAGCGGCGGCGGAGCTTGAGGAAGTAGAGGATGACCAGCGACGGGATCGCGATGGCGGCGGCGATGATGGCGAGGGTGGGGGTTGCCCAGGTCATGGGGTGGGCTCCTCGCTGTCAATCGCGAAGACACCCTCGGCGCTCGGATTCGGCTCGATGTGCAGACGGTCTGGATACACGCGGATGTTTGCAAGGGGCGGGCGTTGCTCGATAACGGTCTCGACGGTGTCGATGCGGGTGCCGTCCGCGAGGGTGGCCGAGATGGATACGCGGTGCGGGGGGAAGTCACGGTTCATGGGCAATGCCATGTGAGTTTCGACGAGCGCGTTGGGTGATAGATCGAACTTCCAGTCCTTGCCGCTCTCGGTGTTGCGGATCTCGACGAGGACTGGTTTGCCGGTCTTGTTTTCGAAGTAGATTCGGCCCCTAGTCTCGTTGGCGTCGCGTATCTCGGTGTCGACAAGGAGGCGGAACGCGCCGGCGAGCAGGAGGATTACGACCGCAGCGATGAGGAGAATGGTGCGAGGCTTGAGGAGTTTTTTCATCGCCCCACCCCTTGGAGGCTTGAGGTGTTGAGTGAGCCCCTCGCGCGAGCGAGGGGGTGAGTCGGGATGGGGACCCCTCGCTTGCGCGAGGGGCTCGTTGGGGTGGCGAAGATGGGTTGAGTTATGGAGGATTTATAATTCACCGCACCACCCCCCGCCGCCTCAGGTAATCGAGCAGCAGCGTGTCCACCGGGGTGTCGGTCTGCACCGTCAACGCGTTGATCTCGCGTCGGCTGCAGAACTCTCGCAAGCCGGCGCAGTAGGTGCCGAGGGCGGCGTTGTATTTCTTGAGCAAGGGGGCGGCGATGGTGACCTCGGCGCGGTCGCCGTCTTCGATGTCGACGAGCCGGAGGTCGCCGGTGATGTCCGGTTTGACTTCCTGGGGGCTGAGGACCTGGAGGGCGAAGAGGTCGTAGCCGCGGCCGGCGAGGAGGCGGAGGCCCGTCTCATACCCCTCTTTCATGAAGAAGTCGGAGAGGACGAGCATCACGCCCCGCCCGCGCCGGGCGAGGGCGATGCGCTTCGCGGCGGCGCCGAAGTCGGCGGTGCCCGAGGGGCGGAGCGAGCAGAGGAAGCGGGCGAGGTCGTGCGTGCGCCGGCGGCCGCGGAGGTCGCGGATGGACGCGAGCGAGACATCACCGGTGGGCGTGGCACCGTTGGCGTCGGCGCTCCCGGCACCGCTCCCCCTCGCTGACGCTCGGGGCTCGTTGCCGGCGCCCGCGCCCGGCGTCTCGACCGTCCCCCCGATCGCGGTCACCGCGACGCGGTTGAGGTTGACGAGGCCGACATAGCCCAGGGCCATCGCTGTTTGCTGCATGAAGAAGAACTTGTTGGGCTCGCCGCACGCGCTGGACTCGGTCGCGTCGATGACGATGTGCAGCGAGAGGTCCTCCTCCTCCATGAAGAGCTTGAGGAAGAGGGTGTCGAGGCGGGCGTAGATGTTCCAGTCGATGTGACGGAGGTCGTCGCCCCGGACATAGGGACGGTGGTCGGCGAACTCGACGGACTCGCCCCGTTTCTTGCTGCGCCGCTCGCCCTTGAGCTTGCCCGCGAAGATGCGGTTGGACGCGAGATCGAGCCGGCTGATGCGCGCGATCAGGGCGCTGTCGAGCAGGTCCTCGGCGGACGCGGGCGTCGGGATGGTCGGGGTGCGTCTCATGACCGCGGCCCTCCGGGTTCTGAACGCGAAGGTCGCGAAGGGCTCGAAGCGGCGAGGACCCGCTCGTTGATCACGCGCCGGATGCCGTCGCGGAGGTGCTCGGTGTTGAAGTTGATGACCAGCCCGACCGGCAGCCCGGACGCACGGAGATATGAGAGCAACTGCGCCTTATGGATCGGGGCGATCGATTCGACGACCTTGAGTTCGAGGATCAGCGTGTTCTCAACGACCAGGTCCGCCCGCTGGCCCCCGATGCGGATCCCCTTGTAGGGCACCTCGATCGCGACCTGCGACGCCGCGGACAGCCCGGCGAGCGACAACTCGTGCAGCAGGGCCTTCTCATATACGGATTCCAGCAGGCCCGGTCCCAGCGCGGTGTGGACCTCCATGGCCGCGCCGATCGCGCGGCTGACCACGCCCTCGACCGCGGCGGGGAGATCACTCTTGCGGAATGCCCTGGGCTGGTGCGCCATCTCGATCAGAACCCGTTCCCTTCTCCGCGCCTCCGCGTTCGGGTCCTCTCTTTTTCGAGACCCCTCGCGACCTTTCTGCATCACGACGCCTCGCGAACTTCGCGTTCAACCCTACCTTACCGCTTGCGTTCCTCGATCTTGCGGGGCCCGATGAGCAGGTCGCCCGCGCCGTCGAGCACGCCGCCCCCCTCGTCGCTGGTCTTCAGGTTGGGCTCGTAGGTCTGCCCGGTCTGCCAGCGCGTGCCGATGCCCCGGCTCTCGACGGTGCGGGTGTAGCAGCCCCCGATCAACAGGGACACGCCCCCGAACGCGACGGCGACAAGACCCACGCGCGTGCGTCTGCTCTGCTGATTCATCGTCACGCCTCCACCATGCCCACGGGCTGCGTGGGCACACGCTTGAGGATGTCCGCGACCAGCGCGTCGGGGTCGACCCGGTCCGCCTCGGCCTCGAAGTTGAGCAGGATGCGGTGCCGCAGCGCCGGGAGGGCCGCGTCCTGGATGTCCTGGTACGACACGTTGTAGCGCCCGTCGGTCAGCGCCCGCACCTTGCCCGCCAGCACGAGGGCCTGGGCGGCGCGGGGGCTGGCGCCGCAGCGGATGTAGCGGTTGGTCGGGCCCTCGGCACCCCCCGCGGCGAAGTCGCCCCCCGGATGCGTCGCGAGCACGAGGCGCGAGGCGAACTGCTTGACATGCGGCGCGACGACGACCTCGCGCACGAGCGCCTGCGCGTCGAGGATGCCGGGCCCGTCGAGCACGGCGCTCGCCTCGGGGATGTGCCCACCGGTGGTGCGGTCGAGGATCGTCATCAGGTCGTCGAGCTGGGCATAGCCCACATTCACCTTGAACATGAACCGGTCGAGCTGCGCCTCGGGCAGCGGGTAGGTGCCCTCCTGCTCGATCGGGTTCTGCGTCGCGAGGACGAGGAAGGGCTTCGCGAGCGCGTGCGTCTCGCCCGCGACGGTCACGCTCCGCTCCTGCATCGCCTCGAGCAGCGCAGACTGCGTCTTCGGCGTCGCCCGGTTGATCTCGTCGGCGAGGACGACCTGCGCGAAGATCGGGCCCTTCTGGAAGACGAACGACCGCCGCCCCGTCTCGTGGTCCTCGCTGACGATGTTGGTGCCGATCACATCCGCCGGCATCAGGTCGGGCGTGAACTGGATGCGGCTGAACGGGAGCGACAGTGCTTGGGCGAGCGTGCGCACGAGCAGCGTCTTGCCCAGCCCCGGGACGCCCTCGAGCAGGACATTCCCGCCCGCGAACAGGCAGGTCAGCACCGCGTCGACGACCTCCTCCTGACCCACCATCACGGTGCCGATCTCGCGCTTGAGATCCGCGTAGGTGGACCGGAAGGCCTCCGCCTTCGCCTTGACTTCCTGGGGCGTTTCCGCGTGCTCGGGGTTCATCGCCATGGTCCGTCTTCCTGTCTGCACGCGCCCGCGAGGGCGCCGGGGATCGATCCGTGGAACATCACTCGTCCTTGTAGTCGTCGAGGGCACGCTTCTTGGCGCGCATCAGCCTGGACATGCCCTGCTCCTCGTCCTGGGGCTTCGGCTTCGCGGCCTCGGGCCTGCTCAGGCCCTCGAATGCCGGGGCCTCCTTCTCGCCCGAGAGCGCGATCGCTTCCGCGGGAGCGTCGCCCTTCCCGCGATCAGTCGCGGGCTCAGCCTCGAACTTCGTCGAACGCTCCGCGTCGGCGGTTTCTCGTTCTGCCGTCGCAGCGCCCGCGCCGCCGATCCGCTGCTGGGCCTTGGCGCGCGCGACGCGGAGGGACTCGACCTGCTCGCCAGTTTCGGTTGTCTTCGCGCGCCCGAAAGCGCGTACCACGGAGGACACGATCGCCGCGGGCTCGATCCGCACGCGCCGGATCCCCACATCCATCACGAACAAACCCAGGCTCGTGATCGCGATCGCGAGCCAGATTGCCCGTGTCGAGACCGGCATCGTCAGTCCGTCTCGACGCCAGGGCTGGTCGGTCTGCGGATCCGCGGCGAGGACCTCCCCGCCGGTGATCGACGCGACCTGCCTGAGCAATGCGGTGTTGGTCTCGAGCGCCCGGAACTCGTCGGCGAAGGGCCGGCTCACCGCCGCCTGGACCGAGCCGCGCAGGTCGGGACCGCCGTCGCGCCCCGGCGCCTGGTACTGCATGCTGACGACATACGACCCGGGCTCGTCGGTCCCGATCGCGCCCTCGTAGCGTCCCGGTCCCACCTGGCGCAGGCGGACATCGCTCGCCTCCCCGCTCGGCGTGGAGACGCGGGCCCGGAAGGACGCGAAGTTGAGGCGCTCGCCGGCGTCGTCGAGGGCCTCGACGATGATCGCGGTCTCGTCGCCCCGCTCCTCGGTCAGCACGCGGACATTCGCGGAGCCGGCGGGCCGCATCGCCCATCGGACCTGCTGCTCCCAGAACTGCTTGAAACCCTGCCACCCCACCCACGAGCCCGCCCATCGTGTGCTCGCGTCGCTGGTGAACACCGCAACGCGACCGAGGCCGTATTGCCACTGGGCAGCGATGGGATCCTCGACGGTGTCGCCCGACTCGCTGACCTGGGTCGCCTTGATCGTGATCTGGCTCAGCCCGTCCCGCGGCGCGGTGACGACATAGCCCGAGATGGGCGGGACCTCCCCGATGCCGCGCATGGTCTCGACCGGCAGGCCCACGACCTGGGGGCTGAAGGGGTCGCCCTCCCAGATGAGGCTCCGCCGGACGGTCTGGGCTTCCTTCATGAAGATCTGCGGGAGCTGCATGAGTGCGCCGGCGCCTCGGACTTTGTAGAAGCGCCCCCCGCCGCGTTGCGCGATGCCCTCGAGCAAGATCTCGTTGGCGCCGTCCCCCACCGCGACGGTGGAGATCGTCACCCCGCCGTTGAAGATCCGGGTCGCGAGCGAGTACCCCGCCTGGTCGGTGCCCATGGTCTGCCCGTCGCTGAGCAGGACGATGTGCTTGACGCCGGCGGGTGACTGGCGAAGGCGCACCGCCGCCTCGTCGAGCGCGGGGAACATGTTCGTCCCGCCCCCGGGCCCGATGGAACGGATCCGGCGCGCGATCGAGGCCTGGTCGGCGCAGGGCATCAGCGGGACGATCACGCGCGTGCCCCCGCTGAACGCGAGCACGGTGATCTGGTCGAGCCGGCTGAGTGTCTCCACCGCGGCGATCGACGACTCGTTCGCCAGTTGCTGCTGGTCCATCATCGTGCCCGCGACGGGGCTGCCCATCGAGCCCGATGAGTCGAGGACGATCGCGAGCGCACCCATGGGCATCTGCCGCTTCTGGGGCGGGTCGAGCTGGACGGGCAGCGCGTCCTCGAGCGCGCTGCCGATCCACCCCCCGGCGCCGAAGGAATCGGGCCCCCCGGTCATGACGAGCCCGCCCCCCGAATCGTGCACATACCGGCGCAGGTTCTGCTGCTGCAGTTCGCTGAAGACATAGGCAGGCTGGTTGACCAGCACGATCGCCTCGTACGCGTTGAGTTCCGTCAGACCCTCGGGGACCTGGTCGGGGCGGAGCACCCGGGCGGACAGATCCGCGCGCACCATCGCGTCCCGAAGGGGCGCGACCTCGTCCTCGCTGTCCGCGACCAGCATCACCCAGCCCTCGGACCCCACGAAGGTGACCGACGACGCGCGGTTGTTCTCGGGGATCGAATCCCCCACGACCGATTCGCCCGTGCTCGTCACGACATTCAGCGGTTCGAAGACCGCCTCGTAGGTCACCGGGCCCGGGGTGCGCGGGTCGATGGGCAGGCTGAGCACATTCTTCCCGGGGTCGAGCTCGACGACGGTGCCCAGGTCGCCCGACTCCGGATCCAGATCGACGGGCTCCCCGTTCTCCGTCAGAAGCAGCCGCCCCGCGGTGCGCCTCGTCGCGCTCGCGATCACCGAGAGATTAATCGTCTCGCCGCCGCGCACCGTCGCGGGCGCGACGACGCGCTCGACGATCACCTCCGCGGGATAGTCGTACTCGACGGGGAGCACATCGACCGGCACGCCCGCGGCCCGCGCCGCCTCCGCGGCCGCGAGCAGGCTCCCCGCGGTCTCGTTGCCGTCACTGACGAGCAGAACGCGAGACGCGGCGTCGTCGGGCGCGACCGCGACCGCGAGCCGCAGGCCCGCGGCGAGGTTGGTCGCGTCCGCGGGCCCGGTCTGCTGGCGCTCGAGGGATTCGAGCAGACGGTTGGGCAGTGCCTGGACATAGGCCTCGCGCGCGACGGTGACCACACCCAGGCGGTCCGTGCGCCGGTCCGCGCGGGTCTCCGTCACGCGGTCGATGTAGTCCTCGACGCGGCGCTGCTCGCTCGGCGGGATCGAGCGGCTCACATCCAGCACGACCGTGACCGCGACATCCTCCGCTTCCTTGCGCAATCGGGGCTCGGCGAGCGCCCCCGCGATCGCGACAATGACCAGCAAGCGGGCGCCCAGCGCGAGCCAGCGCGTCGTCGGGCCCAGACCCGCGAGGCTCTTGCGCCCGATGGCCCAGGCGAGCACACCCAGAATCGGGATCAGCAGCAGCCAGCGCGGGACATCGAACTGGACCGGCCCGGCGACGAGTTCCGCGAGCGTGCGCACGGACGCAGCGTCGGCGATGGGATGGAAAGGTGGCGCGGCCATCTGCTCCCGAGTGTACGGAGGGCGTTCGCTGGTCGGTGAGACCTCACGACCTTCTACGGAGCGGAGCCCCGAAAGTTTCCCGACACTTCACATCGCACGAGCGGTAGGGCTCGGGCCTCACACCGGGATATCCAGATCATCCTCGTCCAGGTCGTCGGGGGTGTCGAGCGAGGTGTCGGGCCCGCCCCCGTCTCGGTGGTCCTCCGCGGGCCCGGTTCGGCGTCCCGGCGCGAACGCGCCGCCTGGCGGGCGGTAGGGCTCGCCTCCCGGCATGTTCGCGATGGTCTGGGCGTTCTCGTCGAAGGGGCTGGGCTCGGCGGTCTGCGCGTAGGGGTCGGGGTGCTGGTTGAACGGCGCGGGCGCGTCGAAGGGCGCCGATTCGGGCGCGCCGCCCATCCCTGCGGGTGGGCGGGATTCGTCGAACGGTGCGCCGCCGCCCCCGCCCCCCGAGAAGGCGGAGTGGCGCCAGTCGTAGTTCTTGAAGCGGACGGTCGCGCCGTCCCATGTGAGTTTCACGACACCCGTGGGCCCGTTCCGCTGCTTGGCGATGATGAGTTCGGTGAGGTTGAGCTTGTCCTCGTTGTCGGGGTCGTTGAGCCACTCCTCGTCGTCCTTGTGGTAGTACGCCTCGCGGTGGAGGAGCATGATGACATCCGCGTCCTGCTCGATCGAGCCCGACTCGCGGAGGTCGCTCATCCTGGGGCGGTTGCGGTCGCGCTGCTCGGCGCCCCGGTTGAGCTGGGCGAGGCAGAGCACCGGCACGCGGAGTTCCCTCGCGAGCGCCTTGATCTGTCGCGAGATCGTGCTGACCTCGACCTGCCGGCTCTCCCGCGCCGCGCCGGGCGCCGTCAGCAGCTGGAGGTAGTCGATGACGAGCGCCTTGAGCCCGTACCGCTCGCTCATCCGGCGCGCCTTGGCGCGGAGCTGGAGGATCGTCAGGCCGGGCGTGTCGTCGATGTAGATCGGCGCCTCGTAGAGCTCGCCCGCCGCCTCGTTGAGGCGTTCCCAGGCCTCCATCTCGCTCATGCCGTCGCCGCCCAGCTGCCCGGTGCGGAGCTTGTGGGCATCGATGCCCGAGCGGGCGGAGAGCAGGCGCTGCACGAGCGCCTCGCGCGACATCTCGAGGCTGAAGAACCCAACCGGCGCGGGGTCGCCCCCCTCGCTCTTGGGGCTCCAGGGAGTGCGCCCCCCGAACGCGATCTGCTCGGCAAGGTTGAGCGACAGCGCCGTCTTGCCCATCGACGGGCGTGCGGCGAGGATGACCATCTCCCCCGGCTGGAGCCCGCTCATCATCTCGTCGAGATCCGTGAACCCGGTGGGCACGCCGCTCGTACCCTTGCCCTCCGCCTGCATCTCGATGCGGACGATCTCCTCGCGGAGCAGGTCGCTGAGTTTCTCGGGCCCCTTGGTCTCCGATTCGCTCGCGATCTCGAAGATCATCTGCTCGGCGCTGTCGAGGACATCGGCCCCCGCGTTCTCGCCCGGCTGCTCGGCGGTGTTGAACGCCATGTGCATGATCTCGCCCGCCGTCGAGATCAGCTTGCGCAGGCGCCCCCGCTCCGCGACGATCCGCGCGTAGTGCATCGCGTTGCGGGCGCTGGGCACCGCCTCGGCGAGGGAGATCAGGAAATCGGTGTCGCCCTTCTCGAGCGCGCCGCGCGTGACGAGCAGGTCCGCGAGCGGGATCAGGTCGATCGTCCGCGTCTCGTTGTGCAGGTCGAGCATCGCCTGGAAGATCTGCCCGTGCTGCTGGTTGTAGAACTGCTCGGGCTTGTTGACGAGCGTGATGATGTCGCCGATCACGCTGGGGTCGAGCATGACCGAGCCCAGCAGGGCGATCTCCGCCTCGTTGGAGTGCGGGGGGAGCTGCCCGAAGAGCTTCTGGAGGGTCTCCTCCGCGATCGCGCTGCCGCGCCGCTTCTTGTCGAACGCGTCGCGCCGGGCTTTCTTTCCCTCGATCTCGGTCGTCGGTGTGCCGTTGGAATCGGACAAGGCTCGCCCCCGGAAAATGCTGGTCGGCACCACCGTAGCATGCCGGTGTCGGGCGATCGGGACGGAGCCCACGCCGACCCGCCGCATCGCCCGGAAATCCGCCCGCGAACGCGCAGTTGACAACAATTCCACGATCACCGCACCCGAACCGGAGTCGACCATGACGCAGCCCGCCGCCGGCTTTTTCGACGAGACCTACGACGCGGAACACCTGCCCGACCCGCTGCCCTCGTCCCCGTTCCCGAAGTTCATCGAGTGGTTCGAGGAGGCCCGCGAGGCGAAGCAGGTTCCCAATCCCAACGCGATGTGCCTGAGCACCGTCTCCGCCGACGGGCAGGCATCCTCGCGCATGGTGCTCTGCAAGGAGATCTTCGCCGACGACGGCGTGGTCGTCTTTTACACCAACTACGACAGCCGAAAGGCGAACGAACTGGCGGGCAATCCGCGCTGCGCGTTGCTCTTTCACTGGGATCACCCGGGGCGTCAGGTCCGCATCGAGGGTCGCGTCACCAAAGCCCCTTCGGCGCTCAGCGACGCGTACTTCGCGAGCCGGCGGTGGGAGAGCCGCCTGGGTGCGCACGCGAGCGAGCAGAGCAAACCGATCGGCAGCCGGGCGGAACTGCTCGAGAAGGTGATGATGAAGGCGGTCGAGCTCGACCTCGATCTCTCGAAGGTCCTCGACGGGGACGGGCGCGACATCGAGATCCCGCGCCCCGCGAACTGGGGCGGGTACATGGTCCACGCGACGGGCGTGGAACTCTGGTGCGACGGGGTGGGCCGGGTCCATGAGCGGGCCCGGTGGGACCGAGAACTGACCGAGACGACGGACGGGTTCGAGGGCGGACCCTGGCGGGTGAGCCGGCTCCAGCCCTGAATCCGGGCGCCGCTTGGTGATCCGGGGATCCCCCGCTATCCTGAGCCCCTCGGGGGAGACGCGTCCGGGGCCCGCACGCATCGTGGTCGGGCGGGCGCGATGCAGGAGCGATCATGCCGAACAGCCGTGCCCTCTCCGCCCGTGTCCTGCCGGTGTGCGCCGTTCTCGGCGCATTCGCCGGCGCGTGCCACGCCCTGCCCGGCACCCTCCCCGACCGCGGCGCGCTCCCTGACCAAGAGCCCGCCCTGCCCCGCTCGCTGACGCGCAGCGAGTCCGCACTGATCGAGCAACAGCCCATCGTCGCGGAGGGGCTCGCGGGGTTCATGCTGCGAGGCGAGCCGGAAGGCGGCATGCCCGCTGGACGCGTCGTCTGCCCCCCCGAGTATGCCCCGATGGAGGGCATCCTGATGGCCTACGAGGGCCAGATCGGGTGGAAGCGCATCCTCGAACGCATGGCCGCACGCATCACCAACGAGGGCGACGCGAATGTCTACCTCCTCTGTGACAGCAACAGCGAGGCGGCCAGTGCGCGCGCCGCGATGCTCGGCGCGGGCGCCGACCCCGATCGCCTCTTCACCATCGTGCGCACCACCAACTCGATCTGGATGCGCGATTACGGCCCGCGGTACATCTTCGAGGGCAACGGCGGGCCCGGCGGTGACCTGGGCGTGCGCGCCGTGGTGGACCACACCTACAACCGACCCCGTCCCAGCGACAACCTCGTCCCCGATTTCTGGTCGGGCATCCGGGGTGAAGCGGAGTACCAGATCCCGCTCGTGCACGGCGGGGGCAACTTCCACCTGTCGGGCGCGGGGGACGCGTACTCGACGCGGCTGATCGCCGCCGAGAACGGTGCGCTGAGCGAGGACGCGATCGTCGATCTCTGGCGCTCCTACCAGAACCTCGAGACCCGCATCACCGATCCGCTTCCTTCCAGCGTGGACGCGACCCAGCACATCGACATGTGGATGCAGATCACCGGGGATCGATCCGTGGTGATCGCGGACTACCCGCTGGCGCCGGGCTCGACGCACGACAGCGTCGCGGACGCGCAGGCGCAGGCGATGCAAGACGCGGGGTACACCGTCACGCGGGTGGAGAACATCGGCAATCCCAACGCGACGCACTACACCTTCACGAATGTCGTGATGTGCAACAGCATCGTGCTCGTTCCCGAGTACGACAACATCCCCGCGTCCTATTCCGCGAACGCGCTCGCCGCGTGGCGGGCCCACCTGCCCGACCACCAGATCATCCCGATCGACTGCGACGCGATCGTCACCGCATCCGGGGTGATGCACTGCATCGTGATGCATGTCCCCGCGCCCGCGGACGGCGAGAACCCCGTGGTGTGGATCACCGCTCCCAACAGCAGCGGGTTCTTCGAGCCCGGCGAGACCGTCACTGTCACCTGGCGCACCGACGACGATTTCGACCTGCTCCCCTCCGATCCGCTGAGCGTGGACCTGCTGCTCAGCACCGACGGCGGGCAGACCTTCGCGCCCCAACGCACCGGGGCGCCCGACGACGGCGCGATCGAGTGGACCGTCCCCAACCTCACGACCGCGCAGGGTGTGCTGCGGGTCGTCGCCCGCGACGCGGACGGCAACGAGGGCTTCGACGACACCGACGAGTTGTTCATCATCAACGGATCCGACCCCGCCTGCAACGCGGCGGACATCGCCGAGCCGTTCGGCGTGCTCGACCTCGCGGATGTCCAATCGTTCATCGCGGGATTCACGAATCAGGACCCGATCGCGGACATCGCGGCGCCCTCCGGTGTGTTCGACCTCGCGGATGTGCAGGCGTTCATCGACGGGTTCGTCGCGGGCTGCCCGTGACGCCCGCGCGCCGACGGGGGCGTTGATCCCCCCGCCTGAATTGAATACCATTTTGGGGGTAACTCCGACGGACCGAGTGCCGAGCGCCCACCGGCGCGTGAACCAATCGGGAAGGGAACCTCATGCGAGTCTCCACGAGAACCACGATCTGCTGCGCGCTCACGGGGCTCGCCGCCGGTGCCGCCGGCTCGCCGGTCGGCGCGGTGTTTCCGGACAGGACCGCAACGGTGCTGCTGCAGGACTTCGACGCCGGTTTTCCCCCCCTGCTTCTCCAGAGCGTGAGCTACTACGGAGGCGGCATCGTTGAGACCGGCATGTCGATCGATGTCGCGAGCCCGAGCGGCGGGCAGACCTGCGCGTTCGATCTGATCGAAGCCAGCCGGCGGCTGAACAACGGCTGGATCGACGGACCGATCTGCGATCCGATCGTCCCCAACTTCGTCGAGATCCTGCAGAGCAACGACATCTGCGACCTCTGCGACTGGAGCGCGGGCTTCCCAACGAGCGTCGCGTGGCGCGGCGACACACGCGTGGTCTTTCTCCGATTCCGCGCGCAGGTCACTCAGGAATGGACCTACGGCTGGGTGGCGTACGAGGGGATCCTGGTCGCCAACGACACATGCGACGACGAGTGCGAAGGCTGGGGGACCAGCTTCGCACGCATCAACTTCATCGCGGCGGGATTCGAGACCGAACCCACCCGCCCGATCGCGCCCGGCGTGGGAACATGCGAGGCGGACCTCACCTTCGACGGCATCCTGGACCTCGCCGATCTCCAGTTGTTCGTCGAGAGCTTCGTCAGCACGCGAACGATCGCGGACCGGAACGCTGACGGCGTGTACGACCTCGCGGATGTGCAGGCATTCGTCGGAGCCTTCGTCGCGGGATGCTCGTGACGCGAGGGGTATTTGAGTGGTGCTCCCCGCCCGCTACCATCCGGGCATGAGCCATCCCCTCGACGACGCCGTGCGTGACCTGATCGCCTCCACCGACCCCGACGCCGCCGCGATTCTGGATCGCGAACGCGAACGCCAGGAACACACGATCGAACTGATCGCCAGCGAGAACCACGCGAGCCCCGCGGTCATGCACGCCGCGGGCACCTGCTTCACCAACAAGTACGCCGAGGGCTACCCCGGGCGCCGCTACTACGGCGGGTGCGCCCACATGGACGAGATCGAGACCCTCGCCCGCGAGCGCGCCAAGAAACTCTTCAACTGCGAGTACGCCAATGTCCAGCCCCACTCGGGCGCCCAGGCGAACATGGCGGTCTTCATGGCCCTCCTCGAGCACGGCGACACCTTCGCCAGCCTGCTCCTCCAGGACGGCGGGCACCTGTCCCACGGCATGAAGCTCAACTTCTCGGGGACCTACTTCAACCCCGTCCACTACCCCCTGCACTACAACGAGGACCACCCGCGCCACGAGCAGATCGACTACGACGCCGTCGAGAAGGTCTGCATGGAGCACAAGCCCAAACTCCTGCTGTGCGGCTATTCCGCCTACAGCCGGCAGATCGACTTCGCGAAGTTCCGGGAGATCGCCGACAAGTGCGGCGCCCTGCTCATGGCCGACATCGCCCACATCGCGGGCCTCGTCGCCGCGGGCGAGCACCCCAGCCCCTTCCCCCACTGCCATGTCGTCACGACCACGACGCACAAGAGCCTGCGCGGGCCGCGCGGCGGGCTGATCATGACCAACGACGAGGAGATCTTCAAGAAGACCAACCGCACGCTCTTCCCGGGCACGCAGGGCGGGCCGCTCATGCACATCGTCTTCGCGAAGGCCGTCGCGTTCGGCGAGGCCCTCAAGCCCGAGTTCAAGACCTACCAGAAGCAGGTCGTCAGGAACGCCGACGCGCTGGCGACCGCGCTCACCGAGCACGGCTACCGCATCTGCAGCGGCGCCACCGAGAACCATGTCATGCTCGTCGACCTCACCGCCCGCAACCCCGAACTGACGGGTCGCGACGCGGAGACCTGGCTCGAAGCCGCCGGCATCATCTGCAACAAGAACGGCATCCCGAACGACGAGCGGAAGCCGATGATCACGAGTGGCATCCGCCTCGGCTCGCCCGCGACCACCACCCGCGGCTTCGGGACCGAGGAGATGAAGACCGTTGCGTCGTTCATCGACCGCGTCCTCGACGCGGGGCTCAAGGGCGAGGCCGCCCGCGAGGCGGAGACCCAGGCCGTGCGCGCCGAGGTGAAGGCGCTGTGCGAATCATTCCCGATGCCGGGAGCGACGCCCGCGGGGGTGTGACGCTGCCCGAGCACGACGCAACAGACCGGATGCGGACCGGCCGGCTCTACCGGCCGCGTTGCCCCTCGTGCGGTTCGGACACCACGCGCCCCGCGCACGTGCTCTCGAACGCGTGCGTCGCGCTGTTCAGCGTGCTGGGCGCGATCGCGGGCGGGTGCACCCTCCCGACAAAGGCCGCGTGGACCTGCCGGACCTGCGGCGAGACCTTCGAGGACGACGCGGACTGATCTCTCGGATCCCCGCTAGCTCAATCGGCGGTACCCGAGCACGGATGCCCACACGGCGAGACCGATGGTCGCGAGAACAACGAGCACCTGCTCGCGTCCGCTGACCAGCGCGCCGAGAACATGCCATCCGGTCTGGACATCAATCGCCGCCGCACCGGCGGCGCAGGCGACGACCGCGCTCGATTCTTCGTTCTGGTTCCAGAACGCGCGGGCCACCGACCCGTACACGATCAGGTGCACCAATGAACTGCAGATCTGCCAGGAGATACGCTCGACCACCGCGACCGCCGGATCGGAATTGAGCCCCAGCACGAAGAGGGAGCCGACGACCGCGAGCCCGGCTGAGACGCCGACGACGATCGCGGCGGGCTTCCAGGGCCGGTGCGCGCTGGCGAACCCGGCGAATGCCACAGCGATCAGCGCGATCCCGATCTCGGACGGGATCAGCTCGATGTTGTAGAGCTCGGGCGGCGGCGCCCGCTCGACCACGAGGTGGGTTCCCGTCGATGAAATCTGCATCGTCAGATGCAAGAAGATAGAGGCGACCGGCAACGCGACCCACGGCCAGCGCGGGAGGAACATGACCGCCGACGACCGATTCGGTTTGCGAGACATGAGACGATCTCCCATGAGCCCTCCGCTGGATGAGCATAAGAGCCTAGGGCCCGCCGGCCCGGCCACAACACCGCGGCGGACCGCTTGATTGCGACCAAGCCTCGATGGCAGGTGGCCTCGTTCATCGACCGCGTGCTCGACGCGGGGCTGAAGGGCGACGACGCCCGGGCCGCGGAGACGCGGGAGGTGCGCGCCGAGGTGAAGGCCCTGTGCGAGAAGTTTCCGATGCCGGGGGCGCAGCCGGCCGGGGTGTGATACCAGGGATCAGCGCGGACGCCGAAAAGGACGCGGACGGACCGACCGCTATCATCCGGCCATGACCGGGCTTGCGGACAACAACCGGACCCCCGCCGTGACGTCCTCGCCGACGGCGCTCACCCCGCTCGGGTTGACGCACGACGAGTTTGCGTCCGCATGGAAGGACGCGGGCTATCCGGGCGGCGCCGAGGCGGGACGGAAGGCGTACAGCGCGTTCTACCGCGACGGTGATCTCAGTGCCCTGCCGGGGCCTATGCGGGAGACGACCGAGCGCCTGATCGCCCCGATCGTGCGTACGCACCGCGAGCCCTGCGACGAGGGCGTCACCGTCAAGTTCTGCCAGCGCCTCGACCGGGGGCGGACGCTCACCGCCGACGAGACCGTGGCGCACACCTTGGAGACCGCCCGCCTCGAGACGATGGGCACCGGGCGCCGGGCCGCGGACACCCTGCCGCTGGGCATCCTGCACCAAGACGAGCGGGTCGAGCACCTCGACATCGAGTCGGTCGTCATCCCGATGATCGGCAAGACGGGGCGCAAGACCCACACGCTGTGCGTGTCCAGCCAGATCGGCTGCGCGATGGCGTGCCAGTTCTGCGAGACGGCGCAGATGGGCCTGATCCGCTCGCTCACCGCCCAGGAGATCGTGGGCCAGTGGTGGGCGGCGACATGGCTGCTTGAGTCGCCGGCCTCCGCAGAGCCGTCTGGGTCGCCGGCCTCCGCCGGCGAGAGTGGGCCGGAGCGTGTCTCCATCGACAACATCGTCTTCATGGGCATGGGCGAACCCCTCGACAACTTCGACGCCGTCATCCGCGCGATCGCCTGCCTCACCGACGACCGCGGCCCGGGCGTCGCGATGAGCAATGTGACCATCTCCACCGTCGGTCGCGTCGACGGGCTCAAGCGCCTCGTCGAAGTCGTCCGCCGACCCGGCTGGAAGCGCCTGGGCCTCGCGCTTTCTGTCAACGCCCCGAACGACGCGGTGCGCGACACCCTCATGCCCATCAACCGCAAGTGGGACATGGCAGAACTCCAGCAGGTGATGCGCGAACTCGTCGAGGTCCGCGCGAGCCGGAAGATCCTGTTCGAGTATGTGCTGATTCCAGGCGTCAACGACTCCGACGAGCACGCCGAAGACCTCTTTCAGTGGCTCCGCCCCTTCACCAGGCACGAGAACCCGAGCCACATCGGCCTGCTCAATGTCATCCCCTACAACCCCCGCCGCGACAGCCCCTGGCCCGCGCCCGACGAGGACAAGGTCAAGCACTTCGTCGACCTGCTTGCTGCGAAGGGCGTGTTCGTGAAACGCAGGCGGACCAAGGGACGCGACCAGATGGCCGCGTGCGGGCAACTCGGGACCGCGGAGATCCGCAAGCGGAAGTTCGTCGCAGGGTGATGGGTCCGGCGGGATACCGCCCGATAACACACACTCAGTGCCTTCGCACGCCACGCCGCCCGCGACTGTCGCCTGGTCCACGACAGATCACGGGACATATTTCACAATCATCGCGCTCACAAGGGCTTGGCGGCGATTCCCTCCCCGACTATGCTAAAACAGCGCTCGCACGAGAGAGCGCGGGAGAGCGATTCACGCAGCATCCGTTCCGGGGGAACGGATCGAGAGAGGACAGCGACCATGAAGACCATGACTGTGTGCGCGGTGCTCGTCGCCGCGGCCGGGCTCGCCGGCGCCGACATGTACAACGACGCGACCGGAGAGATCTTCGATACCGGCTTCGCCCACCTGGACATCGCGTCGGTCACCCTGACCAACGACGCGGACTTCCTGTACATCAGCGTCCAGACCACGGGCGATCTCGACAACCCCAATTGGGGCAAGTACGCCATCGGTATCAACAACGGCAAGGACGCGTCCGACGCCGGCAACGGCTGGGGCCGCAACATCGACTGGAACGGCCAGACCATCACCCACTGGTCCGCGACCTGGGCCGACGACGGCGGCACCGGCGCAGGCGGCGAGGTCTACAACTTCGACGGCGGCTGGAACCTGCTCGGCGCCACCTACAACGGCGACAGCAACATCTCGGGCGACGACTCCCAGCACGCCGCGGGCGTCCAGTCGTGGGCGATCTCGCTCGCGACCCTGAACCTCGTGGTGGGCGATACCTTCACCTTCGACATCATCACCACAGGCGGCGGCAACGATCCCGGCGTCGATCACCTGAGCCGCGCCGACCAGGCGACCCCCTTCTGGGACACGACCTCCGTCGCGGGCGACTTCCTTAGCTACACCGTCGTTCCCGCCCCCGGTGCCGCGGCGCTGCTGGGCATGGGCGGCCTGCTCGCGACGCGTCGCCGTCGCTGAACAGCGTCCGACGCGTGCGCGTCGGCGCACGATCCGAATCGCGCGGGGCGGCCGGGAAGGCCGCCCCGCTTTCGTTTTTGGCGCGCACCAACAGGCCGGGTTCGATGACGCCTGTACCATGCCGGGGCACGCCGCGCGAGCGCGACCCGAGCACGCGAGGCGGCGACGCGAGGAGCACGGATGACGCTGACGATCGCCATCGAAGTCGAGGGTTTCCCGTCCCTCGGGGGTGAGATCGCGATCGCGCCCGGTGCCGCGATCGATCTGGGCCGATCGGGCGGCTGCCGGGTCGTGCTCGACGACCCGCTCGTCGCGCCGCGGCACTGCCGCCTGCGCAACGACGCGGGCCGCCTCGTGCTGGAGAATCTCGACCACGAGATCGGGGTCTACTGCGACGGCGAGGATGTCCCAGAATCCCGCACGCTCGACGCGGACCACCTGCTCGAGATCGGGGATGTCCGCGTCAAGGTCCGCGTGCCGCGCCCAGAGCCCGAGCCCAAGCCCGCCGCACCATCCAAGGACACTGACCTCCTCGAGCCCTCGTGCTTGCCCCCTTCGACCGAAGGCACCTCCGCGCCAGAACCAGCCACTCCAGCAGAACCAGCGGAGCCAGCCTCCACGCCCGCCCACGCTGCAAGACAATCTGACCAACCGCCAGCGTCGGATGACCCCGAGCCCGAGTCGGGTTCGCCGTCCCGCGAGCCACTTCCCGAGGCAGCGCACAGCACCGAGCAGCCTCCGGCAGCGCCCACACCCCAGCACCAACGCGAAGCCGAGCCGCCCCCCGCGCCGCCAATCCACGAGGCGCCAATCCACGAAACGGTGATCCCCACGACCCGGGATGCGGCGCCCGCTGTTGAACCCGAGCCTTCGCCTGAACCCCCGCACGAACCCGAGAGCGAAACCAAATCAGCGGTGCCTGATGAAACGCGGCGCCTCGAACAAGAGTCCGCGGCTGCGGCGATCCCAACACCGCAACCAAAGCCGGAGCCGGAGCCGGAGCCGGAGCCGGAGCCGGAGCCGGAGCCGGAGCCGGACATTGTGCTGCCCGCGTCGGTCCGAGCGTTTATCTCTCCGCTCGTCGAGGAGTTCGGCGAAGCCGCGCTCGCGGTGAATGAGCCCGCGACACTGCTCGCCGCGGTGGAACGAGCCGACGCGCTCGCGAAGGAGGGCGGGCTGAACGATCCCGACGAGCGCCGCGCCGTCCTTCGGTGCATGGTGCTCATCGGATCGGACCTGTCCCGCGCCGCGGGACCGGACGCAGACATCCGACTGACGCTGGGAATGACCGAGCGCGCCGCGGAGCAACGCGTCCGACGCATCACGCGGATCGCCCAGACCGTCGCGGACGACGAGGGAGGCGCCAAAGGCTTGTCAACGCTCCAGTCCAAGCGTGCGCCCTCGACAACCGAAGCAGGGCCCGCGCCAGCCCTCTCGCCCTCGTCATCCCCCACCACCGCCGCGCCGGCGCCGGATGCCACCGCCGGGACAACTGCCAGCGATGCGACAACGGCGCCTTCCGAGGCACCCAGCGAGCGTGCGCACCGCTCGGATGAACCGCCCGCGACGACGCCCGCCCGGACAGCGGACCCCGCACCGGTCACCCCGACGCCCGCTCCCCCGCCGGTCGAGCCAACGCAGGAAGACTTCGGCTTCCGCGATCATCCGCCGCCGCCGCGCGAAACGGAAACAGCCGCGCCCGGCCCAACGGGAGGTTTCGCTGATCTCGCGAGCGATCCGGCGTTGGCGCCGCCCGGCGCACGCCGTTCCGAGAACAAGTCGATCGACGAAGCACCCCGCGCATCCGTCCCTTCGCCCGCGACGCCCCCAACCGCAGGGCCGGGTGCCGCGCCGACAGACGAGAGCGGGAGTGCCGACTCCGTTCCCGGGTATGACGCGATCCGGGGTGCCGTCGCGATCGCGACCCCCGCCCAGGACGCGACGACCTCGCAGCGGGTGCTGATCTCCATCGCGAACGGCGACGCCGACGCAGCGCTCGCGCGCCTCGCGACCGCGTCAGCGATCGTTCATCGAAATCTTGAGAAGATCATCGACACCGTGCAGGGCACGCGACGCGACACCGACCACGCCTATCTCGTCACCAACGATGAGGAACTCGCGACGCTCCACGCGCTCAGGCCCCGCCTGCACGGCCTCGCGAGCGCCGACGCCGACGCGGTGTCCAAGGCCTTCCTGCTCACCGAGGGGGCGCTCGCGCCGCATCTCGCGCAGGTCGTCGCCGAGAAACAGCGTGTGCACGAACGCCTCGTCCTGAACTGGGCGGCGGACCTCGCCGACGCCCTCCAGGCGGCGCACCACGAGGGCCTGGCCCACGGCGGGATCGACGACTCAATGGTCATGCTCGACCGGCACGGCGTCCCGCTGCTCCGCGGATTGGGCCTCTCGGACCCCGCGGACCCTTCGCTCGATGCGCTGAGCAGCGAGCAACTCAAGAGCATCGCGCCGGAACGGATCGCGGCCGCCGCCGACGGCGAACCCATCCGCCCCGAGCACGCCCCGGGCGCGGACATCTGGTCGCTCGGCGCGCTGGTCTACACGCTCCTGGGCGGTCGTCCGCCTTACGAGGGGCACCGCTCCGCCCTGCTCCGCGATATCGCGACGCGCGAGCCCACGCCGCTGGGGCAGATCGCCGAGGGCATCTCCGACGACGCCGCCGATGCGTGCGCCGCGGCGCTCACCCGTGATCCCGCGTCGCGCCCCCAGTCGATGCAGGCCTACGCCGAACTGCTCCGAGAAGCCGCGTCGAGCGACGGAAAGGGCAAGCGCAAGCTGGGCCTGTTCGGACGCAAGTGAGCGCAGAAAAACGGCCGCGCCCTCGGCGCGGCCGCTGGTGATTCACGATTCGGTTTCGCTCACGGGAAGATCCCGCGGACCTTGTAGACTTCGCCCAGGTGCTCGAGCGCCGCGGCGAACGCCGCTGTGCGCAGGTCGCAGTTGTACCGCTTGCGCGCGTCGAGCGCCCGCTGCGCCGCGGCGCACATGTGCCGGTTCAACTCGCGGTCGACATGCCCCGCGTCCCAGGTCACGCAGCTCTTGTTCTGCAGCCACTCGAAGTACGACACCGTCACACCGCCCGCGTTCGCAAGGATCGCGGGGATGATCTCGATGCCCTTGTCCTGCAGCACGCGGTCGCCCGCGGGGGTGCACGGCGCGTTCGCGGCCTCCGCCATCACCTTGCAGTTCATCATCTCCGCCTGCTTGGGCTTGATCATCTGCTCGAGCGCGCCGGGGATGAACACATCGCACTTGGTGCGGTAGAACTCCTCCTCGCTGATGACCTCGACACCCTTGTCGGCACGCGTCCCCGCGCCCGTCGCGGTGGGCTGCTTCTCGTAGCCCGCGATGCCGTAGTTCTGCTCCGAATACGCCGCCAGCGCGTGGCAGTCGAGGCCGTTCTCGTTGCGGAGCGCCGCGGTGTGATCCATGACCGCGACGATGTTGGCGCCCATGTCCTGGAGGATGCGCCCCGCCCACGAGTTCACATTGCCGAAGCCCAGCAGCGTCACGCTCATCCCGTGCAGCGGGATCCCGATCCCGGGGAGCATCTCCGCGAGCACGTCTGCCACGCCCTGCCCGGTCGCCTTTTCGCGCCCCTGCGACCCGCCGAACGAGACGGGCTTGCCGGTCACCACGCGCAGCGCGTCGTTGTCCGCGTACCCGCTCGAGACCATGTAGGTGTCCGCGAACCACGCCATGATCTGCGCGTTCGTCCCGACATCCGGCGCCGGGATGTCGTGGTCGGGCCCGATGATGTGGCTGATCGCGGCGCAATACCGACGCGTCACCCGCTGCAACTCATCTTCCGCGAGGCTCCGCGGGTCGATCTTCACGCCGCCCTTGCCCCCGCCGAAGGGGATCCGGACCAGCGCGCACTTGAAGGTCATCAGCAGCGCGAGGCTCTTGACATCGTCGAGGTGGACATCCTCGTGATACCGGAAGCCGCCCTTGTAGGGCCCCAGCGCGTTGTTGTGCTGGATGCGATACCCCTTGAACAGGCGGTGATGCCCGTCATTCATCCGCACCGGGAAGTGCACCATCACCTCGTTCTTGGGCTGCGCGAGGATGATCCGCACGCGGTGCTGGAGGTTGATCGCCTCCGCCGCCGTCAGCATCTGACCCACCGTCTGCGTGTACAGATTGTCGGGGTCGGTCGGGAAGCCCAACTCGTCGAAGACCGGGTCGCGGCTCGGGATCGGGCTGGCGGCGGTGTCGCTCGGTGGCGTCGCTGTGCTCATGCTGTGTCTCGTATCCGGCTAGAGGGCCGCGGCACGACCGCGGCACGCGGGGTGATCTCATTCAGACTATCGGCCCCCGGAAGCCCGGGCTTGGAGCAACAGGCTCCGCTCGGTCCGGAAGCCCGGCATCCCGCCCGCGCAGGGCGGTGGATAACACCGATCCGGCACCCGCACGGCACCGGACGATTGTGTACGGCTGTGATGGTACAGCGGTTCGGTGCCATCGGACGACATAGGCTCTCGCACAATCGCACGGCGCGTGCAGATTTCTGACTCGCCCGTTTTCAGACACCGGGCTCCCCCTATCGGGCGGGCCCCCGGTACGAAACGACTCGACCGCCACACGCCGCGAGCCGAAGGAGCCCCGCCTTGATCCTCTACGCAGCCGCCGACCTCATGTGGGCCACCCGCATCAAGTCCCTCGCCGACGACATGGGGGTCCCGTGCCGCCCCGCGCGGAACGAGAAAATGCTCCGGGATCGCCTCGCCGATTCCCAGGTCCGCGCCGTGCTCCTCGATCTTGATGCCCCGGATCAGGCCCGCGAACTGCTGGGCGTGCTGCGCGGCCCCGATGCATCAGAAGAAACACAACAGATCCCGATCGTCGCGTGGGGTCCCCATGTCGCGACCGATCTGCTGGCGGAGATGCGCGACGCGGGCGCCGACGAGGTGATGACCCGCGGCGCGTTCGCCCAGGCGCTGCCGAGAATCCTCGAGCGATTTGGCGCCCCGCAGCGCTTTTGATCACCCGGGGCGCCGCCTAAACTCCAGACCCGCCGGGCCACGCCGGTGCGCGCGCACCGGGTGGAACAGCAAGGCCCAAGCCGCGTCACGAGACGCGACGCGAGACGGGTTCTCCCCCGCTCGCTGCTCGGTCCACGCTGCGTCCGACCCCTCCCGGCCGGATCGGACGAGGCATCAGGACCGGACACGCCGCACGAACGCGGCGGCAAAGGAAACACATGATCGACGAAACGCTGATCGCGTCCCTCGGGATCGAGGACGCCGACGCCGAGGCTCTGCTCTCCGAGGCACTGGGCGACCGCGCCGCCAAGGGCATGGACGACCTGCTCGACGAGCGCATCGACTCGCTGGAGACCGGCACCCTCATCCAGGGCAAGATCATCGGCTTCTCGGGCGACGATGTCGTCGTCGAGGTGGGCCTCAAGAGCGAGGGGCTCATCCCCAAGGAGGAGTTCCCGAACCTCAGCGAGCTCAAGGTGGGCGACACCGTCGATGTCCTGCTCGAGTCCATGGAGGGCGAGGGCGGGCTGATCCAGCTCTCCAAGCGCAAGGCCGATCGCCAGATCGCCTGGCAGAAGATCGTCGACACCACCAAGGAAGGCGACCCCGTCGAGGGCACCTGCATGCGGAAGATCAAGGGAGGCCTGCTCGTCGATATCGGCGTGCCCGTCTTCCTCCCCGCCTCGCAGGTCGATGTCCGCCGACCCCACGACATCGGTGAGTTCATCGGGCGCTCCATCCGCGCCGAGATCCTCAAGATCGACACCGAGCGCCGCAACATCGTCATCAGCCGCCGCAAGCTCATCGAGCGCGAACGCGGCGAGGCGAAGCGCCGCCTCATGTCGACCCTCAAGGAAGGCGACATCGTCACCGGCACCGTCAAGAACATCGCCGACTTCGGCGCGTTCGTCGACCTGGGCGGCATCGACGGCCTGCTCCACATCACCGACATGTCCTGGGGCCGCGTCAACCACCCCTCCGAGGTGGTCAAGATCGACCAGCGCATCGAGGTCAAGGTCCTCAACATCGACCACGACAAGGAGAAGATCGCCCTGGGCCTCAAGCAGAAGGAAGAGAGCCCCTGGGAGGAGATCGAGCAGCGCTACCCGGTCGGGTCGCGCGTCAAGGGCGAGATCGTCAACCTCATGTCCTACGGCGCCTTCGTCCGCCTCGAGGACGGCATCGAGGGGCTCGTCCACATCTCCGAGATGTCCTGGACCCGCCGCATCAACCACCCCTCCGAGGTGGTCGAGCCCGGCCAGGAGGTCGATGTCGTCGTCCTCGAGATCGACAAGAACAAGCAGGAAATCAGCCTCGGCATGAAGCAGACCGAGGTCAACCCCTGGGAGCTCGTCAGCGAGAAGTATCCCGCCGGCACCCTCGTCGAGGGCGAGGTCCGCAACCTCGCCAACTACGGCGCGTTCATCGAGATCGAGCCCGGCATCGACGGTCTGCTCCACATCTCCGATATGTCGTGGACCAAGAAGATCACCCACCCCAACGAGCTCTACAAGAAGGGCGACAATGTCCAGTGCGTCGTCCTCGATGTCGACCAGGAGAAGCAGCGCGTCTCCCTGGGCGTCAAGCAGCTCAGCGAGGATCCCTGGGTCGACGCCATCCCCAGCGCCTATCAGCCCGGCATGGTCGTCCGCGGCAAGGTCACCAAGATCACCAACTTCGGCGTCTTCGTCGAGCTGGAAGAGGATCTCGAGGGCCTGCTCCACATCTCCGAGCTCGCCGACCACAAGGTCGAGAACCCGCAGGATGTCGTCCAGGCGAACGACGAGATCGATGTCAAGATCCTCCGCGTCGACATCTCCGATCGCAAGATCGGGCTCTCGCTGAAGCGCGCCCAGTGGGGCGACAGCAGCGGCGGAGGCGGCGAGTCCATGGACTTCCGTCCCTCCGACATGCCCAGCCGAGGCGGTATGGACGACCACGGGTCCATGGGCACCGACAAGATCCAGTTCTGACGCCCGGCGTCCGGAACCGGTTCACCGCCCGCCCGGTACACCCCTGAGCGGGAACCCGGGCATCGAGAAACGACCACCGGGCCCCGGCGCACGCGTCGGGGCCCGTTTCGTTTGCAGCCTGTCTCGCGTCGGCAGCCCGTCTCAATCGCGGGAGAACCGGGCCCGCCCAGACAATCGGACCGACGCGAAAGATCGGTTGTTCCGTGGGACGGACCGTCGAACCCGGGACACGCCCGGTGATCCGGCGCTCAGCACAGCACGAGGTAGCACATGAGCGACAGGTACATCACTTTGCGTTCGTTCGCGGTCAGGCTCAGCAGTCTGCGCATGGTTCGGCACCTCTCTTTGGATGTGCCGATCACGGTTCAACAACCGTGCCGCGTGCCAGACCCCGCGTGCCAGACCTCGCAGCGCCCGCGCAAGGCTCGTTTTTCTCGGACGCTCCCCGCCCGCCCCCGAACGGGGTTGCCGCGCATCAACAACCGGTGTCGCGTCTGGGCAACACCGCTGACCCTTGTGCTGCTGCTCGTGGGGCTCTGGGCATCGCCCGCCGGGGCCCAGTCGCGTCCGGAAACGCCGGAGGACCGTCCGCCGAACGCGCCCGCCGACCAACCAGTCGACCAGCCCAGCGACCGCCCCTCGCTGCTGAGCCCCATCACACGCGATGGCACCGCGGCGCCGGGTTCAAGCGGGAACGCCGAACGCGTTGCAGACTCGCGAGCCGCGACCGAGCCTTCGGGAGGAGCGACTCCGCTCGCGGCGGAGGGATACGAAGCCCTCCCCGAGGTCACCTTCGAGCAGACACTCGACGCGTTCCGCACCGTGCGCGGGTGGCTCGATCGCGGAGGCGTGCCCGATCTCGACGGGACGCCCGTGCCCGCCGCGTGGGTCGCGTCGGTCACGGTCCGCTTCGAGGGCCGCGTCGTCGGGCAGCACACGACCGTTGCGCAGTCCCGCGAGCAGGTCGACGAGTCGCTCCGGGTCGCTGCGGTGCGCGCGATCGAGCGCACCGTCGCCCAGCTCCAGGGCCCGCCCGATGCGCTGCGACGCGAGCGGCTCAGCGCCAATCTGGCGCGCACGACCCTGTCGATCGAACTCTCCACCGGCGCCCCGACCCCCGTCCCCGCGGGCGTCACCGCCGCGGAACTCGACCAATGGCTCCGCCCCGGTCTCGAGGGGATGCTGCTCAGCCGGGACGGCTTCCGACGCGCGCGCACCCCCGCCCAGATGCTCGCGACGGGCCGGACCGCGTCCGCGACGCTCGTCACGCTCGTTGCGGAACTCGCCGACGACCCCGCCTCGGCGCTGACGCCCTACGAGGAACTCGCGGGCGCGGGCTACGCGCTCTCGTTCTTCCGGGTGCGCCACGCCGCACAGACGACGCCCGACGCGCCCCCGCTGGTGCTGCACCGGGGCGGCGCGATCGTGCCCCCGGTGCGGACCGATGACCTCGCGGCGCTCGCGAACCGGATCGCGGCGCACCTCCGCGCCC